>Ga0182747_1001803_pt1 | contig 15928 bp, 13 predicted proteins | sample eDN3rd30CBELigBY_FD_128526 | JGI IMG/M metagenome (GOLD analysis project Ga0182747, IMG submission 128526) | Enriched backyard soil microbial communities from Emeryville, California, USA - eDNA 3rd pass 30_C BE-Lig BY (version 2) (version 2) | ecosystem: Environmental > Terrestrial > Soil >...
GCTGATAACTTCTCGAGCATATACTTCCTTTTATTTGATTTTCCGATTTCTAACGTTTGTTTTTCAGTAAGTGGGCTTGGCATGCTTCATTCCTCCAAGATTGCTTTTACGCATGATGTTTATTTCCAACGTGCGTTAAATAATACATCCATGAATGTTCATTATTTTATTGGTATAGCTCCTGTTTCTGATACAATCGCTTGACCCTCTTGACTCAAAATATAGTCAATAAATTGTTGTCCACTATCCGTTAGATACTCTTCCTTATAGACAAACAAGAATGGTCGTGACAAGCTGTATTTTTGCTGCAGAACATTTTCCGCTGTAGCCTCTACTCCATTAATCTTTACAGTGGAAATAGAGTCATCAATATATTCAAATGAAATAAAGCCTACTGCATGCTTATTCGTCGCAACAGTTGTTTTTATATTACCGTTACCGCTCGCGACTATGGAACTTCTCACCAATTCGCCTGAAGTGTACCCTACGATTTCTTGAAATGCATCACGTGAACCTGAGCCATCCTCACGGGAAACAACCACAATTTCCATGTCATCTCCTCCAAGCTCCTTCCAGTTCGTAACCTCTCCGGTAAAAATTTGCTTCACTTGCTCCATAGTAAGGTTTTTCACTTTATTGCTTGGGTGAGTCACCACCACAATTCCATCATAAGCAATGACTACCTCATTTAAGCCATTAGCCTTTTCTTCTTCCTTTAAATCACGCGAAGACATCCCAATCTCTGACACACCACTTGTTGCATTTGTTATGCCAGCGGAAGAACCTATTTGATTTACTTCTATATTCACTTTATTTTTTTCTTCATATTTGACTGCTAGTTTTTCAGCTAAAGGTCCTACAGATGTGGATCCCGAAATAGATATGGTCCCTTTACTATCAGTGGACGATTCTGTTTCACTGTCATTACTAATACCACATGCTGATAATACAGCAGCTAAGGATAGTACCAATAATCCTATCGTTGCTTCTTTTATAAACCTCATTTCTATACCTCCAAGATTATCTATTGGCCACTTCTCTTTGTCGTATTTTTTCTACCCTAAGAATAAACACATGATGTTAATGCTCTATGGATTCTTTGTAAAGGTTTTGTAAATTCTATTAACCACGGGTTAAAGTGCAGTAAACATATAGTTAAATTATGGTAAAGATATGGTAAAGGCATTAGATTCTATAGCTAAATTCAAAAAACTTAACCAGGTTAACTAACAAATTAGTAATTAACCTGGTTAAGTTTTTTAATTGTCTTAATGAATTAAGGACAGTATTCATTCTATTTTTACCCCCCCAATAATTATCCTCTCTCAACACGAATAATATTTTCCATCCAGGTAAAGATATACTTGAAATTTCCCTGATTTTTTCAAAAATAGTGCTAAGGAAGATTTCCCGAAGAAAAACCGGTTAGGAGAAGTTGGTATGCGTTCAAATAACACTAAAAAAAGGACTTCCAGTGAAACTCTAGACTGGTTATCAGAGGAATTAAAGTCCTCTTTGGATTTAGTACAAAAACCTTTACATATGGATGAAAAACACGCTGAGCTTCTGTACATCAAGACGGTTGTAGACGAAGTACAACTTCATCAGCTGGTGATTAAGCCTTTCTTTGAATTGGGACACATCCAACATGTGGAATCCTATTTAAATTCATTACCAAATCAGCAAGAAATAACATCCAAAGAACAAATCCTGCTTGAAATGACCAAAGGCAGTGTCATTGTTGCTATCAGGGATGATCTCCTATTATTTGATATAAAAAAAGTCAATACCGACACAGTGATACAAACAATTATTGAGCCTACGATTCAAGGACCTCAATTATCCTTAAGCGAAGATATTACCACAAATATTAACATCATTCGCCAGCGTTACCACAAGCCTTCACTCACCGTTGAGATGATGGAAATAGGAGAAAAAACACATCAATCCTTGGCAATTATATTTGATGAAGAAGTTGTCCTTAAAGATGTACTAGAAACGATTAAAGAAAAGCTAAAGTCCATCAACCCTCCTATCATCCAGTCAACAACGGAACTCCATCGCTTGATGAACGATAAGAAACGCTCTTTAATGCCAATTATGATGGTGACAGAACGCACCGACCGGGTTGTGTACAACCTTGCTAGCGGGAAGGTGGCTATTCTATTGGATGGCAGTCATTCTACGGTCCTTGCCCCTACTGTATTTTTTGACTTTATGACGTCCATGGATGATCAATATAGCTCTTATTGGGTCACAAAATCACTAAAGTTCCTTCGTTACCTAGGATTATTCTCCTGCCTTACGCTGCCTGGAGTATATGTTGCTACTACATCCTACAATCCTGAAGTCTTCCGAGTTGAGCTTGCTCTTTCATTTGCAGGAAGCCGGATTGGCGTCCCATACTCTTCATTTATTGAAGTACTTTTCATGCTTATTATTATGGAATTGCTGACAGAAGCCAGCATACGCCTGCCAAAGGCCGTAGCAGGGACCGCAACTACAGTTGGAGGGTTAATACTAGGGACAGCTGCAACAGAAGCGGCCCTTGCTTCTAATGTCATGCTTATACTTGTGCAAGCTGTAGCTATATCCACCTTTGTCATACCTATTAATGAAATGAGTTTTGCCATTCGGGTAGTCCGTTATATCTTGCTTGTCTTTGCCAGTTTTGGCGGTCTGGCAGGTCTCGTATTAGGTTTAATAGGAACACTCATGTACTTGACTCAACTAGAGAGCTTTGGAGAACCTTATTTTAAAATCCCCCTCCAAAGTAAGGAGGCAGAAACGAGGAGAAGCTCCTTATGAGCCGCTATTTTTTTTATCTTGTCTTTGTTAATATGGTTGCTAATGTTGTCGCATCTGTCCCCAGAATCCTTATGGGGTACCGGAAGGAAGGAGCCATCATCTCTATTATCGTGTCCTTTTGTTCTGGATTGATTTTCTGCTATATCGTTACTCGCTTTTTCAATTCATTTCCGGGCAAAGGCCTTCCTGAACTGACAAAGAAATACCTGCCGCGCTGGATATCTTTTATTATTTTATTTACCTTTGCTTTCACTTGGTATATTGCAGGTCTTATTACGTTAATAACATTTTCCTTTTTATTAAAAAGGTTTTTAACACCTGATATGCCTTTGCTTTTGATTACTTCTATCTTCTTGCTGTTCCTTTCTTATGGGATTTTAATGAATAGTAAGAGTGTTCTTTATACAATTGAGTTCGTCCTATTATGCTGTCTGCCTGTTATTTTTATCATTACGCTTAAAGCCTACACAACGTCTGCACTTAAATGGGATTTTATTAGAGAATCATTCATGTATATCCACCATCCTCCAAGTTTTACAGCCATTGCAGCTTCTACTTATTTATTGCTAGGTGGATTCAATCTCATCATCTTTAATCGTCTTTTTAAAGAAAAACAGCAAATCAACTGGAAGAACATGATATTCATTGGGTTTACAGGCGGTTCGATACTTGCAACTACGTACTTTATTCCAATTGGAGTTCTAGGTTTTGATGCAGTCGGTGATATTGTTTATCCATGGATTATAACAAGTGATGCTCTGCGATTAGAGTTTTTCATTATTGATCGGGTTCTTTATATCTTTCTTCTGCTTTATTTAGCTATTTCATTTGTAAGTGTGCTCATTCATTGGCATGTAGCACTAGAGCTATTAAAAAGTATTATGTGGTTTAAACATATTAAATGGAAGAAACAAAACCTTACTCCATATCTGTTTACCGGTCTTTTTTGTCTGGGGAGCTTAAAAGCTGTCACATATCTGACGGAATACCAACTCTTAGAATATACAGGTTATTTTCTAAATTACTTGTTTTGTTCATTTGCCGTTATGTTTGGTCTGTTTTTGTTTATTAAAAGGAGGGCGAAGGCTTGAAGATTCCTATTCAGCGTTTAAGAAGGCCCTTTCTAGCCACAGCACTGGCACTCTCGCTTATACTTCCGTCAGGATGCGGGTTTAAAGACATCGACAAAAGAATATTCGTTCTATCTATAGGGATTGACCATACGGATAATGAAAAAAAGCCTTACAAAGTTATCCTTAAGCTTGCTGTGCCCTCTAGGTCCTTAAAGGAATCCGACACTAAATATACTTACCTGACAAAGGAAAGTGAATCATTTTCCTCAGCCATCCGTCTTTTAAAGACACATGTGGATAAAGAACTCGATTTTGGTCACACAAAAGTAATTGTTTTCGGAGAAGAAATCCTCCATCATGACTTAGCCGATATAACAGACTTTTTTTTGCGGAGAAGGGACATTCAAACGGTCGCCTGGTTGGCAATCGGGACACCAACTGCTGAAAGTGTCCTAAAGGCAGAGCCTGCATCCGAGATGGCAAGCTCCCATGCCTTGTTTAATCTTTTTGACCAAACCGGAGTAGAAAGCTCCTATATTATCTCTACCTACCTTTTCGACTTTCATCGGAAGATGCTTGAGACGGGAATTGATCCTGTCTTACCAGTTTTAAGATCAAGTAAAAATAAGAAGAAAATTATTGTGAATAGCGCTACTCTCCTAGCTAAAAATAAGGCACCTATAAACTTGTCTCCCCAGGAGACCAAACTGTATAATCTTATGAACAATAACACTCAAAAGCTGGATATAATTGTAAAGGAAGAAAAACTTCTCTATACAGTTTCAATTGATACAGCGAAGACAAATTTTAAAATAATTACAAAACCAAAACATAAACCAGTGTTAAAACTCGATGTTACTATGAAAGGAATTATCGAGGAATCGAACCAGCACATGAATCCAAAAAAACTAAACACTTTTAGCAAATACGCAAGCAAAGAGGTAGAAAAAGAGATAACAGCTCTTTTAACAAGGCTTCAGGAACGCGGGGCTGATCCTTTAGGGTTTGGCGTTCGATATAAAGCGACCCATCTGCATACGAGAGATACCTATAAAGAGTGGAAGAAACTTTATTCTGAAATATCCTTTGACGTTAACGTTAAGGTCTCTATCATGAGTACAGGGATTATAGAATAGGGGTACTTGCCTTTATATGACGAGCGCATAGGTATCAATCAAAGGAATGAAGGCAAGAACATGATACAAACACTGATATGAAAGGAATGCCTTTGGATAAAGACGGTTCTTACTACAGTGATTATAAGTTTATTCCTACTGTGTACGGAACAAGTTCTTCAACGGCTCATTCACAAGATTGAACTCTTTGAAGAAAGAAGAATTGTCATCCATTATAAGCTTACACTGTAAACTATCAGGTACAGTTTAATCAACTGTACCTTTTTGTGTCATCAAAAATCCCCTCGCTGTATTTGATTCGCACGAGAGGATTTTACTAAGATTCCCATATTTCATCTATTTTCGAAATTGTTTTTCAACAGTATATAATGATCTATATCATTATCATAGATGGTTAAACATCATTTTATTAGACAAATTCATTAACTCTCTACATTCATTACTTTCTCAACCTGATAAGCGTCGTTCTTTTCCAGATAGGCAACCCAATCCTCTGATTTTTCATATACTTCCCCAATATTTAGTAAGAGTCCTTCTTCATAATGCTTACTAATTAATTGAAAACCGACTGGCATTTTTTCATCCGTAAAACCACATGGTATAGTTATAGCCGGAAGCCCTAATAAATTCCCAATCGGTGTTCTTCCTAACTGAAAGATATTATTAATAGCTTCTTCTGGAGGAACACTTCCAATATCATAGGCTGGAATGCAATTGGTTGGTGAAAAAAGAACATCACATTTATATTCATTCATCGCATCTAATACACTTCGAATAAAACTTTCTCGCCGGCGGCAAGCATTGATATATTGACTTGCCGAAACATCACGTCCTGAATTCAAGCGGAATTGAGTATCTTTTCCATACATTTCAGGATGTTCCGTAAAGGTTGGTTCGTGAAATGTATAAGATTCTGATTTTAAAATGATTTTTTGTGCCTCTAATGCATTTTCTATATCTGTTAGAGGAATCTCGATGACTTCAGCACCCAGTTCTTTTAATCTTATTAACGATCGATGAACGATTCTTTTCATTTCTTGATCCACGTTTTCAAAAAAGTACTTGTGACAAATTCCAATTCTTATTCCATTCAAATTCTCTCTTTTTATCTCTAAGTTAAGCAAATTAGTTTTTAAAGGATCCGCCATGACTTTTAACATAATTCGACTATCTGCGACGGTTCTAGTCATTGGACCAATATGGTCAAGTGTCCAACTTAAAGGGGTACAGCCTTGTGTGCTGACTAAATCATAAGTAGGCTTTAAACCAACAATTCCACAAAGAGCTGCTGGAAGTCGAATGGAACCGCCTGTATCGGTTCCAACCGCTCCAAATGCCATTCCCGCTGCAACCGCTGCAGCTGAACCGCCGCTAGAACCACCTGGAATTTTATTCAAATTCCATGGATTCCGTGTAGGGCCGTAATGAGGATTCTCCGTTGTTGCGCCCATCGCAAATTCATGAAGATTTGTTTTTCCAATGATAACGGCCCCTGCATCTTTTAATAGCTTGATAACATCTGCATCTCGATTTGAGATGTAATGTTCAAAAATTTTAGAGCCGGACGTTGTTTTACTTCCGTTTGTTTCAAATATATCTTTGATGGCGATTGGGACACCATGAAGCGGACTGCGAATGTTCCCGCTCAGCAGCTCTGCCTCCATCGATTCTGCTTGTTTCATAGCATCATCATAAAGCACTGTAATATATGCGTTTAGAGATGGTTCTAAATCATCAATTCTTTTTAATAGCTGCTGCGTTAATTCTACTGAAGAAATTTCCTTTTTCTCTAATAAACTAGCTACCGACTGTATATCACTAAAAAATAACTCATTCATCTATATCTCTCCTCCCTATCAAATGACTGATCTTTTTTTATAGACCTCTCCTAAATCACCCTCCAAGGTGAGAATCGAACTTAATAATTTTTTGGTCATTTCGTGTTTTGGATTGTTAAATAAATCAATTGTTGAAGAGGTCTCAATCACTTCTCCTTTGGATAAAACCGCTACTCGATTACAAAAATAAGCAACTAAATCTAAATTATGGGCGATAAATAAATAAGTTAATTGGAATTCCTTTTGCAAATCAATCAATAAATTAATAATCTGTGCTTTAACAGAAACATCCAGTGCTGATACCGGCTCATCCAAGACAAGGAATTTAGGTTTTAGGATGAGAGCTCGAGCTATTCCTGCTCTTTGTCTTTGACCGCCGGATAACTCATGGGGGTAACGATGAAAGAAATCTGCTCTTAAGCCAACAACTTCTAACATGTTCAATACTTGTTGATGGATAAATTGAGGATCTTGATTCTCACCAAATTTTTTCAAGGGATGAGCAATTTGTGCTCCTATTGTTTTTCTTGGATTAAAGGCTGAACCAGAATCTTGAAAAACAATTTGGATTTCTTTTCTTAATGACGCCATTTCTTTATTCGACAAATCCCGCAACGATTGTCCATTATAGATAATGGATCCGTTCGTTGGTTCTATCAACCTGAGAATCATTCGTCCAACTGTCGTTTTCCCTGACCCCGACTCCCCGATTAATCCAAAGGTTTCTCCTTTACGAATCGAAAAACTTACATCCTTAACTGCTGTAACCTTTTTACTTGGAGTGAATAAACTTCTTTTGCCACTGTACACTTTTTGCAATCCCTGCACTTCAATCAGAGTATCTTCTTTCATTATTCATTCCCTCCTTCTATCAATACACAGCGCACTGAATGTTCGTTTCGGTATGGCTTTACATTTTTTAATAAAGGATTGGCTGATTGGCATATATCCTTTGCTACATGACATCGATTAAAAAACCGGCATCCCTGTGATAGCTGCATTAAGTTTGGCGGTTCTCCTTTTATTTGCCATAATGGTTTTTTCCCAGCTCCTTTATCAAAGACCCAATCCAAATTTGGGATACATTTTATTAAACTTTGTGTATAAGGATGTGTTGGATTAAATATCACATCTGCAGTCGCACCTTTTTCAACAATTTGTCCAGCATACATGACCGCTACTTTCTCGGCGATACGTGCAACTACACCAAAATCATGGGTAATCATTAAAATAGCCGTCCCGAACTGCTGATTGATCGTTTGAAATAGGTCCAATACTTGTAATTGTACGGTGGGGTCTAAAGCTGACGTAGGTTCATCCGCAATAATTAAATCCGGATCGCAAGCAAGAGACATGGCAATGACAACCCTTTGTCTTAATCCACCGCTTAATTGATGTGGATATGATTGAAATATCCGTTTTGGGTCATCAATCCCCATCTGCTCTAAAAGATTTAATGCTTTTTCCTTTGCTTGTTCCTTCGTCAAACCTGTCTTTTCCAACATGATTTCGACAATCTGTTTTCCTACTCGGTAGGACGGGTCTAAGGAAGTCATAGCATTTTGAGCGACTAAGGAGATTTTCCTCCCCCTAATCTCTTGCATCTTTTTTTCACCTATTATGAAAAGGTTCTCACCTTCTACTTCTATATTCCCTGAATAGGCTTCTAATAGGGTTTTAGGTAACAATTGTAGGATTGAATTAATCATCATAGATTTTCCTGAACCTGACTCCCCTACAATCGCCATGATTTCTCCTTTTTCAATGGTAAGATTGACATCCTCTAATACAGTAAGAACTCCTTCTGGCGTTTTGATCTTTGTTGATAAACCTTCAACCTTTAGTAAAGATTCCGTATTCAATGCTGATTGGACATTCATCTAACCACCCTTTCATTGTTAAAATAGAGGTAGATTTGAATCGATATTAAGCGATATGTTGACTAGCTTTTCTGCTTATTTTTTTCTTTTCTTTTACTTTTGAGCGTTCATAAGGATCTAATGCGTTTCTTAAACCATCACCAATCATGCTGAAGGCAAAAGATAGAATGAGAATAGCTATACCTGGAATGAATGTGACAAAAGCATGACCTTGCATCAACACTTTCCTTCCATCACTTGCCATTCTCCCCCAATCTGCCGTAGGAGGCTGAACACCAAGTCCGATAAAGCTTAATCCAGCTACTGTTACAATCGTGACACCTGCGAGAGTTGTACTGTACGCAATTAAGGAAGGTAAAACATTTGGGAGAATTTGTTTGAACATAATTTCTATATCCCCAATTCCAAATGCCTTAGCTGCTTCAATATATTCTTTTTGGCTTTCCTGTAGAGTATCCGTATAAACCACCCTTGTCATATAAGGGATACGAACAATAATCATGGCAATAATGACATTAAGCAATCCTGGTCCTAAAATAGCCGCAATGGCAATGGCAAGTAAAACTGCAGGAAAGGCGAAAAAGATATCCATCGTTCTCATAATCAAGTTGCCGATAAATCCTTGGTAATATCCTGCAATTACTCCAAGAACGACACTGATGATGGCAGCAATAATAACGGGAATAACTGCGGAAATTAAAGAGGTTTGTGTACCGAAGATTACTCTGCTTAAAATATCTCTTCCTTGTTGATCCGTCCCCAAAATATGCCCTTCAGTCCCAGGAGGCATTAAACGAGTGCTACCTTCCGCAACAACATCGGGATTATAAGGAGCTATCCAAGAAGCAAAGACCGCTAAAATCAATGAGAATAATATAACAATTGCTCCTGTAGTAGCCATTTTGTCACTTAAAAAAGCTTTACATGACTGTTTCCATTTAGTAGCCATATTCTCCCCCCCTATTCAGCTTTAATTGAATCTTGTAATCTCGGACTTAACCAAACATTCAAAAGATCAACGACTAAATTAACAACTACAAACGTTAAAGCAATTAAAAGAATTCCAGCTTGGATTGTAGGATAATCATTAGAAGTGACCGCCACATAAAGCGCTTGCCCGATGCCTGGCCAATTAAATACAACTTCACTAAATAATGCTCCGCCCATAATATATCCCACTTGTAAGCCAGAAATATTGATAATCGGAGGAAGTGAGTTCCTCATAACATGAACAATATTAATTTTTGATTTTGATAAACCGAATGAATGAAAGTAATTCACATAATCTTTCTGTAAAATGTCAATTACGGTGCTTCTCGTTAACCTTGCAATCACAGCAAGAGAAACCGTCGCAGTAGCAAAAGCAGGTAAGACTATATGATGAAGTAAATCCATGAAGCCTCCTGGATTTCTCATATTGTACATTCCGCTTACTGGGAAGATATTTAATTTAATCGAAAATAGCCACATTAGCATTAATGCAATCCAAAAGACCGGCATACTGGCTCCTATTAAAGCAACACCTATACTAGCCTTATCAAAGAAACTCCCCTTTTTTAAAGCACTAATCAATCCTAAAATGACACCTAATGTTACACAAATGAGCATACTAGCAACTGTTAAGATTAAACTGTTTACAAAACGCGGCATAAGTTCTTCAACAATTGGAGTATGCAGCGTATACGAGTACCCTAAATCTCCTTGTAAAAGTTGAGAAAGCCATGCACCATATTGAACGATTAACGGTTCATTAAGTCCCATATTGTTTCTTAATTCTTCAACTGCTTCCGGTGTTGCATCAGCTCCTAAAATTGATTTCGCAGGATCACCTGGTATAAGTTGAATTAATAAAAAGACAACAATCGTAACACCAAATAAGACAGGAATTGTGGATAGTATTCTTGAAAGCACATATCGTAACATTCTTTCGCCTCCCAACTTATCAATTGATAGAGTCATTCATAAGAGATCTGAGCCCCTCAACCCTTCATATCTAAATATTTTAAAAAACTATTTAAGATACAAAATATTATTTTTAGGGCTCGTCTCTTTACTTATGAATCAATCTCTTTCAAATTAGTTTTCAATATAAACAGGTGCTAATGTATACCATTCTTCTGATGGAATAACGAAACCTTTGACACGAGAGTTAACAACATATGGTGCTGAATCATTTACAATCGGTGCAAAAGCAGCATCTTCCATAATCATTGCTTCTGCTTCCGCCCATAATTCCAATGCTTTACTTTCATCAGTAGAAGTGGAGGCCTGATCAAGTAACTTATCTACTGATGGATTGACATACTTCCCAGAGTTAAATCCACCTGGAGCAACGAATTCAGAATGAGCAACCATAGAAAGGAAATATGGTGAAGTACGACCAGATGACATTTGATTCATACCTACATCACTTGCCATTCCATCACTATATCCTGAATAATACGTAATCCATTCTTGCGTATCCAATTTAACTTCAATACCAATTTCTTTTAAATCCCTTTGAATCCATTCAGCGATATCCACTGGAAGCAATTGTCCTGAACCATCCACAGATGTTTGTAAGGTCGTTTTAAATCCATTCTCCACCCCAGCTTCTTTCAATAACTCTTTTGCCTTTTCAGGATCATATTCATACCATTTGTTATCCGCACTATAGTTAGCAGCTCCTGGTGATTGAATCGTATAAGCAGGATTTACTGTACCTTTTAATAATTCATTGGCAATTCCTTCTCGATTAATCGCATAATTAATAGCTTGTCTTACCTTTTGATTTTTCATATATTTATTATCGAAATTGAATGTTAAATACCAAACATGTGGAGGTGTTCCTGAAACAACTTCATATCCTTGGTCTTTCAAATTCTCAATAGAATCTGGCGGTGGAACAGCAATAATATCCACTTCATCATTTTGAATAGCTAATACCCTGCTAGCAGAATCCGACAAAGGTCTAAATATCACTTTATCTAACAAAGCCTTTTCTCCCCAATACTCTTCATTTTTAACAAGAGTAATATTCTCCCCTCTTTTTCTTTCACTAAATTTAAACGGCCCAGTACCAACCGGATTTTCTCCCATACTGTCATTTCCATTTTTAATAATAGCCTCTGGACTAACAATTTGAAGGGAATTGATTTGTGCTAACATTCTAGGGAATTCTGAGAAAGGTGAACTTAAGTGAATATTAATTGTCTTTTCATCCACTACTTCACTGCTTTCGAAAAACTTCCATGTTCTAAACGTACGGCCGGCACCTATTTCGTCATAATGTTCAAACTTTTTATCCGTCAGTCTTTTAATATTAAAATCTACTGCTTCGGCATTAAAATCCGTTCCATCATGGAATTTCACTCCCTCTCGTAAATGAAACGTATACGTTTTTCCGTCTTCAGATACTTCCCAACTTTTAGCTAAAACCGGAACTAGTTCAGGTACTGATTCTTCTTTAGATGATTTGCTTAAATCTTCACCAATTAATGGTTCAAACATTTGATATGTAATTCTCATTGTTACCCATCCACCTGCTCTATGCGGATCTAAAACATCTGCTTCTGATTCCATCCCAATGATTAATTCGCCGCCTTCCTTAGAACCGCCACTTTTTTCACTTGACGTACCCGTACATGCAGATAAAATCATGACTAAACTTAACAATAGTGAAATGATCAAATTCTTCTTTTTCATATCCTGCCTCCTAAATGAGTGATTAAATTACTTGATCTATTAGATGGATAAGCTAGGTTGCAGCTGTTCAATCATTTTTAATACAGTGCCATACATAACATCTGTACCTATTGCCAAATCATCATATGAAGCATACTCAGCTGGGTTATGGCTGATTCCGTCTTTACAACGGACAAATATCATGCCGTAATCACATGCATATGACATCATTAGTGAATCATGGAAAGGACCACTCATAAGCTCAGGCACTTTCATTCCTCTTTCTTCGCATTCATTTCGAATACTATCTTTAATCCATTCTGCACAATATCGCGGCTCACTTTTTGTATCTTCAATAATTTCATAGCTTAATTGATGTTTATCAGCTGTATGTTGAATGCATTTTCTTAGCTGTGCCTCATATTGATCTCTGCGTTGAATATCGATATCTCGTAAATCAACAGTAAACTCCACTTTCTCTGGGATAATATTTCGAGATTGAGGGAAAACATCGATTGTTCCAACTGTGCTTACAGTTGGTGCTGATGGATCTTGTTTAGCTATCTCATTTAAAGCGACAATTATTTCTGCCGCTCCCACTAATGCATCTTGACGAGTATTCATTGGAACAGATCCTGCGTGACCAGCGAATCCTGTTAACTTAACCGTTAACCATAAAGGACCGGAAATCGCGGTAACAATCCCAATCGGCTGATTTTTTTGTTCAAGAACAGGTCCTTGCTCAATATGCAACTCCAGAAATGCAGCAATGCTGTTCGCTGGATAAATGGATTCTTCAAATTTATCAGGATCACAGCCAAAATCTCTTAATGCTTGTTCTCTCGTTATTCCATCTTTATCCTTTCGTAATAATTCCCCTTCTTCTAATTGTCCAAGGATTCCTCTTACCCCAAAAAGCCCTTTATTAAATCGCCAACCTTCTTCATCTGCAAAAGATATCACTTCTATCGGATTATCTGGTGTAATTCCTTGTTCAATCAGCGTTGTTACGACTTCAATCGCCGCTAGCACTCCCGCTGTCCCATCAAATCTTCCCCCATATGGTTGGGAATCTAAATGGGAACCGAGCATTAAAACCGGTTTATTTGGATTTTCCCCTTCAAGTCTCCCAATTAAGTTACCAAAGTGATCAACCTTCACATTCATTCCGGCTTGTTCCATCCAACTTTTAGCTAACTTAAAGGCTTCTTTTTCAATCAACGATTGTGCGGGGCGACAAACTCCAGTTTCTCCAATTCTCCCTATCTCGCTCATTTGCTCAAAATGTTGCTGTAAACGTTCTGCGTTAATTTTCATAGTCAATCGCCTCCTTATTTCTTAACCGATAACAGTATACACAGACCGTTAACGAAGATTATTGGTTTGAAGAAATTGAGCGAATCTCATCTTTTCTTTTTTCGTTTACATGCTTTCTTAATTCAATCAAGTTAATTTCATAAACCACACGAGGCCGACCTCTTTGACTGATTGATTCTTTTCCAATAATATTTGCCATATTTTTTTCGCATAAATTTTTCAAAATTCTGGCCGCATGTCGTTCACTAGTATTCATCCCCATACTCATTTCTCTAGTCGTGACTTCTTTTTTACGCATCATCGATAACCAAGCATAAAATTTACGGAGAGTTAAAGAGCTTTGATTTTCATCCTTACTATTCAAAAGAGTATAATCAATCGAATGTAACGTTCCTAATGGTCCATGAACCCTTTTTTGCTCATCTATTAAAAAACAGCTCCCTTTCCCTTTTTTGATTGAAAATTCCAAAGCATTCTTTGCATTATAAGTGGCACTTTCGGCAGTATTTCCAATCCCGATTCCGAGATTAACCTGCACTGAAAAAAGTTCGTTTAGTTCTTTTAAAAAGGTGAAATCTCTTCTTTTATTCGTTACCTTTTCAAAAATTCCGCGTGTCGTATAAAGAGTGACTACATGATTTTTAGTCACATTCATATTCGAAAATAAGCGTTTGCCATATTGTAAGATCCTTTCTTCTATTAATTTACATTCATACTGAAAATGAAGATTCTGTTCCTTTTCTTCACTGATCATCTGAAATTGTAAGACGATCATTTGAGCCTCTTCCTTTTTTTGCTGTCTCCCTTTTAATATGGCTTTTTCTAATGTGTCCCGAATTTGGGCTTTCGTATGTTTAATCAAAAAAACGGGGGTATCTAACTCTTTTAAGCGTTCATATACAGAATTGAGGGTTGTTGCAATCACTTGTACTTTTTCTTCTTTTAATAAATTCAAGTGATAGTCTACTAAAGCATTACTATCCACGATATCTTCTTTATTAGAATGTAAATAATAAGGAGTATCCAAAATGCCCAGTTCTTCATAAATTTCTTCTAAATAATGAGCATCTATAATATCAAAGCTAATAATCGGATAATCGTGATAAGTTTCGTAAACCTTTACTAAGAGTCTATAAATATCAGAACCTTCAAAAGGAATATAATAGGATATACTTTCTAAGGGGAGATTTTCTTTTGATATATAGTAAGGTGAGGGACCAGCAAAAATAAAAATATCTGTTGATTCATAGTGATTTTCGACCAGTAGTGCAGATTGTTCTACCGCTTCATAAATAAGTGTTTCGATTGTTACTTCATGAAATTCAGTTGCTATCTGACAGATTTCATTTACTAATGGTTCAGGCCCTATTACTACTATACTAAGCCTTATAAACGCCACCTCCCAGGAGTTGTCTTTAATAAGTCTTTAATTAATTATAGATATAATATATTCTGAAAATTCTTTATAATCAATAAATTTGTCAGATTATGTGACATAAAAAATGGGGAAAACAATTAAATATTCATTTACTGTAAATTTTTATAACATATTGACATAAGTTATAAAATGAAGAGTCCTATCATGATTCACAGTTCGAAAGATTAATTATAAGTAACAGGCCTTTTAGCGAGTCCACATCCCCATCAACTTAAGCAACTCATATCAAAAGACAAAAAATGACCATCCTGATTCAGTATGCAACTGAATCAGGATGGTCATTTTTTGTCTTTCACTCTATTCTTACATTTCATTCACCCAACAGTACTCTATTTATTATTTTTTAAAAAATACTTAAATCATATGTCTGTGACAGCCTTTCAATAAATTTCATGCCAGCAACGCTATTACCAATATCATCGATTCCTGGACTAAAAACACCGATACCTAATTTTCCTTCAAGATGTTCTACTCTGCCTTTTGATACTGTGCATAAAACACCGCCTGATACACCACTTTTCATTGGAATCCCAATGGAAGCAGCATATTTCCCTGAAGCATTATACAGTCCACAGGTTGTCATTAAAGCTTTTGTTACTTTTGCTGTATTACGTGTTATGAACTCTTCGGCACATGAGTTAGTATAAGCAGTTGGCTATCAAAATAAATTCAATAATAGTTTAATTACTGTAACAATAATTAAACTACAAAACAAAAAGTCTTAATCCCTATATTGAAGGAATTAAGACTTTTATTTCATTATATACATAGGCAA
>Ga0182747_1001804_pt1 | contig 15924 bp, 21 predicted proteins | sample eDN3rd30CBELigBY_FD_128526 | JGI IMG/M metagenome (GOLD analysis project Ga0182747, IMG submission 128526) | Enriched backyard soil microbial communities from Emeryville, California, USA - eDNA 3rd pass 30_C BE-Lig BY (version 2) (version 2) | ecosystem: Environmental > Terrestrial > Soil >...
CCAGCGAGTCCGGTCGTATATGGATCGCCAGGTGGGCGTGCTCCGCGACGAGACTGGGCTGCGAAGTGCGATCCAGCGCTTCTGTGCCCTGCTTCGCGAGGCCAACTCACTGGGTGGGCGCGACGCCGCGTTGGTCAGCCTGCTGATTGCCGTGTCGGCGTATAGCCGCCAGGAGAGCCGCGGCGCTCACCAACGCCTCGATTATCCTGACATGATGCCGGGACACCATACCGAGATGACGCTCGATCAGGTGCTGCGCATGGCAGCGGAGATCGACAACAGGACGGACGCACCGGCCAGGAGAGTTGCATGAAGCCGATCATCGCCACACAAGCTGCCTTGTCTCCGCTGCCGCGCCTGCTGGTGGAACCCATCGTGCGAGCAGCACTGCTCGAGGATCTGGGCCGGGCCGGAGACATCACGACGGATGCCGTCATTCCCGCCGACGCCGGACTGCGCGGAGCTATTGTGGCCCGTGAGCCCGGTGTGGTCGCTGGCGTGGATGCGGCGCTTCTGGCCTTCACCCTGATCGACCCTTCCGTCACAATAGCCGTCGACCGGCCCGACGGCAGCCGGGTGAAGCGAGGAGAGGCCGTTCTGCGAGTGGACGGTCCGGCCCGGACCATCCTCTCGGCCGAGCGCGTAGCGCTCAATCTGCTCTGCAGGCTTTCCGGCATTGCAACGGCAACGGCGGCACTCGTTGACGCCATCCGGCCCCAGGGGCACGCCCGGATCGTCTGCACGCGCAAGACCACGCCGGGACTGCGCTCGCTCGAAAAGCACGCCGTCCGGGCTGGCGGGGGCGCCAACCATCGCTTTGGGCTCGATGATGCCGTTCTGATCAAGGACAACCACATCGCCATCGCCGGAGGCGTCCGGCCTGCGTTGGAGCGGGCGCGGGCAGCGGTGGGCCACCTCGTCAAGATCGAGATCGAGGTGGATACCCTCGATCAGCTGGATGAGGTGCTGGAGGTTGGCGCTGATGCGATTCTGCTCGACAACATGAGCCTGGACACCCTCTCGGAAGCGGTACGGCGCGTGAACAAGCGCGCCATCACAGAAGCTTCTGGCCGGGTTACACTAGCCACGGTAGAGGCCATCGCTGCAACCGGCGTGGATCTGATTTCGACTGGCTGGATCACGCACAGTGCGCCGATCCTCGATCTCGGTCTGGACGTTGCTTGAGGCAACTTGCCGTCAGGTCTCGTGATGGTGCTCGGTCGGGTCGGTGTCGAAATACGCTTTGGCCCCGTCGACGGCGAGCTGGTGCAGCAGGCCTGCTTCCGTGAACTAGTGCAGGGTGTTGCAGACGGTGGCGAGCGAGTTCGAAACGTGGACCCGGGTGGCCTCGTCGAACAGCATCTTGGCCGAGATGTGGCGGTTACCCTCGCCGAAAGCAAACCAGTCCCGCGAATGTCCGACGCGGCATCCCTCACCACATCGATCCGCAAATTTTGGAGCACGAGACTGCACAATCAGACGGTTGCGCCGGTCCTGGCCTGGCGGCTCGCTTCGGTTCCAGCGTCGACCATAGCAATGGCGGCGCGGGCATCGCGGCGAAAGGCGTCTTTCAAACGCTCGGGCTCACTGTCCCACCCCCGCGCTTCGTCTTGCAGTGCGTAGAAGGCTTTGGCGATGCATTCGACATCATCATCCATGAGAACCTCCCGAAGGCTTGATTCAGCAACGAGCCGCATGATCGGGCTGGCATGGTTAATGCCCTCTTAACCGCTGTCCGTGAGCCTGGCGCCCTCTTGAATGGATGACCATGGGGGCATGTCGATGGATTAGACGTGTCGTAAGGCGTCTGACATGCGAAAACCTCCTCATCTGCCGGGATTGGGGAGATGAGGAGGCTCTGTTGGGGAACGCCAGTGAGCCATGGTGCTCGAGGTGACAAATCCCTTGCAAGCGCTGGGTTTCAGCTTGGCCGGTCAAAAGCCCTGGCCTGTCGTGGACCGCTTCGACTTGATCTCTTTGAGGAGCTATTCGTTGACTGACCCAGACGAGGTCGGAGGATGTCGTCGCTCGCTTGTGTTCCGAGAGTTAATCCCCGTGCGCCGCCAGGCTCATACCCTTGATTTCCAGTTCATCCACGAAATCCGTCTACACTTGAGGTCGGAATAGCCGTTTGACGGGATGGGGATCATGTCACACGAGCGCAAAACCCAGTGGACCCATCGGCTCGAGCACCTGCACGCCTTGAGGGAGCGCTTTGCGGCCGCCCGCCGGTATGATCGGGCCTATGAGGCCTACCTTGCCATCCAGCACGCCTATGATCTTTGGGCGGATGAGGTGTTCCATTCGCGCACGTAGCTCGCGGGCGTCATTGGATTCCAGGTAAAGCCGCCCGCTCTCAGTCCGACAGCACAATGATCGGTGACCAGCCGGAGCTTCCGCCGAGGGTCATTCTTCAAGCCGATCGAGCATGCCTTGTGTGATCAGGCAGATGCCGCTGTCGGTGCGCCGGAAGCGCCGCGCGTCCAACTCCGGATCCTCTCCGACCACCAGACCCGCTGGGATCCGCACACCGCGATCGACGATGACGTTCGTCAGTTTGCTTGAACGGCCGATCTCGACGCTGGGCAGCACGACCGTCTGCTCCAGATGGGCGCCGGCGAACACCCGCGTGCGCGTGAACAACATTGAGTGGCGTAAGGTAGCCCCTGATACGATGCAGCCACCGGACAGGAGGGAGTCGGTCACCTCCGCTCGATGGCCGTCATCGGTCACCTTCGCTGGTGGGGTGATCGCAGCATTGGTCCAGATCGGCCACTCCTCATCGTAGAGATCCAGACCTGGATGGGCCTGCGTCAGATCGATGTTGGCCGCCCAGTAGGCATCAAGCGTGCCGACATCGCGCCAGTAAGCTTCTCCCTCGCCTGCGGAGCGGACGCAGGAAGTCGTAAAGCGGTGTGCCACCGCTTTGCCGTGCGTGACCAGGTAGGGGATGATGTCCTTGCCGAAATCCCGGCTCGATCCCTCTTGGGACGCGTCACGCCGGAGTTGGTCGGCGAGCACTCGGGTCGAGAAGACATAGATGCCCATGCTGGCCAGCGCCATGTCGGCTTTGTCCGGCATGCCGGGCGGATCGGCAGGCTTTTCCAGGAACGAGGTGATGCGGTCGGTCTCGTCGATGGCCATGACGCCGAAGCCGGTTGCCTCGGCTCGTGGGACCTCAATGCAGCCGACCGTCACGTCGGCTCCCTGTGCTACATGCTGCTGGAGCATGACCTCGTAGTCCATCTTGTAGATGTGATCACCCGCGAGGATGACGACGAACGCGGGGTCATGGCTCTCGATGATGTCGATGTTCTGGTAGACCGCATCGGCCGTGCCCTCATACCACATCGTCTCGGAGACGCGCTGGCTCGCCGGCAGGATGTCGAAGCTCTCGTTGCGCTCGTGCCGGAAGAAGTTCCAGCCGGCCTGGAGGTGCCGGATGAGACTGTGGGCCTTGTACTGAGTGGCCACGGCGATGTGACGGATGCCAGAGTTGAGGGCGTTCGAGAGGGCAAAGTCGATGATGCGCGACTTAGCCCCGAAATACACTGCCGGCTTGACCCGCTTGTCGGTCAGCTCCAGGAGACGGCTGCCGCGCCCGCCGGCCAAAACATAGGCCAGGGTGTGGCGGGCAAGCGGGGCAGCGGCAGGGATCTGGGGCATCGGCGGTTTCTCTCCTGTCGCGCTCAGCTCTTCTGGCCCGCTCAGCTTCTATGCTGCAAGATGAGCGGATGTTCCCTAGGGGCAAGGGCACGCATCCGCCAGAGCAGGCCAATACGCCCACAGGATAGGAAGCAGAGGTCATCCGCCTCAGCCCTTGGGTCAGGATGTGTCGAATTCAGGCCAGGATCCGGGACGACACCCGTGATCCACCCGCAAGCGCCTTGGCGTAAACCAAACGACGATGCCAAGGGCACCAACTCGATCCCTCCGACGTCTCGCCGCCACAGAAGACCGCCTCGGGGCGGTCGTCGGAGACGATGAAGCGGCACTGCCGTGCCCGCAACTTGAGCAGGGTCGTTCGGGTCCGCGGTGAGGGCTCGCTGATCTCAGGCATCTCTGACACCCGATCCATGGATCAGAGCAACACCAGGAGGGCCTGGGAGAGTTCCGGGGCAATGCCGGCTATCAACAACTTGGTGGTGCGCGGGCTAGGCCGCCAGTGCAACGCGTGCGTCGGTGATCTGGAACAGATAGAACCCGTTGAACCGCACTCCTGCCTGGGCACCCCGTTCCTCGAAGCCGGCAGGGCTGATGTCCGAAACTGCGATGAGAGATGCACTACCTCAAGAGCAACTCTCTTGAGACCGCTTGTCGCAAAGGTTTCCTGGTCACCGCTGCCCCTATTGGCCACACTTAATTCCTCATCAAAGGCTGAGTTTCACAGAGTTCATCCCTTACGAAGGCCGCTGGAATGTTATCTCACGAGCGTATTTGGGCTGCCATAGACTCTCTCGCATCGCGCCTTGGGTTGAGCGCATCCGGCCTAGCACGCAGGTCCGGTCTCGATGCAACGAGCTTCAACAAGTCGAAGCGGTTGAGCCCGGAAGGGCGGCAGCGATGGCCGTCCACCGAGTCCATTGCCAAGATCCTTAAATCCACTGGATCGACCTTGGAAGACTTCCTGCGGCTCGTCGAACCGTCCGGTAACCTCCGACGCTCCCTGATCCCGATGATTGGCATGGACGAGGCCACATCCGCACAGGCGTTCACCGATGACGGCATGCCCAACAAGGGACCAGGCTGGGACGAGATCGCCTTCCCTGATTTCGGGCACGAGAGGGTCGTTGCTCTCGAGATCACGGGTGACGGTCTCAGGCCGCTCTACCGGGACGGTGACATTCTCATCGTCTCGCCGACGGCCAGCACTAGGAGGGGCGACCGTCTGGTCGTGTGCACCAGAGGCGGACAGATCTTCGCGCACGAGCTCAGGCGACGTTCGGCCACGACTCTGGAAATGACGTCACTGACCAACGGCCAGGAGGACGTGATCATCCCAGTCGGGGACGTGTCCTGGTCTGCCCGGATCATGTGGGCGCGCCAGTAGCGCCTGCTCAAGAAAATCAATGGTTTGTCCGGCAGCATCGAGCGAAGCAGGGTTGTGGGATCGATCGATGCTCGCGATCCGCCAGCATGCATGCATTCGGGACCACGAACGCTGATTGGGCCACACGTCGAGATCAGTTTCCCACGCGCCTCCTCAACCAACCTATTGAGGTGTAAGTTTCGGAGGAGAAACAGGAACGTCGAGCCATGATCAATGGATACGTGCGGATCGACGAGCACACGATGACGCTCGTACAGAGGTTCGCGCAGCAATTCGGGTGTTCCGACGAGGTTGCGCTCAAGTTCCTGCTCAAACTCGGCAAGTATCCGCAAGCATCCAACGAGGATGACGAGGCCTACGCGGCACGGCTTGAACAGCTGCCAGATCCGGATGTCGTGGTCGATCGAGGGATTCAGGTCGCGAACGATCTGTGACCTTGCGGCTGCTGGAGCTGGAAACAGATCTTTCTGGTGACGCTGTCAGCCCTTGGGCAAGGCCCCCCTCAGTCGGCGGCTGATCTCAACAAGCTGTCGCGACCGCTTCAAAACCTTCTGGGCGTCGTCGATCACAGTTTGAGACTGAGCGATCATCCGTTCGCTCCATTCCGTGCTGGACGCGCGATGCAGCACTAATGGGGATTTGTTTGGATCTTCGGCCATTGCGAAAGTTAACGCCGCCGCTGGCCGTCGTGTTCACCTCTCACGACGGCTCTTCTTGGGTACACCATGCAGGAGCGATGGGCGCGGTTGGCCCAACAGAGTACTCAGCTCGACGTGACCTTTGCCCTGAACCGGCCGACCTTGAGATGCCTAAGCCGCCGGATGCGGCTTGCAGGCCAGGATCTCCAGGCGCTGAATCTCAGGCGGGTCAACGAAGAGGTCGGGGGCTTTTTGCATCAGCGCCACGGCCACCTTGCCGGCCAGGTGAGCATCTCGGGCGGCCTCATCCGGGAACGCGTCGAAGATCGCGAACGTATTGTGATCAAACCGCACAGCGTACCAAGTCGTCGTGCCTGGCTCCTCTTCAACAAGCGGCAAGGCGGAACGGAGGAAGTCGGCCGCCTCGTCCTCTTTCCCTGCTTTGGCCTCCAGGGGCACATACAGCGCGAGCTTGGTCATGGGAACCTGCCTTTCATCTCGGTTTCAGGAGGACCGAAAGGAACATGGAGCAACCACCGACATTGCCCAGCACCGGGCAACACGCGACAGGCGCCGCTATGGCAGCTGGGCGCACAACAGGAGCGCGACACCGGCAGCTGTCAGCGCCGTCGCCGCCAGCACGCTGCCGACCAGGACTTTCGCGGTGGATCGGGAACTCACGAGGCGCCTGATCACCGCGGAGCCCGTCTGTTGGACAAACGCTTGATGGAGCAGCCGTGAGACGTCAGCGAGGAGAATACAATCATCGAGGAGCTCGTTGTCGCAGAGGTGATGTCAGGTGGGTTCTCAATCGCCCTCGTCATCGTCGGGGAACCCGGGTGCGTCTGTCCTCGATGGCCACCGCCGGAGCTTGTCGTGAGCGTGGGTAAGCAACCCCTGCGCCGGCACCATCGGCACGGGCTGCCGCTTTCAGGACCTCTGGACGGACCTCATCCTCCGGCAAGCCCATCAGCTACGCCGGAATGGGCCTACCGTCGCTGTCCGGCCATATAAGCGAGGTAGGCTATGATCGCATCAAGGTCGGTATCACTGACAGTCTCCGGCTCAAACCCTGGCATCCGCATCTCCGGCCATGACCGGAGCGACTGAGGATTCCGGATGAAGGCCTTCAGCGCCCATGGTTGAAAGTACTCGGTTGGATTGCGGGGGATGTTGAGGTCGGGCCCGACTGTGGCATCGCCCGCACCCGACATCCGATGGCAGACCATGCATTGCGTCGCGAAAACAAGCTGCCCTCTACGGATTGGGGATGGTGTAGGCACATCATCTCCAACCGCAAGCTGTGGCCACCGTGCTGTATGAGCGGCAACCTTTCTGATTGAGGCAACCTGAAACGGCCATTGCTCGCTCATGATCCCAGAGGCCGCCGGGTTGAGCCAGACAAGATAGAAGGGTCCGGTAGCAAGCCCATTGGGGGCTTTTGGCCAAGGTTGGTCCGGCGGCTCAATCGCCAGCCACGGGACAGCACCAGTGCCGGATGCATTGAGCAGCGCGGACGGCAGGTTCGTCACGAAGCCATCGGTCGCAACAATCTGAAGATCTCCGTCGAAGGGAGTTCTCTCCATGCTCAAAAGATTTCGCAGGGGAACCGCCCGGTAGGTCATCGCTCGGCGGTAGGACACATCGCTTGGAACGTGAATGGTCGCGACATCAGGTCGGGCCAAGAGCTCCTGCGTAGTAAGCGTCATTGGCGAGCCGACATCCAGAGAGAGTTCAGCGGCGATGGCCAAAGGGGCAACTAATAGAAAGCACAGGCCAAGTAGAACAGTTAGTAACGACTGGCGAAGTTCCTTAAGCATGGCGCTCTGCGTCGTCCTGTGTGGTTGAAGCATGAGCCTATAGACCTCTCCAGCCTTCCAGGTCAACGAATCTATTACCTTTCGGAGCGCACTGGGTCGACTTCGGCGAAGCTCGCATCGGCGCAGGACACGCATATCGCCCTGGTTGATACCGATTGGCTCAAATCCATCAACAACCCTCAGGGCCATGACGTTGGCGAGATGGTGCAGCCGACACTTTGCATCCCGGTTCTGTCGGAGGAGCAACTCCAAAATCACTCTTGGCCGAACGGGAGGCGAAGCGTTTCCGCTTGGGCTCTCGTCGACCTGAGAGCAAACTTTCCGTCTGGCGAAATCGGAGCTTGTGGCGCTGAGCTCGCCCATACGATCAGCGCCGGGCTCAGAGAGGCCTTGCCTCGGGAAACGACGAACTCCATTCTGCTGCACGCAAATCGAGTCTTGAATGCCGTAGAAGCTGACAGCCGCAACTGCGCCAGGGTCAGGTAGCGAGAACCCTGCCTTGGATGCCTGTAACCTTACCAGGCCGCCGGGTGAAGCCGTCGCTTCCAGCGCTCGTTGCGTGGGAGTTGAACAGCGGCAGCCTGACGCTTCGTGAGTCTGCGATGGCAGGCCTTCTGCGATGTCGCAACGCCTGCGGAGGCCATCAGATCGGCTTGAACCAATAATGACGCTGCCACAGGCGGCGATGTCTCAACTGGGTCGACGAGCTCAGAAATCTTAGTCCGTCGTTTCCGTGCCTTCGTCTCTCTACTTTGCACGTCCTGGCGCCGAATTTCATCCTCAGCAGCAGTGCGCTCCTCCGCGACGAGAGGACTGTCCGCCTTCGATCGGTCCAGGGTCGGTAGCAGGTCTGGACCTACTTTCATCCCTTCGCCAATCGGATCTGCAAACAGATCGAACTCGATTTGCTCCCGATCGGCCTTCGATCTCAAGGCCTGCCTACGATGTGTGGGTATCGCATCCTCAGAACTGGTTGGGACAACGGCAACGATGCTCGGCAGGATGCGACGGGCCACCACCACCGGTTCGGCGAGAGCTTGAGATTCTGCCTTCTGGATCGATGGTGTAGTCTCATCCGGCGGTGTTGCGAACAGCGGCCTTGGCGCAAGATGCTGACGCGGGCCTTGAGTGCGGGACTTCTTGATCTCGACGGAAAAAGTCTTCTGATGACGTTTCATCTAATTTTTAGCTATGAGCTCGAAATGACTGTGTGGGGTGCCAGGGTTGGTCAAGCATCGCCTTGCAGCGTGGAACCCTAACCTCCGAACATGTCCTGAATATTGTAAGACGTCTCGTCTGTCCTGGCAAAGAGAAGCGCCCCGTGCATGGCAGAGGCGCTTCCCGTCCAGGGAGGACCAGCCCCCCAGCCGCTCCTTCATGGATTCAGTCACAATGCCAGACGACTGGCGTTTTGGCTGTATCGAAATAGGAACAGGTGCCGAGAAGATGCAGCCTCAGAGCCCAGCCAACAGCAGGCTCAGGCCGATTAGGGCGGCAAAGGCGACGACAAACCGGACGGCGGCTTGCGTGAATGTCGGGGCAGGCGTTGACGCAAAGACAGGCGCTGCGACCTCTGTCGGCGGCATGATGAAGACCTTCGAAGAATTCGGCGGGTTCTGGAAAATGGGCAGACGAGGCGATCACAACATGTCGCTCGGCCGGCGCTATGTGTCCGATTTCTGCGCGGATGTCTGTCACCGGCAGGCCACACGGCGGGTCTTGATGCGACTGATCCGTGGCCGCTAAAAGCAGCATTGTCAAGGATTCGGGATGGCCTACTTCCAGAGTGTGCTCACTCCCATGGCACACCGGCGTCCCGGTCGCGGTTTCAGACAGCATCTCGGCTGGGGCGCTTCTCTCCCCCACCCTGAGACGCGGTGCCTCGGTTGTTGGTCTTCACCAGCGGCTGCCCAAGCCAGGAGCACAACTCTTCCAACGAAGGAAAGCTGTGCTCGATCTCCCGGAACGGTGCGGGCCGCTTGGTCCGCGGTAGCTCCTCCAGCAACTCGGCGGTCCAGGTATAGGGCTGGCGCAAGCCGCTCCTGACCACGCTGGCCACGATGGTGTCGTCGAGAAGGAGGTCATAGGCGCCGGGCGCCAGCTGGATCAGGCTGTAGGTCATTGCGGGGTCTTGTCCGAGGCAAGCTGGCGATCGATCCACTCGCAGGCCTTGGCGAGGACCGTCTCCCGCTCCGGGGCCATGATCAGGGTTGGCTGCCGGTCGGGCCAGGCTACGAGGGCCATCCAGTCCAGGTCACTCGGGCTGAGGCGGATGCGATAGCCGTGATGGTCGACGAGGTCGGCGTCCTGAGAGGGAGAGGGATTGGTCATTATGGGACGGGGCGGGTTCGGGTGTGCGGGAGGGACGTCTGCCATGGGCAGGGCGCCTTTACGGGGTTGCGTTGATATGTGGTGGGCCTGGAGGGACTTGAACCCCCAACCAGACCGTTATGAGCGGCCGGCTCTAACCATTGAGCTACAGGCCCCACCGCCAACCCTATAGGGATGCGATCCTTCCCATACGCGGTCCAAAGCGTCTTGGAAAGGATCAGCGCCTTTGCGGCTGCAACGAGCGGGCGAGGTCTCGAATGACGCTGTCCTCAATGGCGAGTCTGTCGAGGTCTTGTTCGGTCTCAGCGTCCAGGGTCTGCTCGGAAGGCTCAGGGGCGCGCATCGCCCGGGACGGTTGCGGCTTGGGCTCGTCAGCACGGTTGCCCAGCACATCAAGCAGGCTGTGAAGGGCCGCATTCGTGACTTCCACCTCCCGAGCAGTTGGCAGGCCAGCGAGCGCTATCGAACGCGCATGGTAACTGGGGTCGCCGGAAACCTCAGGACCAAACCAGGCCGGAGGTTGGAACTTTCTGGCAGACTTGTCATGTTCGAACGCCACGCTGATCAGATCGAGCGGACCTGGAGCGACGAACCGCTGGATGGCGGCGCTGTGAGAGCCGATGTCGGTCAAAATGCTCAGATACTCTATCCGGCCATCGGTCAGCTCGAGCAGCGCCTCAGCCTGGGAGCGGGCGATCTCAACGGGTTCCTCAAGCGGGCTGGCTGAGGGCTGCGAGACCAGGATGAGATGACCAGTTTCGCCGGCCACCTGCACGTGGGCACTCCGGTTTGGCCGCTCCGGAAAGAAGCCCTGCCGGACGGGGTGCCCTCCCCTCTCCTTCTCGATCAATCGCGCCAGGGCGGAGGCGAGCAGAAAGACACGGATGGTGCTCATGAGGTGTGTGGCTTTCACAAAGGATGCTGCGCCGGTCGAGACAGCTTCAATCAAGTTGGAGTTGGGATGAGACGGGAAGAGAACTCAGTACCACTTCTGGCAAACAGAAAACGGCTTCGGCAGGAACTGATTTCACTAACGCCAACTCGCTGGATAAGGTCAGCGTATTCTAAACCTTTGCGGCGAAAGCATGTTATTCGACATTTCTTGAACGAACGGCCCCGGCATCCTGGAGAATGCGCGACACGCATCGCTAGATGGCGGGACACATGACCGAACGCCCAAAGCGCTGGACGGAGCAGTGGCTTGGCGATGGTGCGATCCGTGATACAGACATCCACGGCACAACCGAGGGATTTCATCGATGCTGATCCATCCAGGCAAACGGGCACTTCTCGCCAAGGGGCGGGACGAAGACTGGGATGAGGCTCGCGAAGCCTATCTGCTCGACCATGCCCCCGGGTTGAAAGAGCACTATGCGGCCCAGCAAAGAGCGTTCAGTCGAATCGAGGAGGATGCGCAGGACCGCCATCCTGACCCAACCCCAGACGACATCGCCGCAGCTCTTGCTGCGGAGGCTGCCCTTCCCTACCGGAAGAGAACAGAGGCTCAGCTGCGTCGAGACTTTGAGCCTTTGGCAGCGCATCTACCTCAGGACATCAAGGGCAAGCGCAAGCGGTTCATCCAACGCGGTCAGCGGGCGTGGGACAGAGCCAATCCCAGACCGCTGAGCGATGAAATGCAGCGTGCTCTGACGGCGGAATTCGTGAAGATCTACGCCAGGGCTGCCCGGTCATAGGCTGCTCCGTCACACCCTGCGCATGCTGACACTGGTATAGATGCGGCTCCGTATAAATTCCACCCTCCCAAAAGATATACGCGCTGCGCTCGACACTCTCCGCATTCTGCGGCTAGAATTTCCGCGACCTGAGCGGGTTTCGACAGAGGGAAGAGCTTCAATGGCGACAGGAACGGTGAAGTGGTTCAACGAGCAGAAGGGCTACGGCTTCATTCAGCCGGACAACGGAGGCAAGGACGTGTTCGTGCACATCAGTGCGGTCGAGCGTTCCGGCCTGCGCGGTCTCGCAGAGGGCCAGAAGATCTCCTATGAGGTCGAGGCGGACCGCCGCTCCGGCAAAGAGTCCGCCGTCAATCTGAAGACGGCCTGATCGAGCTACCGGGGATCCGAGAGAGTTTCTTTCGCCCACCAGCAATCCCCTTGTTGTACAACAAGTCCTTCCAGCTGCATTTTGAGCAGATGTGCGACGACGTTGCGCTCGGCTGCACGCTTCAGCCAGGGATGCGACTTCGAGTAGAGGCGATCCACTAAGGCCTGGCTCGTGAGAGGCTCAACGTGGAGCGCCTGCAGGATAGCCTGCTCACGCATCAGACGATGATTCAGCAGCTCTTCGACATAGGGTCTCGGGTTCGGCAGCGGCGGCCCATGCCCCGGCAAATAGAGGAAGTCGTCGCGCGACAGCATCAAACGCAGGCTAGCGACATAGGCTGCCATGTCGCCGCCCGGCGGGGAGACGATGCTGCTCGACCAGGACATGATATGATCGGCACTGAAGACGATGCCATCCGGGCGAGCGAAGCAGAGATGATCGCTGGCATGGCCTGGTGTATGGATCGCTGTCATTCCTGCGACCGTGTCGCCGTCCCGCAACAGGACGTCGGCTGAGAAAGCAGGATCGGCGCTGAGATGGAAGGCGTAGGTGGTAGCGCCGGTTTTGGACTTAAGGGCAGCGGTTGCGCCAAGATGATCCGAATGGGTATGGCTGAGAAGGATGGCGGAGATCTTCCCCTTTGTCGCAGTCAGGATGTCCTTGAGGTGACCGTCATCATCCGGACCTGGATCGAGAACGATAAAGCCGTCGTCTTCTTCGATGAGGTACGTGTTGGTCCCATGGTAGGTCATCAGGCTGGGATTGTTAGCCACAATCCGTGAGATGCCAGGCATTACCGGTAGTGCGACTCCGCGCTCCGGATCGGGCTCAGTCAGAAACGCCATTCAAGCGACCCCTGTGGAGAGATGATCCGAGGCGGCGGCTGAAGTCTTGGTGAGGCTAGACCTATTCTCCTCTGGTCTAGCGGAGGAGAGGTCAAGGATCACATTGTCGATCAGGCGCGTGGGGCCGATAGTGGCGGCGACACACAGGGCGGCCGGCTGGTCGACTAGGCCCTGGATGGCCTCGAGCGTGTTAGCATTCCGCAGCTCGAGATACTGCAGCTGGTCGACTTCGGTGATCTGCGACCGCGCGATTGCGATCAGCCGCTGGCTGTCCCGCTCCCCCGCCCCGTACGCGGCCTGGGCGGCGAGCAGGCCGCGGCTGAGGCAGAGCGCCCGCTGGCGATCGGTCGGGCCGAGATAGCTGTTGCGGCTGCTCAAGGCCAGGCCGTCGGCCTCACGCACGGTCGGCACCGTGACGATCTCGACCGGCAGATTGAGATCCCGCACCAACTGCCGGATCACGGCACATTGCTGGAAGTCCTTGTGGCCGAAGAAGGCCACATCCGGCTGCACGATATTGAACAGCTTCGCCACCACGGTGGCCACGCCGCGGAAATGGCCGGGCCGGACAGCACCGCACAGCGGCTCGGCCACGGGGCCGGGCTCGATCGTGGTCTGGAAGCCGGGCGGATAGATCTCGCTCGCATCGGGCAGGAAGATCATGCTCACCCCGGCCTTGCGGCAGAGCTCGTGATCGGCCTCCAGGGCCCGGGGGTAGCGCTCGAGATCCTCGTTCGGGCCGAACTGGGTCGGGTTGACGAAGATGCTGACTACGGTGATGTCACAGCGCTCAACGCTTTCTGCGATCAGCGCCCGATGGCCGTCGTGCAGGAAGCCCATGGTCGGCACGAAGCCGACCCGCAGGCTGGACGTGCGGTAGCCGAGCAGGCACTGGGTCAGGGACTTGATCGTGCGGAAGGTGAGCATCGGTAAGACCTCACAGGCTGGTGGCGGGAGGGGGCGCCCAGGCGGCGACAGCCGCGTGGGCCTCGGTCGGCAGGGCGTAGGCCTCGGCAGCGGCCGGAAAGGCGCCGCTGCGCACGTCCGCGGCCCACTGGGTCAGGGCCTGCTGCAGCAGATCAAAGCCATCGAGGTAGGTGCGCACGAACTTGGGCCGATGCCCCTGCGTTAGGCCGAGCACGTCATGCAGGACCAGCACCCGGCCTGAGCAGTCGGGACCGGCCCCGATGCCGATGGTCGGGATGCTGAGGCTCCGGGTGATCTTCAATGCCAGCGCGGACGGGATGCCCTCGAGCACGAGCGCAAAGCAGCCGGCCTCCTCGAGCCGGTGGGCGTCGTCCAGGATCCGGAGAGCGTCGTGCGCTGCCCTGCCCTGCACTTTGAAGCCGCCCATGGCGTGCACGCTCTGCGGCGTCAGGCCGAGATGGCCCATCACCGGGATCTCGCATTCCACGAGAGCCTGGATCGTCTCGACACGCTTGGCGCCGCCCTCGAGCTTCACGGCGGCGGCGCCGCGCTTGAGAAAGCCACCGGCGTTGCACAAGGTATCGTCAAGGCTGAGGTGGTAGCTGAGATAAGGCATGTCGGCGACGACCAGCGCCCGCGGCTTGGTGCGCATGACCGCCTCGAGATGGTGGTTCATCATCGCCATGCTGACCGGCAGCGTGTTGTCGAAGCCGAGGCAGACATTGCCGACGCTGTCGCCGACCAGGATCATGTCGACGACGGGATCGGCCAGCCGCGCCGTCACCGCATCGTAAGCCGTGGTCATTACCAGACGCTGGCCATCGCGCACCCGCTGCTGCAGCGCCGGGATGGTGACCGGGGACCGATCCGGTGACGGATGATGGCTCATGCGCAGCGCCTCAGGTCGAAAGATGAAGACGCGACCCTCACGACCCTCACGGTGAGAGTGCTGATCATCGCCTGCCGGCGTGCCATGCCTTCGGGCGGATCCTGACTTGGCGAGTGCTGGGCCACCTGACGATGTCCGAAGGACCAAGCTGGCCTTTCCTGAAGGCCGAACGCGTGATCAGCCATAGCGATAGCGGGCTGTCTCATCGTTCACTCCGAAGCTGTCGATTCTCGATGCCGAAGTCTAGCGGCGACACCTGCACGATTACCTTCGTCATCAGCTGCTCTCGCGCTCATCGGCGTGATGGCATCGTCCGGTCTTGCGCGGGTCATTGCGCTCGCGAGGTGTCGCTCGCGATGATTTCGAAGTGCCGCAAGGCCTGCAAACAGGATGGCACCAGCGCTGCCCGCGGCGATCATGATACTCACCACACGCAGGAAGCCATTGTCCGGGATGTCGTGAGAGAGGGCGAAGTGGACCTGATGAACGCCGCCCGCGGCGATCCCCGTGATCCAGCCGCAGACCGCACTGAATGAGGTGCTCCACTCGTCCACCGGCTCAGGCGGGTTCATGCTGCGCGTCTGCCGGCGTTGCAGCGATCCGAGACGGCGCGCGGCGACGCCGTGGAGCAGTATGGTTCAGCTTGGCCTTGAGAATGTGTGAGGCGGTAAACGTAATGACCCGGCGGGGCTCGATCGGCACCGCGACGCCGCTTTTGGGATTGCGCCCCACGCGCCTGGCTTTGTCGCGCAAAGTAAAAATCCCGAACGATGACAGTTTGACGTTCTCGCCCTCTACGAGGGCGGTGCAGATCGTCGCAAGGACCTGTCCAACCAGGTCCGCGGTATCGTCCTTCGTGACGATGCCTTGTTTGTACACAGCCTCAGCCAAATTGGCGCGAATGATGCTCCTGCGGGCCATCACAGCACTCCCGTCCAGTCAAAAAAGAGGCTGCCGTTGCCAGCAGCCCGAGTGTGGAGGAACGACATTCCTCAGAGGAACGAGGCCACGGAGCAGTGTGGCTCGCGCAAGTGACTTAGCATCACGGCCCGGTAATTGAAGGCTTGTTGCGCCAATGTAATCGTTTTCGTAATTTTATTTTGCAAGTTACACTCGGCCTGTGGCCGAGATAACACAATCTCCCGCTGCAAAGCCGACACAAGGACCTGAGTTCGCAGGAATTTTGTCGGAGCGACGCGGCTGCGGCGGTCGACGTTTTTAGGACAGTCTGCATCCTGGGGCCAGCGCAAGATCTGTTCCTGATTATACGCTAAGGTAGAACGAACAACGAACCTGCCCATCGGCTCTGTCGTTGGGCTATGCGGCGCGGGCCAAGGTCTTGGGCAGTCGCAAGGGACGA
>Ga0182747_1001808_pt1 | contig 15903 bp, 12 predicted proteins | sample eDN3rd30CBELigBY_FD_128526 | JGI IMG/M metagenome (GOLD analysis project Ga0182747, IMG submission 128526) | Enriched backyard soil microbial communities from Emeryville, California, USA - eDNA 3rd pass 30_C BE-Lig BY (version 2) (version 2) | ecosystem: Environmental > Terrestrial > Soil >...
CTACTGAAAAAAGTACCTGCAGTGGGTGGGAAATTAGCCGCAACTGCTGAGCGAGTGAAAGACAGCCTTAAATATTTATTTGTTTCAGGAATGTTTTTTGAGGAACTAGGTTTTACCTATCTCGGTCCAATTGATGGTCATAATTTTGAAGCGTTATTTGAAAACTTCAGCTATGCCAAAAAGACAGAAGGACCAATCCTTCTGCACGTCATTACTAAAAAGGGAAAAGGTTACCAGCCAGCGGAAAGTGACAAAACAGGGACATGGCATGGAACTGGACCTTATAAAATGGACACAGGTGCCTTTGTTAAGCCAGCAAAAACTCCACCGCCAGCCTGGAGCAGTCTTGTAAGTGAAACCGTTCGTAAGCTTGCTCGCACTGATGACCGAATTGTTGCGATTACACCAGCGATGCCTGTTGGTTCCAAACTAGAAGGCTTTGCAAGTGAGTTCCCTGAGCGTATGTATGATGTCGGGATTGCTGAGCAGCATGCTGCGACAGTTGCAGCTGGTTTAGCTACACAAAATATGAAACCTTTTCTTGCTATTTATTCAACCTTTTTACAACGAGCCTATGACCAAGTTGTTCACGATATTTGCAGGCAAAATTTAAATGTCTTTATGGGAATTGACCGTGCCGGTTTGGTTGGCGCAGACGGAGAAACCCATCAAGGTGTGTTTGATATAGCTTTTTTAAGGCATATTCCCAATATGGTATTAATGATGCCAAAGGATGAAAATGAAGGCCAGCATATGGTATACACCGCACTAAAATATGATGACGGACCGATTGCGATGCGATTCCCGCGTGGAAATGGACTTGGGGTTCCAATGGATCAGGAATATCATAAAATTCCAATTGGTACATGGGAAGTTCTTAAAGATGGCGATGATGCAGCAATCTTAACCTTTGGAACTACCATACCGATGGCGTTAAAAGCTGCTGAGATCCTTAATAAGAAGGGGATATCTGTCAAGGTTGTCAATGCCCGTTTTATTAAGCCATTGGATGAAAAAATGCTAACTAATCTCCTTTCAAAACATATGCCGATTCTCACCATTGAGGAGGCTGCATTACAAGGCGGTTTCGGAAGTGCAATTCTAGAGTTTTCGCAAAACCATGGCTTTTATCATTCACACATTGACAGAATCGGAATACCAGACAAATTTATCGAACATGGGGATGTTAACTCCCTTCTTGAAGAGATTGGTTTAACAACCGAAGAGGTAGTCAAAAGAGTTTCCATTCTAGCTAGAAAAAAACAACAAAGGGCTTAAGAAATGAAAAATAAAGAACGGTTAGATGTATTACTAGTAGAAAGAGGTTTAATCGAAACAAGGGAAAAGGCAAAGCGGTCAATTATGGCAGGGCTTGTTTATTCTAATGAAGAGCGGTTGGATAAACCTGGAGAGAAAGTCAAAATTGATATCCCGCTTTCTATAAAAGGAAAAGTGCTTCCATATGTCAGCCGCGGGGGATTAAAGCTGGAGAAGGCTTTAAAAGTTTTCGATGTCAGTGTTGCAGATAAAGTGCTCTTAGACATTGGATCGTCTACAGGAGGCTTTACAGATTGTGCACTTCAAAATGGAGCAAAGATGTCCTATGCCTTGGATGTAGGTTATAATCAACTCGCCTGGAAACTTAGACAGGATGAACGAGTTGTAGTGATGGAAAGGACCAATTTCCGCTATGTCACACCTGCTGATTTAATTGGAGAAATGCCGAATTTCGCCACAATTGATGTTTCCTTTATCTCGTTAACTTTAATCTTGCCAGTTTTAAAAACACTTTTAGTTACTGGAAGTGATGTAGTGGCTCTGGTTAAACCACAATTTGAAGCAGGCCGTGAACAGGTTGGGAAAAAGGGAATTGTCCGAGATGAAAAAGTGCATCTACAAGTAATTGATAAAATCATAAATTTTGCGGTCCAACAAGGCTACACGATTAAAAACTTATCCTTTTCACCAATTACAGGTGGTGATGGGAATATTGAATACTTGCTCCACTTAAAATGGGAAGGCGAACGGGAAACGGGCGACAATCAATTACCTGTCACACCTGTTGAAATTGTAAAGGACTCCCATTTGGAATTTAAAACAAAACAAAATTCAGAAGGATAGGCAGAGGCTTATCCTTCTCTTCGTATTCAAGGCCCTTAATCCACAGCCTCTGTTAAACGATATTATTATTTTTTACCTCTGTTGATTGGAGCAAAAGGCGCTCGACTCCTGCGGGAGTACGGGGCAGGGGAGACCCCACAGGCGCTAAAGCGCCGAGGAAAAAGAAAAGCGGAAGCGCCTTGTTCAGCCCCGACAAGCGCTGGAGGGCCTGACGTTGAAGTCGTTCTTTGACTTCAGCGTCAGGGCCGAAGCGACCTCGAGGGGCTAGGCGCTGCAGCTAGACAGGCTCCCCGGCACGCCCGCGGAAAGCGAGCGACTGGAGCGGAAATCAACAACTTAATTTAACAGAGCCTAAAGAAAAAATGTACAAGTTTATTAAAATCGGCTAACATATGGGTAGAAGCACGTTTTAGTACATAATACATAGATAAACTTTTTTAATGATTATGGGGTGAGACAATGAATAAAGGCCAACGTCATATTAAAATAAGAGAAATTATTGCAAGTAATGACATAGAGACACAAGATGATTTAGTGGATGAACTGAAGAATGCGGGCTACAATATAACCCAAGCAACGGTTTCAAGGGATATTAAGGAGTTACATCTTGTTAAAGTTCCCTTAAGCGACGGAAGGTATAAATACAGCCTGCCTGCCGACCAAAGATTTAATCCATTACAAAAATTAAAAAGATCATTAATTGATGCGTTCGTGCGAATCGATGCAGCAGGTCACTTGCTTGTCATGAAGTGCTTGCCAGGTAATGCAATGGCCATAGGCGCATTAATTGATAATCTGGATTGGGAAGAAATATTAGGAACCATCTGCGGTGATGATACGATGTTAATTATTTGCCGAACTCCAGAGGATACTGAAGTAATCACTAATCGGTTCCTAGATATGCTTTAATTGGGGGAATGTTCCTTGTTAGCAGAATTATCTATTAAAAATTTCGCTATTATCGAAACCTTGTCTGTAACTTTTTCAAAGGGATTAACGGTTTTAACGGGAGAGACTGGAGCAGGAAAATCAATCATTATTGATGCTATTCATTTATTAGTTGGCGGCAGAGGGTCTGCAGAGTTTGTTCGGCATGGCGAGGAGCGTGCCGAAATTGAAGGACTTTTCCAGCTGGATGATAGTAAGCATCCTGTTATTGCTAAAGCTCTTGAATTTGGCATCGATATTGATGAAGGAATGGTTATATTACGACGAGATATTTCCCAGTCGGGTAAAAGTATTTGCCGGGTGAATGGGAAGTTAGTGACGATTGCTACTCTTAGGGAAATTGGGTCAACACTTGTTGACATTCATGGTCAGCATGAGCATCAGGAATTAATGGATGAGTCGAGACACTTAACCTTGTTAGATCAATTTGGTGCGGATGATATTTATCCTTCTCAAGGGGAATATCAGCAGGTTTTTCGGCGTTATGAGCAAACATTGCAAAGGTTAAAAGCATTAAGTGAAAATGACCAACAGACTGCCCATCGGCTCGATCTTATTTCGTTTCAATTGGATGAGATCCAAAATGCAAATTTAAAGATAAATGAAGATGAAGAACTTTTTGAAGAAAAAAGAAAACTGAATAATTTTGAACGAGTGTTCGAAGCTCTTCAATCGAGTCATAACGCCTTACAAGGGGAACAAAAGGGGCTTGATTGGATTAGTATGGTAATGGGGCATCTCGAGGATGCTGCTGCCATTGATAGCGCATATAAGGACATGTATGAAGCGGTTTCAAACAGCTACTACCAATTGGAGGATGCTGCACGGTCCTTAAGAACTGAATTAGATGCATTAGAGTTTGATCCGCAGCGGTTGCACGAAATTGAAGATCGCCTAAATGAAATTAATCGCCTAAAACGGAAATACGGTAAAACCATTGATGAAATATTAGAATACGCTAGAAATATTGAAGAAGAAATTGAAACATTACAAAATAAAGAAACGCATATAAGCGAATTAGAAAAAGAATTAGCCTCGATAAAAAAAGACTTAATGCTAGAAGCAAAACAATTAACGGAAATTCGTCTAAAATGGGCTGACAAACTTACAAAGTTAATACATAAAGAGCTAAAAGAGTTGTATATGGCGAAAACCGTTTTTGAAATTCGCTTTGAGTCTAACCCAATGCAGTTTACCAAAAATGGGGTGGACCATGTCGAATTTTACATATCAACTAATCCTGGTGAGCCACTAAAGCCTTTATCAAAAGTTGCTTCAGGAGGGGAATTATCACGAATTATGCTGGCATTAAAAAGTATTTTCTCTCAGCATCAAGGCGTGACTTCAATTATTTTTGATGAAGTAGATACAGGGGTGAGCGGCAGGGTTGCTCAGTCTATTGCTGAGAAGATCTATAAGGTGGCAAGCCTTTCCCAGGTTTTATGTATTTCGCATTTGCCACAGGTTGCTGCGATGGCCGATATACACTTGTTTATTTCCAAACTTATTAAAGGCGGAAGAACAAAGACTTCTGTTACTCCATTGCAGCTTGAAGATAAAATTAATGAAATCGGCCGGATGATTTCTGGATCCGAAATAACCGACCTCACTAAAAAACATGCTGAAGAATTATTATATTTAGCTGCAGAGAGTAAGAAAAGCGGCAGTGGAGCACTGCCCCGACTTAATCGTTAGTTTTAGACATTTTTCCATTCAGAAAAGCTATATTTACTATATTTTTAATAAAAATTGTAATGCTATCCATTTCGGGTAGCTTTTTTATGTTGAACCAAGTTATAAATGATTGTCAAGGAGGCAAAATTAAAGATGTAGCCATTTAAGTTTAATGAAAAGAAGCGAGGAGAGTGAAAAAATTTGAAGTTAGAACTAATTAGAAAGATTATTGGTGGAATTCTCCTTGTTTCATTAATTAGCCTTATTTTTTTTCAGCCTATACAGCAATATCTCGCGATACCCAAGACTATTACGGTTTTCGAAGGACAAGACTATACTTTTCAAAAGGCTGTACCGGTATCAGCCTCTTTGGTTTCTCAAAATTCAAATATCACTTTGGATGAAGGAAAACACACGGTTTCAATGGCGGCATCTAAAAATGGTAAAAATGAAATGCTGTTAGAATATGCGGGGATACCGATCAAGAAGGTAGATGTACGTGTATTAAAAGATTTTAGGGTTATACCAGGCGGACAGTCGATTGGAGTGAAGTTAAATACCGTAGGTGTATTGGTAGTGGGCCACCATTTAATCAATACCATATCGGGAAAAAAGTCTCCAGGTGAAATTGCAGGGATAAAAATTGGGGATATCATTACAGAAATAAATGGTAATAAAATAGAAAAAATGACGGATGTGGCACCATATGTGCAAACTGCTGGACAAGAAGGTAAAGCGCTCAATATGGTTATTAGTCGAGAAAGTGGAAAATTTACTACAAAACTTACCCCATTAAAAGAAAAAGGGGAAAACAATTATAAGCTTGGTTTGTATATTAGGGATTCTGCAGCAGGAATTGGAACAATGACATTTATTCACCCACAATCAAAAAAATATGGTGCCCTAGGGCATGTAATATCTGATATGGATACAAAACAACCGATCGTTGTAGAGGACGGCCAAATTGTCCGTTCCACGGTTACTTCTATTGAAAAAGGGAGTAACGGAGACCCGGGTGAAAAGCTTGCACGCTTTTCGTCGGACCGTGAGATAGTTGGGAATATCCAAAAAAATAGTCCATTTGGAATTTTTGGAGAGATGGTCAAAGATTTAAAAAATGGTGTTATGGATAAACCACTGCCGATTGCCTTATCGCATCAGGTAAAAGAAGGACCTGCTAAAATTTTAACGGTTGTAAATAATGACCGAGTAGAAGAATTTGATATTGAAATCGTAAGCACAATTCCGCAAAAGTTTCCAGCAACCAAAGGCATGGTAATCAAAGTAACCGATCCTAAACTCCTTAAAAAAACAGGAGGAATTGTTCAAGGGATGAGCGGTAGCCCAATTATTCAAGATGGAAAACTAATTGGCGCTGTTACACATGTTTTTGTTAATGATCCAACCTCCGGATACGGAGTACACATCGAATGGATGTTAGATGAAGCTGGAATTAACATATATGAAATGCCAAAAAATAAAGCAAGTTAACAATTGGGAGCAAAATAGGAAAAATCCCTATTTTGCTTTTTTTACATTGACTGTGTTCCAGGTTAATGTTGAATTTTTACACTTTGTTGATTGAAGTGCCTGGAACGGAAATCAACAGCCAAGTTTAACACAGCCATTACATAAAAGTTTTTCGACAAAAATAACCCAAACATTGGAAAAAACGCGTTTTACGTCGAAAAGGTGAGAAAAACAAAGAAAAGATAAGATTTTATCACTATTTTAAGAAATATTAAAAAAATGAGAGGAATTTTTGTTGCATTGTCGAATTTCTAATTTAGAATATAATTAGGAGAATACAACTGATTAGGAATGTAAGTTGAAATAGAGGTTATGATTTGAACCCTGAGGAGGAACTGGAAGTGAAGAAAATCAAAGTATGTGTCGTTGATGACAATAGGGAACTAGTAGGATTATTAGAGGACTTTATTTCGTCCCAGGATGATATGGAAGTTGCAGGGATTGCCCACAATGGTCAGGAATGTTTAGAAATGTTATCGCAAACGGATCCTGATGTTCTAGTTTTAGATATAATCATGCCCCACCTAGATGGCTTAGCAGTATTGGAGCGCCTCCGTGAAATTAAAAAAGGAGTTTTGCCGAATGTAATCATGTTAACCGCATTTGGACAGGAAGATGTTACGAAAAAAGCGGTTGAACTTGGTGCATCCTACTTTATTTTGAAACCATTTGATATGGAGAATCTAGGCAGCCATATTAGACAAGTTAGTGGAAATACTAACTCTTTTACCCGAAAATCTACATCCTCCACCTACCGTACTCAAACTGAACAAAAACCTAAAAACTTAGATGCCAGTATTACAAGTATTATTCATGAAATTGGTGTCCCAGCCCATATTAAAGGGTACTTATATTTACGAGAAGCCATCTCCATGGTTTATAATGATATCGAACTTTTAGGTTCCATTACGAAAGTGTTATATCCAGATATCGCCAAAAAATACAATACGACTGCAAGCCGTGTGGAACGAGCCATCCGTCATGCGATAGAAGTAGCTTGGAGCCGTGGAAATATTGATTCTATTTCCTCGCTGTTCGGTTATACAGTCAGTATGTCTAAAGCAAAGCCAACCAATTCCGAGTTTATTGCAATGGTTGCTGACAAGCTTCGTCTAGAGCATAAGGCGTCTTGAACAGAATAACAATGAGAAAAGCCTTCATCACAAAAATGAAGGCTTTTCTCATTCTTTAAAGTTGAATCAAGCTTTTTAGAGAATTATTTCTTTTCATTCTCTAGTTCCATCAGTTTTTGAATAAGAATATGTTGAGGCATATGCATAAGCTGTTCTATCGGAACATTTAACTTTTGGGAAAGCTTTATGGCCGTTTCAGGTGATAACTGTAAGGGTTTCATTTGTAATCCTCCTAAATTGAAGTTGGGAAGTGAAAAGATGACTCAAATTTTTGCGCACCGTGGTTATTCCGCTTCTTTTGCCGAAAATACACTAACAGCCTTTATAGAAGCAGAAAAAGCCGGAGCTGACGGATTAGAATTGGATGTACAATTAACTAAGGACGGCGAAATAGTTGTCATTCATGATGAAAAAGTTGATCGAACTACGAATGGTAAAGGGTTTGTCAAAGATTTTTTATATAAAGATTTAAGAAAGTTGAATGCGAATAATAAAAACAGCAAAATGGAACCAATTCCAGCATTAACGGAAGTGTTGGAGTGGCTATCTACAAATAAATTGTTATGTAATATTGAACTCAAAAATGGACTTATTCCCTATAGAGGGTTGGAAGAAAAAGTCATTCAGCTTATTTACAAATATAAGTTAGTGGATAGAATTATTATTTCCTCTTTTAATCATTATAGTATTGTCTATACCTACAGTATCGCACCGGAAATAGAAACAGCTCCTCTATTTCTTGAGGGAATCTACATGCCATGGGTCTATGCCAAAGCGATTCGAGCAAAAGGGATTCATCCCAAACATTCTGCGATATCTGATGAAATTATCATTAAAACCATTGAAAATGGGATTGCTGTACGACCTTATACAGTAAATAAAGAAGTAGATATGCAGCGTCTGTTTAATATTAATTGTACGGCACTTATTACTGATGACCCGGTTAAGGCGTTAACAATACGAAAGCAATTTGAAAAGAGACCGTAGGGGCCTCTTTTTATTTTTTTGCTGTGTTGTACTTGTTTGTTGATTTCCGTTCCAGGAGCTTCGCTTTCCGCGGGCGTTGCGTGGAGCCTCCTCGGCGCTTTCAGCGCCTGTGGGGTCTCCCCTGCCCCGTACTCCCGCAGGAGTCTTCGCTCCTTCCACTCCCAATCAACAAATCAGCATTAACCTTTAACACAGCCTATTTTTTAAATCTCTTTTGAACTTTGCTTCTTTTTCGATCGCGGTGGAAAATAAATCCTGCGACGAAGCCTAGTCCTCCGATAAAAAAGATTAATCCAGTTAGAAATTGAAGTAATAAATTAGGAAATGGTACTTGTACTATTCCGAATAACATATCACGCATTAATTTAATGCCAATAGCAGCTAGGATACCTGGAATTAATACAATCAAGAGGGCAATAATTCGCTTCATAAATAAATCCTTCCAATATTAAATTTTGCAAAGTGAAAGCCTTAGTTTGATTATATCTCAAGAAAATATTATTACATAGAAATAATTTGTCAATAATTGTGATTGCAGTTAAAATGAATATGAAAAAAGTTGCATGGATTTCCTGAATATTGTGAAAAAATTTTCTTATGAGAGGTATTTAAATGCAAAACGTAATGATTGTTGGTGCAGGAAAAGGTGGTACGGCAATCTTAAAAATCCTAAAAGAATCTGAGGTTTTAAAGGTAAGTGTTGTCGTTGATCGGAATTTAAATGCACCTGGCATGTTGTTAGCCCGCAAAGAGGGGATAAATACTGGGACAGACTGGCAGCCTTATTTAACTGACCAGATTGATATTATTATCGAAGTTACTGGAAATGAGGTAGTATTCCAAGAGCTAAGAAATACAAAAAGTAAACAGACCGTTTTGATTCCAGGAAGTGTTGCCTTTCTAGTTGCAAAGATTATGGAAGAAAAAGAAGATCTCATTGAAAAGCACAAAAATGAATCCTACCAGCAAGAACTTATTTTTAATGCAACTAATGACGGAATGGTTGTTATTGATAAATATGGTAAGGTCATTTTATTTAATACCCGCGCACAAGAAATTATCGGTGTAACAAAGGAACAGGCAATTGGCAAATATGTAGTCGAAGTTATTCCTACAAGCAGGCTCCCTTTCATCCTTGAGTCAAGAAGAACAGAAGCAAACCAAGAACTGGTTTTAGAAAATGATCGAAAAATTATTACTACGAGGATTCCTATTATCGAGGAAAATGGCACCTTGATAGGAGCGTTTGCTGTCTTCAAAGATATCACTGAAGTGGTTAATCTTGCAGAGGAACTTACAGATTTACGGGAAATTCAAACGATGCTTCAGGCCATTATTCATTCTAGTGATGATGCCATTTCTGTTGTGGATGAAAATGGCAGGGGAATTCTTATTAATCCTGCTTACTCACGGATTACAGGTCTTACACAGGAACAAGTAATAGGCAAACCTGCCACAGCCGATATTTCTGAGGGCGAAAGTATGCACATGAAAGTACTGCAAACGAGAAGAGCTGTTCGCGGGGTACCAATGAGAGTGGGACCCAGTAAACGAGAAGTTATTGTGAATGTTGCTCCAATTATTGTAAAGGGAAAGTTAAAAGGCAGTGTTGGTGTTATCCACGATATGTCTGAGATGAAATCTTTAAGCAGGGAATTAAATCGTGCACGCCAACTCATTCGCAAACTTGAAGCGAAATACACCTTTGAGGATATCATTGGCCAATCCGATGAAATGATGCTGGCGATAGAACAAGCAAAATTAGGAGCAAAAACCCCTGCAACCGTCCTCCTGCGAGGTGAATCGGGTACAGGGAAGGAACTGTTTGCTCATGCCATACATAATGCCAGTGACCGGAAATATAACAAATTTATCAGGGTCAATTGTGCTGCCATTTCAGAAACCTTGTTGGAAAGTGAATTATTTGGCTATGAAGAGGGTGCTTTTTCGGGTGCAGTGAGAGGCGGAAAAAGAGGCTTTTTTGAAGAAGCAAATAATGGGAGTATTTTTCTTGATGAAATCGGTGAGCTTCCAGTGAATACGCAGGCAAAGCTGCTCAGGGTTCTGCAAGAAAAAGAAATCATCCGAGTAGGCGGAACAAAGCCTATTTCCATTAATGTTAGGATTATTGCGGCAACTAATGTCAATTTAGAAAAAGGTATTGCTAAAGGCTCCTTTCGGGAAGACTTATATTATCGATTAAATCGTATGCCAATTCATATTCCGCCATTAAGAAAACGTATCGAAGAAATCCCTCTTTTAAATGAGCGGCTAATTCAAAAAATAAGTCAGGACTATGGAAGGAATGTAGAAGGAATTACCCCGTCTGCATTGAAGCAATTAATGGAATATGACTGGCCGGGAAATGTACGAGAATTAGAAAATATTCTTGGAAGAGCAATCATTTTTATGAAATTTAATGATCAGTTTATAGATGTGCAGCACTTACCGGAATTAAAAAATCAACAAAACCTAACGGAATCATCTGTAAGCAATCATACTGATTCCGTAGTTATGGATCGTACATTATCAGATATGATGGAAGAATTTGAGGCTAAAATTATTAAGCAGACACTTCTTCGTTTAAATGAGAATAAAACATTAACAGCAAAAACGCTTGGATTGTCTGTAAGGAATTTATATTATAAGATTGAAAAATACAAGATTGAAAAAAATAGCATGCAATAAATTTCATATTTGAAAAAAAATGCACACTTTAATGTGGTCGGTAAAGCGTTTTCATAAACTGTGATTTGGCATGGAAATTGCATATTATAGAATGGGAGTTGCAGTAAAGGAGAAAGGGTTGATGACAACTTGTTGCTTGATTCACTAATTGACAAAGCAGCCCAAGAACGTATAAACACCGTTGCAGTTGCTGCGGCAGAAGATATAGAAGTCATTGAAGCAGTTATCGCTGCTTTAGAACAAAATCTTGCAAAATTTATTCTTTTCGGTGACGAAGAAAAAATCAAATCCATTATAAAAGAAAAACACCCAAACATTAGCGATCTTAATTTAATAGTTGTCAATGCTGATTCAATTGCTGCAGCGGCAGAATTAGCTGTAAAGGCAGTTTTTAATAAAGAAGCAAATGTCCTGATGAAAGGGAATATTCCCACAAATATTTTTTTAAAGGCAGTCCTGAATAAAGAGCATGGACTGAGGACAGGAAATGTTTTATCACATATTGCTGCATTTGAAGTTCCTGGTTTCAATCGTTTTACAATCATTACAGATGCTGCAATGAATATTGCCCCAGATTTAGAAATGAAAGCACAAATTATTAAAAATGCAGTTTCCGTTGCAAGGTCAATTGGTATAGAAATACCGAAAGTGGCACCTCTAGCTGCGGTGGAGGTAGTAAATCCGGCTATGCAAGCTACATTAGATGCTGCTGCATTAACGGTAATGAATAGACGAGGACAGATTTTGGACTGTATTGTGGATGGTCCATTAGGATTAGATAATGCTGTGTCAATGCTTGCTGCAGAACATAAAGGGATTCATAGTGATGTAGCTGGAAATGCAGATATTTTATTAGTACCAACCATTGAAGTTGGCAATGTATTATATAAATCATTAATTTATTTTGCAAATGCAAAAGTGGGCGCCGTTATTGCCGGAGCAAAAGTACCAATTGTGTTAACATCCAGATCAGATTCTGCTGAAAGTAAGCTTTATTCAATTGCACTAGCGGTATGCTGTGCTACATCAAAATAGATAGTCACTCATTTGAGGAGGAATTTTACATGGAAATTTTCAAATACCTAGAACAATACGATTATGAGCAAGTGGTATTCTGTCAGGATAAACAATCAGGATTAAAAGCAATTATTGCTATTCATGATACAACCCTAGGGCCGGCTTTAGGTGGTACACGGATGTGGACTTATGCATCAGAAGAAGCAGCCATTGAGGATGCCCTCCGACTTGCAAAAGGAATGACATATAAGAATGCGGCTGCTGGACTAAATCTTGGAGGTGGTAAAACCGTTATCATCGGTGATCCAAGAAAAGATAAGAATGAAGAAATGTTCCGTGCATTTGGCCGTTACATTCAAGGATTAAACGGCAGATATATTACCGCAGAAGATGTTGGTACAACGGTGGCTGATATGGATTTAATTCATGAAGAGACAGATTTTGTAACAGGAATCTCTCCTGCATTTGGTTCATCTGGTAATCCATCCCCAGTAACAGCATTTGGTGTATACCGCGGCATGAAAGCAGCTGCGAAAGAGGCGTTTGGCACGGATTCTCTAGAAGGAAAAGTAGTGGCTGTTCAAGGTGTTGGAAATGTTGCTTATACACTTTGCGAATATTTACATGAAGAAGGGGCACAGCTGATTGTAACTGACATTAATAAAGAGGCAGTTAACCGTGCGGTTGAAGCATTTGGTGCTCTAGCTGTTGATCCTGATGAAATTTATGGTGTGGAATGTGATATATATGCCCCATGCGCACTCGGAGCAACGATTAATGACGAAACCATTCCACAGTTAAAAGCAAGAGTGATTGCTGGTTCAGCGAACAATCAATTAAAGGATACCCGTCACGGTGATATTATTCATGAAATGGGTATCGTTTACGCCCCGGATTATGTAATTAATGCTGGAGGCGTAATCAATGTGGCAGATGAATTGTATGGTTATAACCAAGAGCGCGCAATGAAAAAGGTTGAACAGCTTTATTCCACCATTGAAAAAGTAATTGAAATTTCTAAACGTGACGGCATTCCAACTTACGTAGCGGCAGACAGGATGGCAGAAGAAAGAATTGCAAGAATTCGTAATTCAAGAAGCCAATTTCTCCAAAACGGTCATCATATTTTAAGTCATAGAATATCAAGATAATCAACCTTTGACAAAAAATAGTATTTGGAAAGCGCTGAATGGGAATTCAGCGTCTTTGCCTTTCATGGGGCAATTAGGTTGAAAAATAAAATTGGAGGTCAAATACGTTGCACGATAATGAATATCGGATACTCGTCATCAACCCAGGCTCAACATCCACGAAAATTGGGGTTTTCGATAATGATATTTCTATTTTTGAAAAAACAATTCGTCATGATTCTGAGACAATCAACTCTTTTGCAAATATTATTGATCAATATGAATTTAGAAAAACAACAATTTTGGAAACAATGGATAATGAAGGGATCAATTTTTCCAAACTATCGGCTGTATGTGCACGTGGGGGATTGCTGCGTCCGATCGAAGGGGGTACCTATGCAGTTAATGATGTGATGTTAGCAGATTTACGGTCTGGTTATGCAGGGCAGCACGCATCCAATCTTGGCGGGATCATTGCTTATGAAATTGCTTCTGGTTTAAATATTCCTTCTTATATCGTTGATCCAGTTGTTGTGGATGAGCTTGAACCAATTGCAAGAATATCTGGATTTTCCTTAATTGAAAGGAAAAGTATTTTCCATGCATTGAATCAGAAGGCCGTTGCAAGAAGAGTTGCCAAGGAGTTAGGAAAAAGATACATCGACTTAAACTTAATTGTAACCCATATGGGTGGCGGTATTACAGTGGGTGTCCATAAGCAAGGGAAGGTCATTGATGTAAACAATGGTCTTCATGGGGATGGCCCCTTCAGTCCAGAACGATCCGGTACCGTTCCTGTTGGGGATTTAGTGTCCCTTTGTTATTCTGGAGAATATTATCGGGAAGAAATTATGAAGATGCTGGTTGGTCAAGGCGGCCTTGTAGGTTATCTTGGCACCAATGATGCGGTAAAGGTAGAGCAGCGAATAGCAGCAGGCGACAAAGAGGCAATGCTTATTTATGACGCAATGGCTTATCAAGTGGCTAAAGAAATTGGGGCTGCTAGTGCTGTTCTCTCTGGAAAAGTGGATGCAATTGTTCTAACTGGGGGCCTCGCATACGGGAAAGGATTTGTGAAATCTATTACCGATAGAATCAATTGGATTGCTGATGTAATGGTTCAACCGGGTGAAAATGAACTACAAGCACTTGCTGAGGGTGCGCTTCGGGTCTTAAGAGGCGAAGAAGAGGGGAAAATTTATCCTGGGAATTTTAAAACAGTTAAAATTTAAGGTTATGGGGAGGAAAAAAGAGTGGCAAAAGAATATGATTTGGTAGTTCTTGGCGGGGGAACTGGCGGCTATGTCGCCGCTATTAGGGCCTCACAGCTTGGTTTAAAAACAGCGATTGTTGAAAAAGGGAAACTTGGCGGGACCTGTCTGCATCAAGGGTGTATACCAAGTAAAGCACTGCTTAGGAGTGCTGAGGTTTTTGCAACTGCAAAGAATAGTGAGGATTTCGGGGTTATTACTAGTGATGTATCAATAAATTTTGGTAAAGTACAAGAAAGAAAAAATAAAATTATTGACCAACTTCATAAAGGTGTACAACATTTAATGAAACAGGGTAAAATCGATGTCTATGAAGGAATAGGCAGAATCTTAGGACCGTCCATTTTTTCTCCTATGCCAGGAACTATTTCAGTTGAAATGAATAACGGGGAAGAAAACGAAATGCTTCTTCCTAAAAACGTGATCATTGCAACAGGTTCAAGACCAAGGACCCTTCCAGGTCTTGAGATTGATCGTGAATATGTCATGACATCTGATGAAGCATTGCATTTAGAAACACTACCTAATTCTATTATTATAGTTGGTGGTGGCGTAATTGGAATAGAATGGGCGTCCATGCTTCATGATTTCGGTGTTGATGTAACAGTTATTGAGTATGCTGACCGTATTATTCCGACAGAAGATAAAGAAATTTCAAAAGAAATGCAGCGTTTAATGAAGAAAAAAGGAATTAAACTGGTAACGAGTGCAAAAGTCCTCCCTGAAACAATGGTAAAGGACAATGGTGTTACGATTTCTGCAGAAGTAAAGGGTACAGTGAAAGAATATAAAGCTGAAAAAATTCTTGTTTCTGTAGGTCGTCGGGCAAATACAGAAGGAATTGGCTTAGAGAATACAGAAATACAAGTAGAGAATGGTTTTATTGCAACAAATGAATTCTTCCAAACAAAAGAATCACATATTTATGCGATTGGCGATGTAATTGGGGGATTACAACTTGCCCATGTGGCATCGCATGAAGGAATCATTGCTGTCGAACATATTGCCGGAAAAGATCCTTCGCCAATGCAGTATCATTTAGTTTCTAGATGTATCTATAGCAACCCTGAGGTTTCTAGTGTGGGAATAACAGAAGACCAAGCGATAGAAAACGGTCATAAAGTCAAAACAGGGAAGTTTTCTTTCCGAGCGATTGGGAAAGCGCTTGTGTTTGGAGAATCGGACGGATTTGTGAAAATTGTTGCGGATGAAGAGACCAATGATATTCTAGGGGTGCATATGATTGGACCACATGTAACTGATATGATTACGGAAGCAGGACTTGCGATGGTATTAGATGCGACCCCTTGGGAAATTGCTCATACAATTCATCCACACCCAACTCTTTCAGAAGCCATTGGTGAGGCAGCACTTGCCGTTGATGGGAAAGCGATTCATTCTTAA
>Ga0182747_1001809_pt1 | contig 15902 bp, 9 predicted proteins | sample eDN3rd30CBELigBY_FD_128526 | JGI IMG/M metagenome (GOLD analysis project Ga0182747, IMG submission 128526) | Enriched backyard soil microbial communities from Emeryville, California, USA - eDNA 3rd pass 30_C BE-Lig BY (version 2) (version 2) | ecosystem: Environmental > Terrestrial > Soil >...
ATCCAGGGTTTGCTGCTCGGGAGCGTGAAGGGGTGAGCCATCGCGCTTGCGAAACATCGGTTCGCGCGATGGCGAACGCACGGCCACGGATGGCCGGACCGGGCGTTCCGGAGCCTGCGAGGTCGCGCCATGGATGGCCAAACCGATACCAATTGAGCGAGATCCAATCAATGCCCAGCATCCCCACGCCGTCATTTCCGCGCAGGCGGAGTTTTCAACCGGCGAATGTCCTGCCATCCACGGACCTTGCTTTGACGGCATCTGTTCGAGAACAGCAACGTCCCTGGATCCCCGCCTGCGCGGGGATGACGATTGGGAAGGTCATTCTGATTCTCTGCACGCTCGTGTTTGCCCCCGCAAACGCCCAGGAGGTCCTGGGCGAGCCGCGGCAGCTCGACGGTTTCGAAGACGCCACTCCCTGGCGCGTGGTCACCTCCAACCAGGTCAGCGGCAAGCTGCGCGTGGTCGACGGCACGCAGGGCAGGGCGCTGTGCCTGGACTACGATTTCAATGGCGTCTCCGGCTACGCCGGCATCCAGCGCGACCTGCCGATCGACTACCCGGACAACTACGCGTTCGCGTTCGAGATGCGCGGCGACTCGCCCCACAACGACCTGGAGATGAAGTTCGTCGATGCCAGCGGCGACAACGTCTGGCGAGTGAAGCGGGATGCCTATCGGTTCCCCGCGCAATGGACGCCGGTGCGTTACAAGAAGCGCCACATCGACAAGGCCTGGGGGCCGAGCCCGGACCGGGTGCTGCGCCACAGCGCAAAGCTGGAGTTCGTGGTCGCCAACCGGGTCGGCGGGAAGGGCTCGGTCTGCTTCGACGCATTGCGGATGGAGCAGCTGGCAGCGGCCGACGACAGCCCGCTGGACGCGACTTCGACTGCCCCGGCAGGCAACGCATCGGCGGCCGTCGATGGCGATCCGCGGACGGCGTGGGAAACGCGCGATGGTGGGCGCCTGGTGCTGGACCTGGGCAGCGTGCGCGAGTTCGGCGGACTGACCCTGCATTGGGGCGAGGGCGCGCAGGCGTCGCGCTACGCGGTGCAGCTGTCCGCGGACGGCAAGACCTTCCGCGACGTGCGCCAGGTGACGCAGGGCAACGGCGGCACGGACTGGATCGCGCTGCCGGAGTCGGAGGCGCGCTACATCGGCATCGTGGTGCAAGGCGGGCCGGGGCAGGCGCGTCGACTGCAGGAGGCCAGGGTCGAGCCGCTGTCGTACGCGGCCACGCCCAACGATTTCATCCGCTCCGTGGCCGCCCAGTCGCCGCGGGGGCTGTTTCCGCGCGGCTTCAGCGGCGAACAGCCGTACTGGACGATCGTCGGCGTTGACGGCGGCAGCGACCAGGGGCTGATCGGCGAGGATGGTGCCGTCGAGGTCTCGCGTGGAGGCTTCCGCATCGAGCCGTTCGTGCTGCTGGGAGACAGGCTGGTCGGTTGGGCTGACGTGGAAGCGTCCCAGTCCCTGCAGGACGGCTACCTGCCGATTCCGAGCGTGGCGTGGAAGCATCCGGGCTTCGCACTGCACGTCACCGCGTTCGCCCACGGCAACGCAGGCCGGGCGCAACTGGTCGCGCGTTACCGGCTGGAGAACACCACCGACCGGCCGCAGGCGTACACGCTGGCGCTTGCGGTGCGACCGCTGCAGGTCAATCCGCCAAGCCAGTTCCTGAGCACGGTCGGCGGCGTCAGTCGCATCGACAGTCTTTCGATCGGCCCCCGCGTCATCGAAGTCAACGGCCGGCCGCGGCTGTTCGCGCGGCAGCCGCCGGACGCACGCTTCGCAAGCAGCTTCGACGGCGGCATGGCCGCCAGCCTGCTGGATGCCGGTACCCGGCCGGGCGCAACCGTTGCGAATGATCCCGAAGGCCTCGCCTCCGGCGCGCTGCTTTACGAAGCCAGGCTCGAGCCGGGGGAGTCGCGCGAAGTGGACCTGCTGGCACCGCTGATCGGTGGGGCGCCACCATCGAGCGACGACTGGCAGGCGGCGGCGTGGCAGGATGAGACGGCGCGCGAATGGCGGCAGAAGCTCGACCTGGTCCGCATCCAGGTGCCGCAGGCGGGCCAGGGGCTGGCCGACACCCTGCGCATCGCCACCGCGCACATGCTGATCTCGCGCGTCGGCCCGCGACTGCAGCCGGGCACCCGCTCGTATGCGCGCAGCTGGATCCGCGACGGCGCGATGATCTCCGAAGGCCTGCTGCGGATGGGGCGCACCGACGCGGTGCGCGAATACGTGGACTGGTATGCGCCGTACCAGTTCAGGGACGGCATGGTGCCGTGCTGCGTCGACGACCGCGGCAGTGATCCGGTACCGGAAAACGACAGCCACGGCGAACTGATCTTCAACATCGCCGAGCTGTACCGCTACGACGGCGACAAGGCGTTCCTGGGAAAGATGTGGCCGCACGTGCTCGCCGCGTTCGAGTACATGGAAAAGCTGCGCCTGAGCGAGCGCACCGAAGCCAACCGCGCCAGGAACCCGGCGTTCTACGGACTGATGCCGGTGTCGATCAGCCACGAGGGCTATTCGGCCAAGCCGATGCATTCGTACTGGGACGACTTCTGGGCGCTGCGTGGCTACAAGGATGCGGTGGAGATCGCGCAGGCGCTTGGCAAGGACGACGAAGCGCGGCGGATGGCGGCTTCGCGCGACCAGTTCCACGCCGACCTCCAGGCCTCCCTGTTCGCGGCGGTGGCGCAGCACGACATCGACTACCTGCCGGGCGCTGCCGAACTGGGCGATTTCGACCCGACTTCCACCACGATGGCGTTGGCGCTCGACTTGGGGCCCGTGGGAGCGCCTGGCGACTGGCTGCACTATGCCGGGCTGCTGCACGGCACCTTCGAGCGCTACTGGCGCGAGTTCCGCCAGCGCGAAACCGGCCAGCGCGAATGGAAGGACTACACACCGTACGAGTGGCGCAACGTCTCGGCCTTCGTGCGCCTGGGCTGGCGCGAGCGGGCATGGGACGCGACGCAGTTCTTCTTCAAGGATCGCACGCCGCAGGCCTGGAACCAGTGGGCCGAAGTGGTCTCGAGCACGCCACGCAAGCCGTTCTTCGTCGGCGACCTGCCGCATGCCTGGGTGGCATCGGATTTCGTGCGCTCGGCGCTGGACATGTTCGCCTACGCGCGCGAGTTCGACGACAGCATCGAACTGGCGGCGGGAATCCCGATCGACTGGTTCCAGGGCAAGGGCGTGGCGATCCACGGACTGCGCACGTCGCAAGGCACGCTGGGATACTCGCTGCGACGCGACGGCAACCAGCTGCGGCTGGATATCGATGCGGATACCGGGCTGCCGGCCGGCGGGCTCGTGTTTACGTGGCCTTACTCCGGCAAGCCGGGCAAGGCGACGGTGAACGGCGAGCCCGTGCGCTGGCAGGGCCAGGAGTCGGGATTCACTCCCGCGCTGCGCATCCATGCCGTGCCCGCGAAGCTCACCATCCAGGTCGAGTAAACGTAACTGAACCCGCTCCCCCAATCACGGACACCAGTGCACGCGCAGCCGCGCGCCCGGCGTGGTGAAGGCGAGGCGGATCGGGAGTTCCAGCGGGTCGGTGCCCTCCATCGCGCGTTCGAACACGCGGCGCTTGTGCTCGCCGCGGATCAGCAGCAGCCGCATGCGCGAAGGCGCGAGCCCGGCCGGCGTCAGGCTGATGCGGCGAGGCCAGGGGCCGGCGCCGGGACAGCCTGTGGCATCGACGGAGACGTAGGCCTTGGCGCTGGCGAGCAGCTGGTCCAGCCCGCGCAGGCCGGGGAACAGCGATGCGGTGTGGCCATCGTCGCCCATGCCGAGCACCACCGCGTCGGTGGCCTGGTTGGCGTGCAGGTTGGCCGTGGCCACGGCTTCCTCGATGCTGCGGCCGGGGCGCGTCAACGTCTCGAAGCGCGCGTTGGCCGCCTTGTCGTGCAGCAGCGTGCTGCGCACGAGGTGGGAATTGCTGTCGGGGTCGTCCGGCCGCAGCCAGCGTTCGTCGACGAGGGCGACGTCGATCCGCTGCCAGTCCAGCGGCGCGCGCGCCAGCGCTTCGTAAACCGGGCCTGGCGTCGAGCCGCCCGACAGCAGCAACCGTGCGCGCGGACGCTGTTCCAGTGCGCGCCGCAGTTCGCCGGCCAGGATGACGGCGCTGGCCCAGGCCCACTGCTCCGCGCTCTGGTAGGACAGGAAATGCACGCGCGAGCCCTTGATTTCCATGTCCGGCCGGTGGTCGTCGTGCTCGATCATGTCGTGGTCATAGTCGTCGCGCTCGATTGCCGTGCAATGACCGCACAGCCGAGCAGGCCGGCGTGCGGATGCAACACTGCCATCGATGGTACCCGAGCCATGTTCGGCGAGAACCGTCCCTTGTGCTCGAATCGCTGGCGGAAGCCGGAGTGTTGCAGTGCATGCAGCATCTTCGGGACCACGCCGCCGGCCAGGAACACGCCGTCCCAGGCGCCGGTGGTCAGGACCAGGTCGCCGGCGATGGCGCCGAATACCGCGCAGAACACGTCGACCGCGCGCATGCAGCGGACGTCGCCTGATTCCGCGCCGGCGGTGATGTCCGCCGGCTGCATGGGGCCCGGGTCGACGCCGGCGATTTCGCTCAGGGCGCGATGGATGTTGACCAGCCCGGGCCCGCAGACGAGGCGCTCGTTGGAAACCCGCCCGAACTGCGCAGACAGTCGCTCGAGGATGGCGATCTCCTCAGGTGTCCCGGGCGGGAAGCTGACGTGGCCGCCTTCGGTTTCGAGCGGCCAGCAACGGCCATCGCGCACCACCAGGATGCCGACGCCCAGGCCCGTACCGGGGCCCATGACGGCGTAGATGCGATCAACCGGCGTGGTGTCCGGACTCCAGGTCGCGCCGCCAACGGCGACCACGTCGCCTTCGCGCAGCGCCGGGATCGCCATCGATTGCGCGGCGAAATCATTGACCAGGCGCAGGGCGGAGAAACCAAGCATCTCGCGGATGCGCGGCGCGGAAATCACCCACGGGTGGTTGGTGATGCGGGCGTGCCCGCCCTCGACGCGCCCGGCCACGGCGAACACGCCGCCGCGGACCGGTTCGCCGCCGGCCATCGCGCTGCCGCCATCGGCGAGGTAGCGCTGTGCGGCATCGCCCAGCGAGGGGAAGTCGGCGACGGCGTACTCGATCACGCTGTCTTCGCGCAGCGGCATCCGCGCCGCAGTATCGGCCAGCGCGAATCGCGCGTTCGTGCCGCCGATGTCGGCGAGCAGCACGTGCTGGCCGATGTCGCTCACGCGGCCGGTTTCCCGGTCTGTTTCCCGCCCTGCTTCCGCTGCCCCCTGGTTGAAAGGGTCACCGGCAGGAAGTCCGAGGCCGCGGCCGGTCCCCAGGAGCCGGCGGGGTAATCGTGCACCGGCGTCGCGGCCTCCTGCCACGCGCTGCTGACGCTGTCGATCCAGTGCCATGCCGCCTCGACTTCATCGTCGCGCACGAACAGCGTCTGGTCGCCCTTGAGTGCGTCCACCAGCAGTCGCTCGTGGGCGATGCGACGAGCGGGCGTCGACGACATCGACAGGTCCAGCGACATCGGCTGCAGCTCGGTCGCACCCCATTCCGGCGCCGCCAGGCTGCCCATCAGCCCGAGTTCGATCGTCTCCTCCGGCTGCAGGCGCATGCGCAGGCGGTTGGGCCGCGCGCGTTCGCGGTCGGGGCGTTCGAATACCCAGTGCGAGACCGGCTTGAACGACACCACCACCTCGGTGGTGCGCGAGGGCATGCGCTTGCCGGTGACCAGGCGGAACGGCACGCCGGCCCAGCGCCAGTTGTCGATGTACGCGCGCAGGGCGACGAACGTCTCGACGTCGCTGTCGTGGGTGAAGCCGTTGACCGCCTCGCCCTCGACCACGCCGGTGTCGTAGCGCCCGCGCACGCTGTCGATGGCCACGTCCCTTGCCGTCATCGGCCGCAGCGCGCGCAGGACCTTGGTCTTCTCGTCGCGGACGGTGTTGGCGCTCAACTCCGACGGCGGCTCCATGGCGACCAGCGCCAGCAGCTGCAGCATGTGGTTCTGCACCATGTCGCGCAGCGCGCCGTAGTTGGCGTAGTAGCCCTCGCGTCCGTCGACGCCGGCGGTCTCGGCGACCAGGATATCCACCGAGGCGATCCAGCGGTGCTGCCACACCGCTTCCATCAGCGTGTTGCCGAAGCGCAGCGCCAGCAGGTTCTGCACCGGCGCCTTGCCCAGGTAATGGTCGATGCGGAAGATCCGGGATTCGTCGAGCGCCGAGCCCAGCGTGGCGTTGATCGCGCAGGCGCTGGCCAGGTCGCGGCCGATCGGCTTTTCCAGCACCAGCCGCGACTGCCCTTCGAGCAGCCCGGCGGCCTTCAGCCCGCGGCAGGCGGGTACGAACAGGTCGGGTGGCGTCGACAGGTAGCTGACGCTGGGCCGGTCCGCGTACTGCGACAGGGCGGTGCGCATCGCCTCGGGATCGTTGAGGTCCAGCGACAGGTAGCGGGTGCGCGCGAGCAGGTCGTCGAGCACGTCGGCGTCGCGGCCGTCGCCGTCGTCGAGCCGCTCGCGCAGCCATTGCCCGAAATCGGCATCGTCAAGCCCGGTACGCCCCACGGCCACCACCCGGAACGTCGGCGGCAGCAGCCGGTCGCGCAGCAGATGCAGCAGCGACGGGAACAGGTAGCGCTGGGCCAGGTCGCCGGTCGCGCCGAACAGCAGCAGGGTGTCGTGCATGGGAGCCGGGATTGGGGATTGGGGATTCGGGATTGGGGATTGGGGATTGGGCAGTAAAAGACGGGATCCGGATCGCGGCGAGGATGCTGCTCTACCGAATCCCCCATCCCCAATCCCGAATCCCCTTAGCTTCTAGGGCAACGGCTCCGCCAAAACGCCACCATGGCTCGCGATCACTCGAGAATACCAGCGGCCGGAGTCCTTGATCGTGCGCTCCTGGGTGCCGTAGTTCACGTGCACGATGCCGAAGCGCTTGCCGTAGCCCAGCGACCATTCGAGGTTGTCCATCAGCGACCACGCCATGTAGCCGCGGATGTCGACGCCCGCTTCGATCGCGTCATGGATCGCCGACAGGTGCTTTTGCAGGTAGTCGGTGCGCAGCGGATCGCGCACGCGGCGCGCGCCCGAAGCGTCCACGCCGGCCACCGGCGGGTCGAAGAATGCGGCGCCGTTCTCGGTGATGTACAGCGGGATGTCGCCGTAGGTCTGCTTGAACCACAGCAGCAGGTCGGTCAGGCCCTGGGGGAAGACTTCCCAGCCGGTTTCGGTGTAGGTGCCCAGCGGCTGCTTCACCGCGCCGGCATCCAGCGGATAGCTGTCGGTCGCCTCGGTCACGCTGCGGGTGTAGTAGTTGATGCCGATGAAGTCCAGCGGCTGGGCGATCAGCTTGAAGTCGTCGGCCGGGAACCGAGGCCACGCATCGCCGAAGATTTCCTGCAGCTCCGGCGGATAGCGGCCGAGCAGGGCGGGGTGCAGGTACTGCTCGTTCATGTAGGCGTGCGCGCGCTTCACCGCCGCCGCGTCGTCGGCCGAATCGCTGGCCGCGTACTTGGGTTCGATGTTCACCACCAGCCCGATCTCGTGCTTGCCGGTCGCGCGGTACGCCTGCACCGCCGCGCCATGCGCACGCATGAGGTTGTGGCTGGCGATGGGCGCTTCGTACTTGCTGCGGTGGCCGGGGGCCAGCGCGCCGTGCAGGTAGCCGCCGTCGGTGATCACCCACGGCTCGTTGAGCGTGACCCACTTCTTCACCCGGCCGTCGAGCGCGCGGTACAGCACGTCGCCGTACTCGGCGAACCAGTCCGCGCAGTCGCGGTTGAGCCAGCCGCCGCGGTCGTCGAGCGCTGCCGGCAGGTCCCAGTGGTACAGCGTGAGCAGGGGCTCGATGCCGTTGGCCAGCAGTTCGTCGACCAGCCGCGAGTAGAAGTCCACGCCGGCCTGGTTCACCCGGCCGGTGCCATCGGGCAGGATCCGCGACCACGACACGCTGAAGCGATAGGCCTGCAGGCCGAGTTCGCGCATCAGGCGCACGTCGTCCTTCCAGCGCCGGTAGTGGTCGCAGGCCACGTCGCCGGTGTCGCCGTTGACGGTCATGCCCGGCGTGTGCGCGAAGCGGGTCCAGATGCTCGGCCCGGCGCCGTCGGCCAGCGGTGAACCCTCGATCTGGTGGGCGGCGGTGGCCGCTCCCCACAGGAATCCCTTTGGAAAGGAAAAGTCCTTTTGCTGCGTTTGCGCCATCGGTAATGCTTCCTCGGGTGGTCCGGGCTGCCCGGTCTTCATGAAAACGATTACATGCCAGAATACCGTATCGAATCGGGCGAGTGTAATGTCGGGAAGCGCGAGAACCGGCGCTTCGGCAGGGGGTTCGCCCGGCCTTCGCCGGAACCGTGACGGCCGACGACAATGCGGGGCGCCGACCCGCGAACCGGAGAACGCATGGCCAGCGTCAAGCTCGACAACCTGCGCAAGGTCTACCCCAACGGCTACGTCGGCGTGGCCGACGCCAGCTTCGAGGTCGCAGACGGCGAACTGCTGGTGCTGGTCGGGCCTTCGGGCTGCGGCAAGTCGACCTTGTTGCGCATGATCGCGGGGCTGGAAACGATCACGTCGGGCACGTTGAAGATCGGCGACCGCGTGGTCAATGAGGTCTCGCCGAAGGACCGGGACATCGCGATGGTGTTCCAGAGTTACGCCCTGTACCCGCACATGACGGTGGCCGAGAACCTCGCGTTCGGGCTGAAGCTGCGCGGCCACGACAGGGCCGCGATTGCCGGGCGCGTGGCGGAAGCCGCGAAGACGCTGGAGCTGGACGAGTTGCTCGACCGCAAGCCCGGAGCGCTGTCCGGCGGCCAGCGCCAGCGCGTCGCGCTCGGCCGCGCACTGGTGCGCAAGCCGCAGGTGTTCCTGCTCGACGAACCGCTGTCCAATCTCGACGCCAAGCTGCGCATGTCGATGCGGGTGGAGATCGCGCGCCTGCACCGCCAGCTCGGCGCGACCATGGTCTACGTCACCCACGACCAGATCGAGGCGATGACCCTCGGCCAGCGGATCGTGGTGCTCGACAAGGGGCTGATCCAGCAGATCGACACGCCGATGGCGCTGTACGAGAAGCCGGCGAACGTCTTCGTCGCGACTTTCCTGGGCAGCCCGAAGATGAACCTGCTGCACGGCGAACTCGTCGAAGGCGGGAGTGAGCGCGATCGCGGGTTGTGGCTGCGCATCGCCGGCGATATCGAGCTGCCGCTGTCGCCGGAGGATTCGATGCGCGATGCGTTGCGGTCACGGCTTGGACAGCGACTGGACATGGGCCTGCGACCGGAAGACATGCGGATCGTCGACGGCAGCGACCGCGCGCAATTGCCGGCGCGGGTCGAAGCGGTGGAGCCGGTCGGCAACGAAGCCTTCGTCAACCTGCGCTGCGGCGACAGCGAGATCATCCTGCGCCAGCCTCCCAACGACCTGCCGACGCCGGGCGACGTCGTGCATCTTGCGTACGCGCCGGGACGTGCGCACTTTTTCGACAGCGACACTGGCGCGCGAATCGGCTGAGGGTTCACGCACTGCATCAGCGGCGATCGGCGATGCGGCAGGCATTTGTCGCGGGTGCATCGAAACCCGGGCCGCAGGCGCCCAGCTTGCCCCGCGCATCGATGCACGTGCGACGATTCACGCTGAATTTACGGCTCCGCGTTCCATGATGGAACGAATGCACAACCAAGATCAGAAACAAGACGCAGTCTCCAGTCCTATTGCGGCGCCGCAAGATGCGCCGCCACCGCCCGCGGACGATTGGGCGCTGTTCCTCGATGTCGACGGATGTCTGCTCGACTTGGCCGGCACCCCCGATGCGGTCGTCGTTCCCGACGGGCTGCGCGAGCAGTTGGAGGCATTGCAGCTGCGCCTGGACGGAGCGCTGGCGCTGGTGAGCGGGCGCACCATTGCGACGCTCGACTCGCTGTTCGCGCCGTCGCGCTTCAATGCGGTGGGGCTGCATGGCGTCGAGCAGCGCCGCGGCGGCGTCGAGTCTCCGACGGAGCACGCGCCCGAACTGGATGATGTGCGCAAGGCCGCCACGCGCCTGGCCGCGGTCTATGACGGCACCGTGGTCGAGGACAAGGGGCGGGCCCTGGCGCTGCATTGGCGCCGCGCGCCTGATGCGGAGCCGGCGCTGCTGGCGTTCGCCGCACACTCGCTCGAACAGTTGCCCGGCTACCGGCTGCAGCACGGCAAGCAGGTCGTCGAGTTGTACCCCGGCGGCAGCGGCGACCACCCGATGGACAAGGGTGGGGCCATCGCCGGCCTGCTCGACAGCCCGCCGTTCCGGGGGCGGCTGCCGGTGTTCGCCGGCGACGACCTCACCGACGAGAGCGGCTTCGAAGTGGTGAACGCGCGCGATGGCGTGAGCGTGCTGGTGGGCGATCGCGCACCGAGCGCCGCGCGCCATCGCCTGCGCGATCCGGCGGCGGTCCGCGGATGGCTGGGAGTCGCGCATGGAGCGGAGTGATCCGATGACGGAGTCGCTGCAACCCCCACGACCACAGGACCTCGCGCTCGGCCTGGTCGGCAACGGCAGTTTTGGCGCTTTGTTCGACGCGCATGCGCGACTGGTGTGGTGCTGCCTGCCCGCATTCGACGGGGACCCGGCGTTCTGTTCGCTGCTGCAGCCGCGTTTGGATGGCGGCTCCTGGGACCTCGAACTGGAAGGCCTGGCGTCGTCCGAGCAGTCCTACGACAAGAACACCGCCATCCTCCGCACGGTCCTGCGCGACGGTACCGATGGCGTGATCGAGATCATCGACTTCGCGCCGCGCTGGCACCAGCACGGGCGCTTCTACCGCCCGGTGATGCTGGCGCGCCGCGTGCGCGTGCTGTCAGGCAGCCCGCGGGTGCGCGTGCGCCTGCGGCCGCTGGCCGACTGGGGCGCGCGCGTGCCCGAACACACCTGGGGCAGCAACCACATGCGCTTCGTGCTGCCAGGCATGGTGCTGCGCGTGACCACCGACATGCCATTGCGCGCGCTGCGCGACGAGCTGTCCATCGTGCTCGACCGCGACCTGCACTTCGTGCTCGGCCCGGACGAGACGCTCACGCGGCCGGTCGACGAGTTCGTGCGAGAAGCCGAACTGCGCACCCGCGGCTACTGGCACGAATGGGTGCGCTATCTGTCGATCCCGGCCGAGTGGCAGGATGCGGTGATCCGCAGCGCGATCACGCTCAAGCTGTGCCAGTACGAGGACAGCGGCGGCATCATCGCCGCGCTGACCACGTCCATCCCCGAGGCGCCCGGCACGCAACGCAACTGGGATTACCGTTACTGCTGGCTGCGCGACGCCGGGTTCGTGGTGCGCGTGCTCAACCGGCTCGGCGCGACCCGGTCGATGGAGGAGTACATCCACTACATCTTCAACCTCGCCACCGGCGAGGACGGAGACATGCAGCCGGTGTACGGCATTGCCTACGAAGGCGAACTGGCCGAAGAGGAAATGCCGGCGCTGCGCGGCTACCGCGGCATGGGGCCGGTGCGCCGCGGCAACCTGGCGTGGCTGCAGAAGCAGCACGACACCTACGGCAGCGTGATGCTGGCCTCGGCGCAGATGTTCTTCGACCGGCGGCTGGACAACCCCGGCGACGAAGCCGCCTTCCGCCGCCTCGAGCCGCTGGGCGAACGCGCCTGGGCGCTGCACGACAAGCCCGACGCAGGCCTGTGGGAATTTCGCGGCCGCGCCGACGTGCACACCTATTCCAGCGTGATGTGCTGGGCCGCCTGCGACCGGCTGGCGATGATCGCCGATGCGCTGCGGCTCGACGAACGCAGCCGGCTGTGGCGCGGGCGCGCCGACACCATTCGCGCCCTGGTTCTCGAGCGCGGGTGGAACGCAACGCTCGGGCACTTCGTCGACGTGTTCGACGGCGAGCGCCTGGATGCCTCGCTGCTGCTGCTCGCGGACCTGGGCTTCGTGAAGGCGGACGATCCGCGCTTCATCGCCACCGTCGAGGCGATCGGCCGCACCCTCAAGCGCGGCGACGGCCTGTATCGCTATCTGGCCGAGGACGACTTCGGTACACCGGAAACCAGTTTCACCATCTGCACGTTCTGGTACATCGACGCGCTCGCCGCCATCGGCCGCAGGGACGAGGCGCGTGAGCTGTTCGAGCGCGTGCTGGGGCGCCGCAACCACCTCGGGCTGCTGTCGGAAGACCTGTCGTTCGAAACCGGCGAGGCCTGGGGCAATTTCCCGCAGACGTATTCGCACGTCGGCCTGGTGATGGCCGCGATGCGCCTGTCGCGGCCGTGGCAGGATTTCTCGTGAGTCGCCTGGTCATCGTCTCCAACCGCGTTGCCGCGCCGGGCGAGAACCGGGCCGGGGGGCTCGCGGTGGCGCTGCAGGCAGCGCTGCGCGAGCGCGGCGGGCTCTGGTTCGGATGGAGCGGCAAGGCCGTGCGCGATGCCAGCGGTGCCCTGCACGAAGCGCGGGAAGGCGATATCCGCTACGTCACCCTGGACCTGTCGCGCGCCGACCTCGATGCCTACTACAGCGGTTTCTCCAACCGCACCCTGTGGCCGCTGCTGCACTTCCGGCTCGACCTGGTCGACTACGACCGCGAGACCCGGGTCGGCTACGGCCGGGTCAACCAGCTGTTCGCCGACAGGCTCGCGCCGCTGCTGCGCGAGGACGACATCGTGTGGATCCACGACTACCACCTGATCCCGCTCGCCAGCCTGCTGCGCGAACGCGGCATTGGCTGCCGGATGGGCTTCTTCCTGCACGTGCCGATGCCGTCGGCGGACATGGCCGCGGCGCTGCCCGACCACGCCCGCCTGTTCTCCACGCTGTACGCCTACGACCTGGTGGGCTTCCAGACCGGCCGCGACGTCGAACGCTTCCAGGACTACGTGCGCCTGTTCGGCGGCGGCCGGGTGCTCGAGGACGGCGTGCTGGAGGCGCCTGACGGTCACCGTTTCCGCGCTGCTGCATTCCCCATCGGCATCGACACCGCGCACATCGCCGCGCAGGCCCGGCAGGCGATGTCCAAACCCACCGTGCGTTCGCTGCGCGAAAGCGTGAAGCCGCGCCAGCTGGTCATTGGCGTTGACCGCCTCGACTACTCCAAGGGCCTGCCGGAGCGTTTCCGCGGCTTCGAGCGCTACCTGCAGCGGCAGGCCGACCAGAAGGGCGGGCTGACCTACCTGCAGATCGCGCCGATCTCGCGCGGCGAAGTCGCCGAGTACCAGCTGCTGCGCAACGAACTCGAACAGATCGCCGGCCACATCAACGGCCAGCATGCGGCGCCGGACTGGACGCCGCTGCGCTACGTCAACCGCAACTTCGCGCACGCCACCCTGACCGGCTTCTACCGGGTGGCGCGGATCGGCCTGGTCACCCCGCTGCGTGATGGAATGAACCTGGTGGCCAAGGAATTCATCGCCGCCCAGGATCCGGACGACCCGGGCGTGCTGGTGCTGTCACAGCTGGCCGGCGCCGCGTACGAACTGCGCCAGGCACTACTGGTCAACCCGTACGACTTCGAAGGCGTCGCCGACGCCATCGCCACCGCCGCGCACATGCCACGGCCGCAGCGCATCGAACGCTGGCAGGCGATGATGGACCACCTGCGCGAGAACGACATCGACGCGTGGCGGCAGCGCTACCTCGCCGCGCTGCGCGCAGCGTGAGTCCACGGGTGGCCGCAGCCGTCCCCAGTGACACATGCGCTGTACCCACCGGCGTGAGGCTCGCCGACATCTGCGACAGGGGGGGGCGAGGTCGAGTCGTGGGCATGCGTCCCGGCCGTTATACTCACCTGTGATTGCAGTCTACGGATCGCAATGTTGCCAGTTCAATCAATGAGTTGGCGGCACAACTACATCCCGTCTCTCACCTAGAATGCGGCATCGGGCCTGCCCGGAGCCGCCGAGGCAAGCAAACGCCGCATGCGCCTGTCCACGATCAAGCTGTCCGGCTTCAAATCCTTCGTCGATCCCACCACGCTGCACCTGCCGACCAACATGACCGGCGTGGTCGGTCCGAACGGCTGCGGCAAGTCCAACATCATCGACGCGGTGCGCTGGGTGATGGGCGAAAGCTCGGCCAGCCGCCTGCGCGGCGATTCGCTGACCGACGTGATCTTTTCCGGCTCCGCCGCGCGCAAACCGGTGTCGCAGGCCACGGTGGAGCTGATCTTCGACAACTCAGACCACGCCATCGGCGGCGAGTACGGGGCGTTCAACGAGATATCGGTCAAGCGCTCGGTCTCGCGCGACGGGCAGAGCAACTACTACCTCAACGGCGGCAAGTGCCGTCGCCGCGACATCACCGACCTGTTCCTCGGCACCGGCCTGGGGCCGCGCAGCTACTCGATCATCGAGCAGGGCATGATCAGCCAGATCATCGAGGCCCGGCCCGAAGACCTGCGCGTATATCTGGAAGAGGCCGCCGGCATCTCCAAGTACAAGGAGCGCCGCAAGGAAACCGAGACCCGCATCCGCCACACCCGCGAGAACCTCGAGCGCCTGACCGACCTGCGCGACGAGGTCGGCAAGCAGTTGCAGCACCTGGCCCGGCAGGCGAAACAGGCCGAGCAGTACACGCAGATCCAGGCCGAGCGGAAGATCCGCGACGCCGAATGGAAGGCGCTCGAATACCGCGGTCTCGACGCGCAGCTTGCCGCGCTGCGCGAGGGGCTGTCACAGGAAGAAACGCGGTTGCAGCAGCTGATCGCCGAACAGCGCGAGGCCGAGCGCGAGATCGAGACCGGCCGCGTGCGCCGCGAGGAAGCCATGGAAGCGCTGAACAAGGCGCAGGCCGAGGGCTACGAAGTAGGTGGCAACCTGGCCCGGATCGAACAGCAGATCGCGCACCAGCGCGAAATGGCCCAGCGCCTGCAGCGTGCCCGAGACGAAGCGCAGGCCGCGCTGGCCGAGATCGGCGAGCACATCCAGGGCGACGAATCGCGGCTGCAGGTGCTGCAGGAAGCGATCGCCGATGCGCAGCCGCAGCTCGAGCAGCTGCGCGAGGAGGACAGCGTGCGCCAGGACGCCCTGCGCGACGCCGAGACCGCGCTGGCCGACTGGCAGCAGCGCCACGACGCCCACGCCCGCGAGCAGGCCGAGGCCGCGCGCGCCGGCGACGTCGAGCGCACCCGCGTCGATTACCTCGACCGGCAGGCGTTCGAAGCCGATCGCCGCCGCGAACAGATGGCCAGCGAGCGCGCCGCGCTCGACCTGGCCGCGCTGGCCGAAGCCTTCGCCGGCATCGAGGCGCAGCACGAGGAACAGAAGGCCTCGCTTGACACCCTCGGCAGCGAACTGGAACAGCGCAAGCAGGCGGTCACCGAACTGCAGGACCAGCAGCGCACCGCGCAGACCGAGCTGGCCGAGGTGCGCAAGCAGGCGCAGGAAAAGCGCGGCCGGCTGTCGTCGCTGGAAACCCTGCAGCACGCCGCGCTGGGCCAGGAGCAGGGCGCCGCGGTCGAATGGCTGCGCCAGCACGGCCTGGACTCCGCCGCGCGCGTGGGCGAGCGCCTGCAGGTGGAAGCGGGCTGGGAGAACGCAGTCGAAGGCGCGCTCGGGCAACTGATCGAAGGCGTGCTGGTCGACAGCCCCGAGGCGCTGGTCGAGGCGCTGGGCGACCTCGGCGAAGGCCGGCTGGCGCTGGTGTCGTCGGCAGGCGGCAATGCCGATTTCGCATCGACCTCGCTGGCCGCGAAGGTGCAGGGGCCGCTGGCGATCCGCCAGCTGCTGGCACGCCTGCATGTGGCCGAGACGCTGGATGAGGCGCGGACCTTGCAGGCGCGGCTGGGCGAGGGCGAGTCGGTCATCACCCGCCACGGCGAGCGCCTCGGCGCCGGCTGGGTGCGGGTGCTGCGCTCGGGCGCGGCGAAGCAGGGCGCGCTGCTGCGCGAACGCGAGATCC
>Ga0182747_1001810_pt1 | contig 15901 bp, 17 predicted proteins | sample eDN3rd30CBELigBY_FD_128526 | JGI IMG/M metagenome (GOLD analysis project Ga0182747, IMG submission 128526) | Enriched backyard soil microbial communities from Emeryville, California, USA - eDNA 3rd pass 30_C BE-Lig BY (version 2) (version 2) | ecosystem: Environmental > Terrestrial > Soil >...
AAGGCGTGGGCATCTTCGCTGCCGGTTTCGGTGCGGGGGCTGCGGCAGGTGGAGCGGTCCTTGCCGTCGTGACGGTGCGTATCCCGCCGGTTCAGTCAACTGTGTCGGGGCTGGCGTCGAGCGCACTCGGCTTGGGGTTCGTGGCGATGAGCAGTTCGACGGTCATGGTGACGTTGGGGCTTGCCTCGGCGGGTGCGGGATTCTCTTGGACGACCGCGGGTGCGAGCACGATTGATTCAGTCGCTGACACCGTCGCACCTGCAGGGACGCGTCATGGCCTTGTGGCTGCTGGCATTCGCTGGGGTCCGCCCCGTCGTAGCGCCGGTGGTGGGCATGTTGTCGGACGCTGTCGGGGTGGCCTCAGCAGTTGGTGTGCTTGCCCTCACGATCGCTGTCGTGGCGGCGGCCGGCTGGCGGCCCATCACCACATCGAGGTCGGGCGCCGCTGGGGGAGCCGGTTGATCCTCGCCACCGCCGGTGCGTTGGTGTTCAGCGGTTGCGGCGTTCGCGGGCGCGTCTGATCAGCGCCTCCTGGACGTCCAGGTCACCGTCGTTGCGGTTCCAGGCACCGTCCGATGTCAATCGCCAGGACCGGGTGTCGTCGTCGGACATCACGGTCAGCAGATCGCCCAGGGCCTGCACATGGTCGGCTTCGGGGACCCGCACCAGCACTTCGACGCGGCGGTCCAGATTGCGGTGCATCAGATCGGCCGAACCGATCCAGGCGTGCGGCTCGCCGCCTCCGGCGAACCAATAGATGCGACTGTGTTCGAGGAAGCGCCCCAGGATGCTGTGGACGCGGATGTTGTCGCTGAGCCTCGGCACTCCCGGCCGTAGGGTGCAGATGCCGCGGACCACCAGGTCGATCCGGACACCTGCCATCGACGCTTCGTAGAGCTTGTCGATGACGATCTCGTCGACGATCGAGTTGACCTTGATGCGGACGTGGGCGGGACGGCCGGCCAGGTGGTGGCCGATCTCGGCGTCGATCTGCTCCAGCAGTCCGGCACGCAGGCCGCTCGGCGCGACCAGCAACTGGTCGTACGACTGGTCCTTGGCGTAGCCGGACAGGCGGTTGAACAAGTGGGTCAGGTCGTCGGTGACGGCCGGATCGGCAGTCAGCAGACCGAAGTCCTCATACCCGCGGGCCGTCTTGGGGTTGTAGTTGCCGGTGCCGATGTGGGCGTACCGGCGTAGGCCGCCTTCGGGTTCGTCGCGGATCACCAGCGCTAGCTTGCAGTGCGTCTTCAACCCGACGATCCCGTACACGACGTGGCAGCCGGCCCTCTCCAACTTGCGCGCCCAACCGATGTTGGCCTGTTCGTCGAAGCGGGCCTTGATCTCGACCAGCACCAACACCTGCTTGCCCGACCGGGCCGCGTCGATCAGCGAATCGATGATCGGCGAGTCACCCGACGTGCGGTACAGGGTCTGTTTGATGGCCAGAACGTGCGGATCGCGGGCGGCCTGTTCGATGAACCGCTGCACGCTGGTCGCGAACGAATCATAGGGATGGTGAACCAGGACGCCGCGCTTGCGCAACGCACCGAACATGTCGACCGGCGATGCTGTCTCGACCTCGGCCAGGTGTTCGTGGGTTCCGGGCACGAACGGCTCGAAGTGCAGTTCCGGACGGTCGACATCGGCGATCTCGTTGAGGCTGCGCAGGTCCAGTGGGCCCTGTACGCGCACGACCTCCTCGGACCGGACACCCAGTTCGGACACCAGCAGTTCGAGCACACCCGGATCGATCGAATCCTCGACCTCGAGCCGCACGGGTGGGCCGAATCTGCGTCGCAGCAGTTCCTGCTCGAGCGCCTTGAGCAGATTTTCGGCGTCGTCCTCCTCGACCTCCAGATCCTCGTTGCGGGTGACCCGGAACGCGTGATGGTCCAGCACCTGCATTCCGGGGAACAGCAGGTCCAGGTGGGCGGCGATGACGTCCTCGAGCGGCACGTAGCGGCCGTCGTCTGTGAGCATCCACCGGTTGATGATGGGCGGCACCTTGACGCGGGCGAAGTGCTCCGCGCCGGTATCGGGATTACGCATCATGATCGCCAGGTTCAGCGACAGACCCGAGATGTAGGGGAACGGGTGGGCGGGGTCGACGGCCAGTGGTGTCAGGACGGGGAAGACTCGTTCGCGGTAGGTCTGGCTGATCGTGCCCCGCTCGGCCTCGGTCAGGTCGGCCCAGCGGACCAGGTGGATCGATTCGGCCTCCAGCGCGGGCCGGATCCGCTCGTGGAACGCCGCGGCATGGCGTTCCATCAGTTCGCGGCTGGTGTCGAGGCTGCGGGTCAGGACGTCACGGGGGCTCAGTCCGCTCGCGGAGGGCACGGCCACCCCGGCGGCGATGCGGCGTTTGAGCCCGGCGATGCGCACCATGAAGAACTCGTCGAGATTGCTGGCGAAGATCGCCATGAACCGGACGCGTTCCAGCAGCGGCTGGGTGTCGTCGGCGGCCAGTTCGAGGACGCGGGCGTTGAACGCGGTCCAACTCAGTTTGCGGTCCAGGAAGCGGTCGTCGGGCAGTTCGCCGGTCGCCGGGTCGAACGGCGGATCGACGTCGAACTCGTCCGGTGAATCGGGCGCTTCGAGGCGGACCGCCAGGTCGGTACTCATCTCCACGACGCCACTGTGACCGGCCGAAATGAACGCAAGTTGAACTCGCGAGACCTCCGAGCGTCCAGAGCCGACTCGCCCGGATGCCCTTGGCCCGGGTCGCCTTGACCTCGAGTCCTCTGTGCGCACAATGGTCCATGCCATGGACACGTGAGGAACTCGTCGCAGCGTTCGAGCACTACCAGGAGACCGTCGCGCAGTGCGCGGCCAGCGGCGACTGGGCGCCGTACGCGGACCTGTTCACCGAGGACGCCACCTACATCGAGCACGCCTTCGGCACGATGCGCGGCCGTGACGAGATCCGCACGTGGGTGACCGGCACCATGACCGCGTTCCCGGGCAATGTGATGACATCGTTCCCGGCGAACTGGATGACGGTCGACACCGAGCGCGGCTGGATCATCTGCGAGATCGGCAATCCGATGCGCGATCCGGGTGACGGCAGTGTGATCTCACCGGCGAACCTGACGATCCTGCGCTACGGCGGCGACGGTCTGTGGCGCGAGGAGGAGGATGTCTACAACCCGGCGACGTTCGCCGACGCCGCCACGAAATGGCTCCGCATCGCCGCAGCCCACGACCGCCTCCCCGACGATCTTCCCGACTGGGCGAGATGACGCCTGCGCGTGTGATCAGTCGGTGGTGTTCTGGACGAGCACGTCATCGATGGTCGCAGCTGTCGCGGCGCGCTGCAGCCAGGTGTTGAGAACGTCGAGGTCGGTCGTTGACGTGATCGTCGAGCGGATCTGTGCCGGAATGTCGAAGTCACGAGCGGACAGCACCGCCAGGACCGCATCAGCAGCTTCCTCGATGCGCCCTTCTTGCAGCCCCTGCTCGAGACCCTGCTTGAGGCCCTTCTGGATGGCTTCGGACTCCAGGGAGCGCAGATGGTCGCTGAGGAATCGGTGTTCCACGGTTTCGGTCATGAAGGCCCTCCACTCCTGCGAGACCTCCGGCGGAAGGCCGGCGGCCACGATGTCATAGTACGAAACGGATCGGACGTCACCAACGTTCGCCAGGGCGGCGGCCAGTGCCGGAAAGGCATCTCGCACGCTGTCGCCGTCGGCGTGCGCCAGCGCCGAAAGCACAGCGCGGGCAGGTTGCCGCCCCGCGATGGTCGGGTCGGTGATCAGCGGCAGATGATCGGGTGTCACGAAGAACGGATCCAACTTCAGACTCAGCCCCGCGCTGTCGATGTGCGTACGGTAACGATCGGCGACCGCACGCATGGGGCAGTACACGACAAGGGCCGCGTCGACGTCCAGTTCGCCTTCCAGGTGGGCCAGGTACGTCGGCCAGGTGCGTAGCTTGCCCGGGTCCCACGCGAGCTGAACCTCCAGGATGACCGCGAAGACGGTCCGGTCGGAGTCATCGACGAAGACCACGATGGCGTCGGCGTGCAATGTCGACGGTTGGACGATCTGGATGTCAGCGGCGTGCAGGCGGCCGCGGCGGAAGTCGGGGACGGGTGCGTCGAACATGTCACGCAGCAACCATGCGAGCAGATCCGGAGACTGGCGGATCAACGCGATCGGTGTCTCGTGCTTCGCTGATGGCATGTCATCCACGCTGGACCGGATGGTCGTCGTCCGGAACCGCCGATCGACAGACTGTGGATATCGTTCGGCTCGACCTGTGGCTGTGGAAAGACGCCCGGGATGCACCCAGTACCTTGACCGCATGGTTTCCCTTTCGCCGGTCCTGGGTGCGGTCCAGGGCGTAGCACTCCGGTCGGCCCTCGGACTGCCCGCAGCGGTGCGGCGCCGCATCAACGGCAGGCCCGTGGAGGTCGACGGCAAACGGCTGCATCCGGAGATGCAGTTGATGCTCAAACTGATGAAGGTCTCCGGACCGCCGGCCGAGTCCTTGCCGATCAGCAAAGGTCGAACGGTCATCGAGATGAACAGCAGGGCCGGGGCCGGCCGCCAGCCCATCGGTGCCGTCACGGATCGATCGATCGACGGCCCACACGGACCCATCCCGTTGCGCTTCTACACCCCGCACGGCCTGTCCGGTGAGTCGCCGGCGCTGGTCTTCATCCACGGTGGCGGCTGGATCTACGGCAGCCTCGACTCGCACGACGCGACGTGCCGGGTGCTGGCCGAGCAGGCTCAGGTGCGGGTCATCTCGGTGGATTACCGGCTCGCGCCGGAAAGTCCGTTCCCGAGTGCGCCCGAGGAGTGCTGGTCCGCCTGGGAGTGGGTCACGGCCCACGCTGCCGGCCTGGGCATCGACGCGGACCGGATCGCGGTCGGTGGCGACAGCGCCGGCGGAAATCTGGCAGCGTTCATCGCCCAGGAGGCGGTCCGGCGTCAGGCGGCAGCACCTGCTTTCCAGCTGCTGATCTACCCCGCGACCGACTTCGCGACGACATATCCGAGCGAGGAGACGTTCGGCGAAGGGTTCTTCCTGACCAGTGAGTTCATGCAGTTGGCGCACGAGAACTACATGGTCGGCGACGAGGACCTCACCGATCCGCGACTCTCCCCGCTGCACGGCGACGTGGAGGGTGTCGCGCCCGCCTATCTGGTGACCGCCGGCTTCGACCCTCTGCTCGACGAGGGCCACGCCTACGCCGAGCGGCTCGAGCAGGCCGGGGTCGCCGTGGAGTATGTGTGCGAGGAGGGTCTGATCCACGGCTTCATCAACATGACCGGCGTGGGCACGGCAGCGCCCCGAGCCATCGCACGCGTGGCGGCCGCACTTCAGCGCGGGGTCTGTTGAGGTCGCGCCGCTCACCTCGATCCGACGGGTGATCCGCTTGGTGAATTCGCCCGGCCAGTGGTGACACATTGTCTGTTCGTTGATTGACTCCGACAGCAGGCCGCCCGCCGATGTTTCGGGTGGGCTTGTGCCACGACATCTCCCACAGAAGGCCTGACCGTGATCGCCGACCTGCTGAACGATCTGGGCGTCGTGCTGATCGCCGGATTCTTCATGGCGCTGTCCGTCGTGGTCGTCAGAGGTGCCGTGATCGCCCGGTCCCGGACCCGATGCGACGGCCCACCCGACGACGCCACGTGACGGCCGCATCGCCCCCGGGACCGACGATCCCGTACGACGGCCCCTATCCTGAGCCTGGGGATCGTGTCTTGGCACGAGGAGAAACAGTGGCTGGACGCGGGGACGAGGCCTTCTCGTCGTGGGACGAGTCGTCATGGGCGGCCGCCGAACTGACCGCCACGATCGGAGTGCAGCACGCAGCCGGCCACCTCCCCGGCCCGCCGGGCGACGGCCGACTCGAGCGCGTCGACGACGATCCGAGACTCCATCCGGTCACTGATCGAGTAGCCCACGATCCGGTTGGACCACACATCCTTGATCGCGCAGAGATAGAGCTTGCCCTCGCGGGTGCGGTGCTCGGTCAGATCGGTCAGCCAGACTCGGTTCGGGGCCTCGGTGCGGAACTGGCGCCGCACGAGGTCGTCATGGGCTGGGGCAGCGACCTGGCCGCGGCGCCGGTTCTTGGGTTTGCCGAACACGCTCCACCAGCGGTTCTCGGCGCAGATCCGCCACACCGTCCGCTCCGAGACAGTGAATCCGGCGTCGCGGACCTCATCGGTGAGGAACCGGTAGCCGAACTCCGGGTCATCGCGGTGGGCGTCGAAGATCGCGTTGGCCAGGTGCGCTTCGGCCCATTCGGCGTCGGTGACCGGATCAGCCAGCCAGGCGTAGTAGTGCTGACGGTGGAGCTTCAAGACCCGGCACGACACCACGACCGGCACCCTGATCGGGGCGCCGGCCGCGGCGAGCTCTCTCACGAGCGGGTAGAGCCTTTTCCCGGCAGCTGCGCCTGCGACAGATACGCAGCCGCTCGGCGCAGGACCTCGTTCTCCTGCTCCAGCAGCCGCACGCGGCGCTTCAGGTCCCGGTTCTCACGCGACTGCTCGTCGGTCAGACCGGGCTTGATGCCGTCCTCGACATCGGCTCGGCGCAGCCACTTCGACAACGTCATCTCATGGATTCCGAAGTCGGACGCGATCTGCGCCAACGTCACGTCCTTGTCACGGTTCCTGGCGACCCGGACGACGTCGTCGCGGAACTCTCTCGGATAGGGCTTGGGCACGGCAACATCCTTCCAGCCTGACCAACGGCCAAGCGATCTCGATGTCACAGATCCGTGCAGCAGCCCCTCCGTCTAACGCGCGCGGTAGTTGGCCGATCGGTGGTGTCGAGGGCCTGCTCGTCATGACATCTCCTGCTTGTGGTTGCCCGTCCCTCCGGACGACTGGTCTGCGACCCGACGTGACAATTGGCGCTTGAGAATCTTGCCCGTGCTGGTGAGCGGGAGTGCGTCGACGAACGTGACGATGCGGGGGTACTTGTAGGAGGCGAACTCCTTCTTGCCCCAGGTCACCAGGTCGCGTTCGGAGACGGCATCGTGTTTCTTGGTCTTGACCACCACGGCCATGATTTCCTCGCCGTGCGACTCGTGCGGGATTCCGACCACCGCGACTTGCGAAACTGCGGGGTGCGACATCAGCACCTCCTCGAGCTCGCGCGGGTAGACGTTGTAGCCGCCGCGGATGATCATGTCCTTGCTGCGGTCGACGATGAAGTAGTAGCCGTCGGAGTCCTTGCGAGCAAGGTCACCCGTACGGAACCAGCCGTCGCGAATCACCTCGGCGGTGGCATCTGGGCGGTTGTGATATCCCTTCATCACGTTGTCGCCCTTGATGGCGATCTCGCCGACCTCGCGGTCGCCGCCGGTTAGGTCGGACCAGTCGTCGTTGATGAGTTTCATCTGAACGCCGGGGATTGGCTTTCCGACGCTGCCAATCCGAGCGGGCTGGTCGAGCGGCATGAATGACGCGACGGGCGAGGTCTCCGATAGTCCGTATCCTTCAAGCAATTCGACATCGAACACGTCAGAGAAGTCTTGGTGTAGTTGTGCCGGCAGGGCTGCGGCCCCTGAGATGCCGATCCGAAGGTTTTCGGCAATCGCCGACAGCTCGGCGATACGGTCGGCAGCTTCCAGCAAACTCCAGTACATCGTCGGTACTCCCGCGAAGAACGTCACCTTTCGTTCGCGCATCAAGTCCAGCGCCGCACGTGCCTCGAACCGTGCCTGCATGACCACAGTGCCGCCGTAGGCCACGGCCGAGTTCTGGATGACGGACTGGCCGAACGAGTGGTACAGCGGGAGCACACACAGGTACGTGTCGGGACGCGACTCGTCGACACCGAACACTCGGTCGGTGACGAGAGCGTTGTGCCGCATGTTGCGGTGGCGCAACTCAGCACCCTTGGGCTGGCCCGTTGTCCCCGATGTATAGAGAATGACCGCCGTGTCGTCGTCGTGCCTCTCCACCGTGGCGAACCGCCGGGACTGGTCGGCCCACGCGACGAGCTCGAGACCGAAGACGGACAGCATTGAACAGTCTGCGACTTGATCGAAGGCTTCGGACGCGGCGGCACCGATCGGGAGATCCGGGCTGCCCTCGAAGGCGAAGTACGCTTTGGCGCCGGAATCTTTCAGGTGGTAGGCAATCTCGCGTGGCTTGAGCAGTACGTTCAGCGGCACGACGACGGCGCCAGCCTTCAGGATACCGAAGTAGATTGCCGTGAACCAGGGAATGTTCGGGCAGGAGAGTGCGACTCTGTCACCCGGCTCGATGCCGTGAGCGACGAGATGATTGGCGATCTGGTGGCTGACATCCCGTAGCTCGGCGTAGGTCAATTGCTCGTCGTCGTGAATGAGTGCGACTCGGTTGGGGTGAGTTGCGGTGGTCTCGTCCAACATGATCGCCAAGTTCGCCACGGTGCGGCCCTTCGTAGAAATGGATGCACTTTGTGTTCAAGTATGTCAGATTCGCCGCCACAAGTCTTCTGTTACACTCTAAAGTGTCGACAGAAATGCCAACAGGGTGAGAAGCCGCGCGACGGGCGAAGGAGCAGAGCAATGGTGGTAGCCGGAGCTGGGAAGGGGTCCGTGATGTTTGACTTCACTGGACAGACCGTTGTCGTGACCGGGTCGGCCCAAGGAATCGGCAGGGAGATCGCCGAGCAGTTCGCCGCGGCCGGCGCCACAGTCGTGATCGCCGATCACGCGCACGATCACGCAGAGCGGACGGCGGCGGAGATTCGCGGAGCCGGGTGGGCAGCCGATGCATACGGCGTGGATGTCACGGACGAGACGGCGGTCAAGGCTCTCATGGCACATGCGCAAGGCATCGGTGAGAACCTTCGAGTCCTGGTGAACTGCGCAGCCATCCCGAACACGCGAGTCGTGGCCGATACATCGGTCGAGGACTGGAGGCGGGTACTCGACGTCAACCTCACCGGGCCTTTCATTACGAGCAAGGCGGTCGCGCCGCTCCTTCGAGACAACGGCGGAGGGAAGATCGTCAATATCGCTTCAGTCGCTGCGAAGAGGATCAGCAACAATGGTGGAGCCAGCTACACCGCCAGCAAAGAAGGCCTGCTCGGGCTGACGCGTCATCTTGCATACGAACTTGCAGCGGACAACATCAACGTCAACGCGGTGTGCCCGGGGCCCGTTCTTTCCCCTATGCTCCAGACCTCGGCGAGCCCGGAGTCGATTGCCCAGCGGGAGGCTGGTGTGCCGTCGCTCAAGCTTTCTCGACCCATCGACCAAGCCAATGCGGTGCTGTTCCTCGCGTCGGCACTTGCAGACATGATCTACGGGGTCGCGCTCGATGTTGATGGCGGCGCGCTCCTCGGTTGGTATGACGTCGAGACGTACTTCGAACGCAGGCAGGCGGCGCCACCAGCCAAGGTTCTTGCGCGAAGCACGATGTAGGACGACTGTCGACCGAAGCTTCTCCCGCCAGACGTTCGTCCGCGCGCGAAGCCGAAGTCGTGCGTTCTTGAGCCCACTTCTCCCAGTTCATAGTTAGGATTCACGATGGTACGTGTTCCGTTTCTCGATCCGAGCGATCTCGAGCCGCAGCATGTGGCGTTGCTCGATCGGCCGATCAACCTGCTTCGCGTCCTCGCGCACGAGCCCGATGGCGCCATGCGATTCCTTGACTTCGGCAACTGGATTCGTTGGGAGTCCCCGCTAGATCCCCGACTGCGAGAGCTCGTGATCCTTCTGGTCGGATACATCGAGAACGACGAGTACGAGTGGAGTCATCATGTCGTGCTCGCCAGACAGTTTGGTGTGAGCGACGCCGACATCAGAGCACTCAAGTCGTTCGCCGACGGGTCGCCCCACGGTTTCACCGACAGCGAGCGCGCGGCCCTGGAGGCGACTCGACAATTGACGACCGGTCGGACCCTCAGAGACCAGACATGGGCCGACCTTGTTGAGCTCCTCGGGCAACGAGAAGCGGTGAATGTCGTGATGATCTCGGCGTTCTACGCCATGGTCGTGAGGGTGCTCGGGGGCCTGGAGATCGATGTCGAAGATTCCTATCTGCCGGCTTTGCTGGAACACCCCCTTCGAGTCGCCAATGACGAGAGTCACAGCGGGGACGCCGACGGACGCTAGTGTGGTGCCCATGTCACAGGAGGAGCTCGTCGTGGGCGACGGCATGGCGACTGGACTGTTGTGGAAGTTTTTGGAGCTGGACCAGTCGGACAACTCGTTGGTAGATCGAATCGTTCTGTCCATCGCCCGCGACATTATCGAAGGGCGTATCGAGCCAGGCGCGACTCTTGACTCGATTTCGCTGTCGGAGCAGTTCCGCACCAGCAGAACGCCGGTTCGGGAGGCGCTGGTCACAGTAGAGCGGCATGGTCTGATCGAGGTTCAGGCGCGTCGGCGTGCGCGTGTTCGCGATCTCACCCGCAATGAGGTCGAAGAGATCTACGAGCTTCGCGCCGAGTTGCACAGCCTCCTAACTCACAAGGCGGTTTCACGTCGCACCGAGCAGGGCCTGAAAGAGCTCGAGTCGGCCTACCGTCTGATGGAGAGGGCGCGGGTCGAGAACGACATCGACGCATTTTTCTGGTCGAACATCGGATTCCATGAGTCCGTTGCGTCGATGGCTCAGGACGCGACGCTTCATCGCGTGACGAATGGTCTTGGGCTGCAGTCGCTGCGCCTTCGACGCAAGGGGATCGCGGTACCCGGCCGGGTGGATCGCGTGCTCGGCGACCACGAGCGCCTTGTCGCCGCTTTCCACGAGGGTGACGCCGACCTCGCTGCTGCTCTCAGCAGGTCGATTGTGATGAGCGCGCTGCTCCTGCTGCGCACCTCCGTGCGTATCTGAGTCTAGAGGCGGGCCTTCGTGCCTGCGCCCGTGCTTCTCGACCGATGAGGCCGGCGCCCCGGCAGGCGTGCGGTGTGCCACAGCAACTGGACACAGAAACTCGTGCCGCTTGGAGCGCGGGCGCACGTTAGGTGATCACATCGCGGTAATTGCAGGCTTAATGTGGCCTTGCGGATTGTGACTCAAGGCACTATCTTCAAAAGTGGACACAGTTTGAGTCGGAAGGCCCACGATGAGTTTGACCATTCGCGCTGTCGGCGTAGGATACGTCTCGGACGTCCCGTTGGCTTCAATGACGTACGGGCACGGGTGGGGAGAGACGATTGACGCCGCGATGATCATGTTCATCATCGAAGGAGGGTCGTCCCCGATCGTCGTGGACACGGGCACGCTCGATGAAAAGTTCACCTGGAAACACCACCATCAAAAACTGTCACGGCCCGCCAGCGCCGAGCCAAGAGCTGCGCTCGCATCAGCTGGGTACGACCCGAGCGACGTATCGATCGTCGTCAACACGCACCTTCACTGGGACCACTGCTCGAACAACGACATGTTCACTGCGGCGCGGTTCGTGGTTCAGCGCCGCGAGGTGGAATATGCGGATGATCCGTTGCCCATCCATCGACGAGGCTACGAGAAGATCCCCGGGGTGACACCGCCCTGGATCTCGACGCGTCACCGGATCGAGCAGGTCGACGGCGATCAGGAGATCGCTGAAGGTGTTCGTGTCGTCTCGCTCCCTGGTCACACCCCAGGTTCACAGGGCGTCCTCGTGGACACAGCTCAAGGGCCTTTCTTGATCGCCGGAGACACCGTGGATCTCCATGCCAACTGGGACGGTACGGACTCCCTTGCACACGTCCCGTCCAGCATCTACTCGGACATCTTCGCCTACTACGAGTCGTTCGAGAAGATCGAAAGCCTCGGCTGCACCGTTATCCCCAGCCACGATCCGAAGGTGTTGCAAGCCGAGACGTTCGGTCAGCCGCGCTCGTTCTGACGCGCTGGGATCAGACGCAATACACCGTAATTCCCCCTCAAGACACGGAGTTAGTCATGCACGTTCGACGTCAGTCAGTTCGAAACACCGCAGCAACAGCCGCGGCCGTGATGGCGCTCAGCGCCCTCGTGGCGTGCGGCGGGTCGACCTCGTCAGCCGGTGCCGCCTGCCTCGATGGCAAAGTCAAGATCGGAGCGCTTCTGCCGCTGTCCGGCCCCGCCGCAGGTTTTGGCCAGGGAACCCACCAAGCGATGCAGTTCGCTGTAGCCGAGGCGAACGATGCCGGGGGCATCGACGTAGGTGGCGAGACCTGCGACGTCGAGCTGGTCGACTACGACACGAAAGGCACGGCTGAGCAAGCCAGCACAGGGATGAATAAGCTGATCAGCCAGGGAACCAAGATCGTGTGGGGTCCTCAGCTGTCGCAAGAGGTCACGTCCGTTCAGCAGATCGCGCAGCGCAACAAGGTGCTCTTCGTCCACTCCAGCTACGCCGTCAACGGGCTGTCGCCGGAGATGCCGTTGGTGTTCGCCATGGCTACGACGGCGTCCAGTTTTGCTGGTCCAATGGCGGATTGGGTATCGACGACCTATCCCGATGTATCCAAGGTCGCGATCGTCATCCCTGACAACCAGGGCGGGCAGGACACGGCCAAGATCGACAAGGAGGCATATTCCGATGCGGGGATCGAGGCAGAGGTCTCCGCGTTCCCCGAGGGCACCGCCGACTTCGCTCCCTTCATCGGCCGACTGCTTCGATCCGGGCCCGGCATCATCGATGTCGCCTCGACTCCGCCGGGCGACGCCGCGGTGATCATCAAGCAGCTGCGACAGGCGGGATTCGATGGACCCATCGGCCGTATCGGGGGTGAGGCCACCTCGGCCATCATCAAGGCGGTCGGCAGCGCCGAAGGTCTGGGCGAGTTCTTCTACTACGCAGCGCTCGATGTGAACTCCGAGCCGATCAAGACCTATTTCGCCCAGTTCGAGAAGAAGTTCGACAAGGAGCCACTGCCGGTCTCCGCCCAAGTCCTGCCCGTGGCGCGACTCTTGCTTCGCGCCATCGACGAGGCCGACTCGACTGATGCTGAGGAAGTCGCCGAAGTGCTCGAGAACATGGAGATCGATGACCCGACCATGGGGACGGCCGTGTGGGGCGGCGAGGACTTCTACGGTATCGACCACGAGTTCATCGTCGACTTCTTCGCCGGCCGGTACAGGGACGGAGAGCTCACTCTCACTCCGCTGGACGCGACGGATGGCTGATCGAGAAGTCATCCTCCCCGCAGTTCGGTGCATGGAGTAGACATGGACACCTTGATTCAAGCACTGATCAACGGCACGGCCCTCGGTGCTCAGTACGCGATGCTGGCGCTTGGCTTCTCCCTCGTCTTCGGCGTTCTGGGCGTCATCAACCTGGCCCACGGTGGGTTCTACATGTTGGGCGGCTACTTCACGTACTCGCTGACGTCGGGGGTCGGACTTCCGTTCGTGCCGGCGCTGATCCTGGGCGTGCTCGGTGTGGCGCTCGTCGGGTACCTCGTGGAGCTCGTTCTGATCGAGCCCATCGTCGACGATCACGAAGGTACCCTCATCGTGTCGCTCGGCTTCTTCCTCGTGGTCATCGCGGCTGTAACGGTGGCGTATGGACCTGAGGCAGTGCCGATCGAGTTCCCGGTCTCGTCAGTACTTCGGGTGGGTGACGCCTACCTCCCGGTCGCTCGCCTGATAGTGATCGCGGTGGCGGCGCTGGCGGTGCTGATCCTATGGATGGTGCTGTTCCGGACCCGCCACGGGGTGGCGCTGCGTGCCCTGGCTGAGAACCGCGAAGTGGCGTCGATCCAGGGACTGCGACCCCGGGTCTACTTCCCCGTTGCGGTCGCGCTCTCAGCCGGCTTGGCAGCACTCGCGGGGGGGTTGGTCCTGCCAATCTTCACCCTGGAGCCGCCCGTAGCCGAGGTTGCGCTCATGACCTCGTTCATCATCGTCGTGCTGGGAGGGCTCGGAAGCCTGCTCGGAGCCGCAGTCGCGGCTCTCGCAGTGGGGCTCGTCGAGGCGATCGGGGGAGCGTATCTCGACGGGTCGACAACCAAGTTGCTGCTCTTCAGTGGGGTCCTTCTCCTTCTTCTGCTGCGCCCGTCAGGTATCGCCGGAAGGAGCGTTCGAGATGCCTAGGCTATTGAGCTCTCCCGCTTCGCTCGCGGTTTCCGGTCGACATGAGCGACAGGCCGGGCGTCGGTTGGACCGCCGACTGACTATGGAGCTCGGTGTGATCTCGCTCTTGGTCGGGTTGTTGTTCCTCCCGCTGCCGGCGGAGAACCTTCAGCTGATCTCGCAGATGAACCAGGCCGTCATGGTCCTGGGTGCGGCTCTGGCCGTCTACGTAATGCTCAGGCTGAATCTGTTGCACTTCGGCGTCCCTGCATTCATGGCCGTCGGCGGGTACTCGTCGGCGCTGGTTGCGATTCACATAACCGACAACGTCGTGGCACTCGTCGCGGTGAGTCTTGTCGTCCCAGCGCTGGTCGCAGTGCCGTTCGGCCTCATCACCTTGCGCCTCCGCGGTACCTACTTTGCGCTCGTCACGTTCCTGATCGGTCAGGTGGTCCATCTCGCGATACTCGCCTCTGACCGGCTGGGACGGACCGACGGCCTGACCGGTGTGCCTGCCCCGACCTGGGGCGATGTCGTGATGGGCGATGCTCTGACGACGTTCCGACTCGGTCTGGTCGTTTGTATTCTGTCTGCCTTGCTGGTCGCAGGGTTCATGTCGGTGAACAGCCGGCGCATCGACTCCCTGCGCAGCAATGAAGTCCTCGCCGCGTCGTTGGGTTTGCGGGGGTGGCCGATCCGTCTCGGATCCTTCGTTGTCTCAGCCGCGGCGGCCGGGGCATCCGGGTTCCTGGTCGTGAATACGCTGACCACGGCTCACCCATCCTCGTTCGCCACCTTGAGCGGAGTGAACTATGTCGCCTACGTCGTCGTGGGAGGCGCAGCCTCGATCGTTGGGCCACTGGTGGGAACTGTCGCCCTCGTCTTCCTCGTCGCTCAATTCGCATCGGAAGGCGTCTACGCCAGCGCCCTCTTGGGAGGACTGCTGATCTTCACATCGCTGTTCCTTCGCGGCGGCCTCACCAGCACAGTGCGACGAATTGCCGAGTGGCTGCGGGATCGTCGGACACCTGTTCCCAGAGCGAGTCGTCAAAGGAGGGCCGTCGATGAGGGCCAGAGCTGAGCGCGATGTAGTCGGTGACCAGGCTCTGCGCGTCGTCGATCTCTCGAAGTCCTTCGGCGGAGTTCACGCGCTCCGTGGGGTGTCCTTGGACATCAGTCGGGGCCAGATTCTCGGCATCATCGGACCCAACGGTGCTGGGAAGACTTCCCTGGTCAACGCCATCTCCGGCCGTGAGCGTCCGACTGCCGGGTCGGTAATGCTCGACGGACTCGACGTGACAGGTAGGTCCCCCGACTACCTGAGTCGGCGCGGCCTCACCCGCAGCTACCAGCAGTCGAACATCTTCGCTGAGGCGTCGGTCGAGGAGAATCTCGCGCGGGCTGCTGAATTCGCGGGGCGTCGTGCCGTAGGGGTAGACGCCCACCTGCAGGCCACTGGACTGGATGCGGTGCTCAATTCACGTTCGGGGTCGCTGCCGTACGGGCTTCAGAAGATGCTTGGCCTGGTGATGTCGCTGAGCACGGGCCCATCGGTCGTGCTCATGGACGAACCCGCCGCGGGCCTGGAAGCCGGTGAACGACCGCAGGTAGATCGTCTCGTCGCGACGTGCGCAGAAGGCGGGTGCGCAGTGTTGATCGTCGAGCATGACATGGACATGATTCGTCGATTGTGCCCGACGGTGATGGTGCTTGATGCGGGTGCGCTCCTGGCTGCCGGTCCGACCGCCGAGGTGCTAGCACGTCCTGACGTGCTGGCTGCGTACCTGGGCGTCGGCGATACCGAGAGTGAGTCATCAGATGGATAGTCAGAGCAACGAGTCGATTCCGGTACTGTCCACGCGCATGCTGCGCGTCGAGTACGGCCCGATCGCCGCCGTGCGAGAGCTTGATCTCGATGTCCACCATGGCGAGACGGTGGTGTTGTG
>Ga0182747_1001811_pt1 | contig 15890 bp, 14 predicted proteins | sample eDN3rd30CBELigBY_FD_128526 | JGI IMG/M metagenome (GOLD analysis project Ga0182747, IMG submission 128526) | Enriched backyard soil microbial communities from Emeryville, California, USA - eDNA 3rd pass 30_C BE-Lig BY (version 2) (version 2) | ecosystem: Environmental > Terrestrial > Soil >...
GCTTCTCGGTTGCCGCACGATCGGCATCACGGGCGGCGCAGACAAGGTGCGCCTTTGCCGCGACCGCTTCGGTTACGACGAAGCGTATGACTATAAGGACCCGGATTTCCCGATCGCCATCGCCAACACGTGTCTCGAGGGGGTCGACGTCTATTTCGACAACACCGCGGGCGCGATCAGCGACGCCGTCATGCCACATCTGGCGATCGGCGCACGCGTCGTCGTCTGCGGCACGGCGTCGCTTTCGCAATGGGATCCATGGCCGCAGGGTCCGCGCGTCGAACGCCATTTGCTCGTCAAGCGCGCCCGCATGCAGGGTTTTGTGATCTTCGATCATCTCGATCAATGGGATCGCAGCGTGACCAGGCTCGCCGACTGGATCAGGAGCGGCGACCTTGTCTATGAAGAGGATGTCCTGGCGGGTATCGAAGCCTGTCCGGACGCGCTCGCCGGCCTCTATCGCGGTGAGAACAAGGGCAAGAGGGTGGTCCGGCTCTGACCGGCCCGGCAGGAGATTGGGGGATGCTTGAAGGCCGGCAGGTGGTCGTGATCGGCGGAAGCTCGGGCATCGGCTTCGCCGTCGCGCAGGCATCTCTCGCCGCGGGTGCGCGGGTGCACATCGGATCGACCAATGCGGACAGGGTCGAAAGCGCAGTGGCGCGGCTCGGCTCCGGCGCCAGCGGCGCGGTCGTCGATACGACCGATGAGACCGGTCTCGCGTCCTTTTTCGATGCCCTGCCCGCTATCGATCATCTGGTTCACACCGCAGGCGACCGGCTGCCGCGCGGCCTCGCCATCGGGCCCGATTTCGACCTGCCGGCAGCGCAGCAGGCCTTCGGCGCCCGCTTCTGGGGGCCGCTCCTCATGGTCAAACACGCGCTACCGCGCCTCGCGGACAGCGCCTCCATCACCCTGACGGCGGGGCTTTATGCACACCGCCCATCGAAGGGGTCCACCATCTCGACGGCCATGGCGGGTGCCGCCGAGCATCTGGCCAAAGGTCTCGCGGTCGATCTCGCGCCGATCCGCGTCAATGCCGTCACGCCCGGCCTCGTCGAGACCGAGATGTGGGCGAAAGTGCCGGAAGATGCGCGAGCGGCGATGACGAAAGGCCAGCCCCTCGCCCGGATGGGAAGCGCAGCAGAGGCGGCTGAGGCCTATCTCTATTTCATGCGCGCCGGCTTCACGACCGGGCAAGTCGCTGTCGTCGATGGCGGCCGCCTGTACGCCTGACGCCGTTCAGGCGTTTCCCTGCTCGGTGCGGGCCCGGCTGAAGCCGGACGCCACGGATTGGGCGCTGACGCCGGTGTTGGATGCGCGCGCCGCCTCGTCTTCGCGTCGCAAGCCCTCGGCGAGCGAAAGCGCATAGCCTTTCGCGATCAAGGCTTTCATCGCCCGCACTCCGCCAGGATCGTGACCCGCAATCTGGTCGGCGAGTGCGAGCGCCTCCTGCAGGAGTTCGGCGGCCGGACAGACGCGATTGGCGAGGCCCCATTCGACCGCTTCATGCGCGCCGAGCGGACGCGCCGAGAGCGACAGCTCGTTCGCGCGCGAGAGTCCGATCGCCCGCGCGAGGCGCTGCGAGAGCCCCCAACCTGGCGTGATACCGACGCGCACATGACTGTCGATGAAACTCGCTTCCTCCGAGACGAGGAGGATATCGAGCGCGAGGGCAATTTCGAAACCGCCGGTGATCGCAAGGCCGTTGATTGCCCCGATGATAGGCTTGGGAAAAGCAGCAATGGCATCGACCATGTTCTGGTCGCCGACATTGTCTTCGACGCTCGTGCCAGAGGCCGCGATCTCCGCAAGATCGAGCCCCGCCGAAAAGGCTCGCCCCGCTCCCGTCAGCACCACGGCGCGGATATCGTCATCGTCCGCAAGTCCATGGAGAGCCGATATGAAGCTCCGGCGAAGCTCGGAGGAAAGCGCGTTGAGCTTGCCCGGCCTATTGAAGGTCAGAAGCGCAACCGGGCCGCGGCGCTCGACGAGCAAGGGCGGCGCGGTCATGCCACGCTGCGCTGGTGCCCGCCCCAATAGGGTGCGCGCAGATCCTTCTTCGACACCTTGCCCGACGGCACCAGCGGGAAGCTTGCGACGAAATCAACGCTCTTCGGGACCTTGTAACCCGCCAGAAGCTCGCGGCAGTGCGCAATGAGCGCCTGTTCGTCCGCAGCATGACCTTCGCGCACTATGACGATGGCCTTCACGCACTCGCCCCAGCGTGCGTCGGGCACGCCGATCACCGCGACACCGGCAACGGCGGGATGGGTCGAGAGCACATTCTCGATTTCGGCCGAGTAGATATTCTCACCGCCCGACACGATCATGTCCTTGGCGCGGTCGACGATGTAATAGAGCCCTTCGGCATCGCGGCGCGCGACGTCTCCCGACCAGTACCAGCCATCTTCGATCGCCTTGTGCGTCAGGTCGGGCTGGCGCCAGTAGCCGGTCGTGATCGACGGCTGCCGGACGAGCAATTCGCCGGGCTCGCCATCGGGTACGTCCCGTCCTTCCGCATCGACGATCCGGAACTCGATGAGCGGCAACGGCCGGCCGCAGCTTTTGAGCTTCTCCTCATGCTCGAGATCATGCTCTTCGGGACGCAGGATGGATGTCGCCCCGCCGGCTTCGGTCGATCCGTAGAATTGCATGAATTCGCCGGGCATCGTGTCGATCGCCCGCTTGATAAGGCCAAGGCTGATCGGCGATCCCGCATAGAGGGTCAAACGGATCGACGAGAAATCGGTGGTTGCCGCGTCGGGATGATCGAGCAGCATCTGCAGCATGGTCGGGGTGAGGGTCAGCAGCGTCGGCTTCATCGTGTCGATCGTCCGCAGCATGGCCACGGGATCGAATTGGCGCACGATGTCGATCGCCACCCCGTTGTAGAGGCATTGCAGCGTGATGCCGATGTGCAGGAGATGGAAGTTCGGCAGTCCGTTGACGAAGCTGTCGCCTGCCTCCCATTTGTAGGCAGGTTCGAGATGCTCGGACAGGCGCATCATGTTCGTGCCGCCGTGCGACAGCATCACGCCTTTGGCATTGCCCGTCGTACCCGACGTGTAGAGCTGGAAGGCCGTATCCTCGAGGTGGGGCTTCTTCGCGATCGGTTTCGTCGGGCAAAAGGCGACGCGAGCTTCGAGCGTATCCGTCTCATCAATCCAGATGGTTTCCGGCGGCGAGGCCATCAGCCCGCATGCCGCGTTCCAGAGATCCGCCTGCTCGCGCTCTACGATGGCATGGCGTACCGCGCTATCCGAGATCTGCGCCGCAAGTTCGGGGGCGGCAAGGCGCCAGTTGAAGATGACAAGGCCGGCGCGCGTGCGCGCGCAACCGAAGAGCGCGAAGTAGAAGTCGAAGCTGTTCTTTCCCATATAGCCGACAAGTTCGCCGGTTCGTGCGATGCCGTCGGAGAGATAGTTGGCGACCCGGGCGCAAGCTGCGTCGAACTCCGCAAAATCGACGACACGATCTTCCGAACGAAGCGCCGGCCGCGCAGGCTCGTGACGGGCCCAATATTCCGGATACTGGCCGAGCGTTCGAACTTCGGGATAGTGCCACATTTCAGATCCCTCCGAATTCGGGGCGGCGGCGCTCGGCGAAGGCCCGGATCGCGCCTGCGGCATCCTGCGTGCCCGACGCGCGGCTGAGCGCCTGCGCTTCGAGCTCGAGTTGGGTCTCGAGGGGCTGGTCGAACACGCTCAGCATCAGCCTGCGGATCTCGCCGAAGGCTTTGGTGGGACCGACCGCAAGGCCGCGGGCGATCTCCTCGGCACGGGCGAGAAAGGCGTCGCGCGGATGGACCTCGTCGGCAAGGCCGCAGGCCAGCGCGGCGTCGGCGCCAAGCGACTCGTTGAGAAGGAGAAAGCGTCGCGCCCGGGCCGCGCCCATCCGGCGGGCATACATGACGCTCGATCCCGCGTCGCACGAAAAACCGATCCCGGGATAGGCGGCCACGAACCGCGCATCGTCCGCCGCAATGAGAATATCGGCGCCGGCGACGAACGCCGACATGCCTCCCGCGCACACACCGTGGACGGCGGCCACAACGGGCGCATCCATGCGCTGAAGGCGCGCAATGCCGCTATGCAATGTCGTCGTCCAGCGCTTGATGTTGGCTGGGAGCGATGCCAAATCATCTACGAAGCTGCTGATATCGCCGCCATAGCCGAAGGCATCTCCCTTCGCCGTGACGAGAACGGCGCGGACCGACGGATCGACCGAGAGCTGCGTCGCCGCCTCGCAGGTTTCCGCGCAGAAGACCTCGTCGATCGGGTTGCCACGTTTCGCATTGTTGAACTCGAGACGGGCAAGTCCGTCTTCGACCGTCAGCGTCAAGCGCTCGAACGCCATGCCACTCTCCCATCACGACTTATTTGTAAGTATGTTTACTAGATTAGACCTCCCGGTCAAGACGGACAGTCGACTTTATGTCATCGTCATACGCAAAAAGGGGGCTGGAAGATGCCGCGTTGCCGACATCTTCCAGCCCCCGAGTCCATCGCCCGCCAGCCCTGGCGGGACGACCGGAGGAGATCAGAAGCGATACCCGACCTTGAGCCCGTAGATTCGCGGCTCGCCGGGGAAGTCGCTCAGCGTCGATCCGAGCGCCAAGACCGTGCGCCGGTATTTCTTGTTGGTCGCGTTCGTCACATAGGCGGTGATCCGGAAGTCGCCGATTTCATAAGCGGCGCGAAGATCGAGCAGACCATAGGAAGGCTCCTTCGACAGGCTCACCGCCCCGCCGTAAATGGGATCGGCCTCGCCCGGCTCGTGATAGAATTTGGAGAGCAAGGCATAGTCGGCGCGCAGGGTGAGGCCGCTGTCGTCACCCACCGGTATGCGCCACTCGCCCCCGACGTTGATGCTGTGCTTGGGCGCACGCACAAGCGATCGGCCGGAGAAGTCGGTAGCAGCGGTCGGCGGAACGCCCGCCGCGTTGGTGAAATAGGCGTCATATTTGGCGTCGAGATAGCCATAGGTGACACTGACATCGAAATTATCGCTCGGCCGCAGCAGTAGCTCGACATCCGCCCCGTAAATCTTCGAGGAGGCCGCGTTGCTGATCAGGCTTGCCGCGGCGCCGCCGCCAAGATCGACGATCCGCGAAACCTGCAGATCCTTATAGTCATAGTGGAAGGCCGCAACGTTGAATCGCAGGCGGCGATCGAGCCATTCGGACTTGAAACCCACTTCGTAGGTCTTAATATCCTCGGGCTGGAACAGGACGTTCGCCTGCGCCGCCGAGAAGGGCACATATTGGAAGCCGCCCGACTTGAAGCCGGTCGAGAAGCTCGCATAGATGCTGGCATCAGGGCTGAACTTGTAGGTCGCGACGATGCGCGGATCGAAGCTTTCATAGGTCGCGCTGTTGTCGACCGAGAAAGGCACCGCGACGAGCGGAACGCCCGGACGCGTGTTGAGCCCCTGCTGCACGGCGCGCTTTTCATCACGAGTATAGCGCCCGCCGAGCGTCACCTCGAACTTGTCGCCGAGGTGGAGTGTCGCCTGGCCGAACAGCGCATAGCTGTCGATCTCATAGTCCGAGAGGGCCGTGCTCACCTGCGGCCCGCCGCTGAGCAAGGCGACGACGCTGTCGTCGCCGAGGCGGAATTCGTCACGCCGTGAGCTGCGATCACGATAATAGAATGCGCCGATGATCCAGTCGAGCGCGCCGTCGAAGGACGCGGGGCCGCTCGGGTCGGAGGTGATGCGGATTTCCTGCGTGAACTGTTTCGAGCGCTCATTGCTGAGCTGGTTGATCACATCGAGCGACGAGCCTTCAAGATCGCGGCCGTCGGAGATGCGGAGCTTCTTGAGCGCGCTGATCGAGGTGATCGTCGCGAAGCCCGCATCATATTCGGCGCGCGCGATGTAGCTTTCGGTCTTGCGATCGAGATAGGGATCGAACGACCAATAGCCATCATTGCCGCCCGAATAGGCGATCGGGGTGCGCCCAGGCCGACCGAGGAAGGTCGAGAAGGGATTGGCGGGGGTCGTGACGCCGGCAAGCGAGCGCGCCGGACCGCTGCCGCGATTGAAGCCCGCGAAAGCAGCCTTGTCGCCATCGCGCGAGAGCTCAGCGGTCAGATCGAGCGAGAAAGTGTCGCTCGGCTGAAACTTGAGCCGAGCCCGCCCCCCCCAATTGTCGACCCCCTGGAACTTGTTCCCGTTGGTGAGATTGGTCTGATAACCGTCACGTTCGCCCTTCCAGCCGGCGACGCGGAACATCAGCTTGTCGCCCGCGATCGGGCCGCCGACGGCGCCGAAGAGGCTGTAGCCGTCATAATTGCTGATGCCGGCTTCGGCCTCACCCGTGAAATGGTCGGTCGGGCCTTTGGTAATCACGTTTATCGCACCGGCGATCGTATTGCGGCCGTAGAGCGTGCCTTGCGGGCCGCGCAGGACCTCGATGCGCTCGATGTCGCGAAGCGAGCCAAACGAGCCCGACGCGCGGCCGGCATAGACGTCGTCGATGAACACGCCGACCGAGCTTTCCGATCCCGGGTCGAACGAACGCGTGCCGATGCCGCGGATATAGAGCTGTGGACGCGCGGCGCCGAAGCTGCCGAAATAGAAGGAGGGAACGCGCGGCGCGATATTCTCGAGGCTCAGGATTCCGAGCTTTTCGACTTGCTGACCGCCGAACGCCGTGATCGCGACGGGGATGTCCTGGACGCGTTCCTCGCGCCGCTGTGCGGTGACGAGGATTTCGCCTGGATAGGTTTCTTCCTGCGCTGCCGGCGCTTCGGGCACCGCGGCATCCTGTGCCATCGCGCCATGCAGCGGAGCCATTACGGCCGCGCCCGACAAAAGGATTCTGAGCGTAGTCGCCTTCATGATCAACCCTCCCAAGTTGGCCGCAGTCTTTCGCTGACGGCGTCGATTATCGAATCTAAGTAAACCAGTTTATGAAATTGGAGTCAAGCAGATCCTTCCGCTGTGGAAGCTTTGGCGAAGGATTTGTAAATATGATCAAGAGCCGACGGATCTTCGATCGTTGCGGGGACAGCGACGGTTTCGCCATTGGCGATCGCACGGATCGTCGCACGCAGCGTCTTGCCCGAACGGGTCTTGGGGAGCGCCCGCACAACATGCACCGCCTTGAACGCCGCGACGGGCCCGAGCTCGTCGCGGACGCGCGCAACGACCTCGCGAGACACCTCGTCGTCCGCTGCCACCACCCCGGCCTTGAGGACGATCAATCCGACCGGGATCATGCCCTTGATGGAGTCATTCGCGCCGACCACGGCGCACTCGGCAACCGCAGGATGCGCGGCGACGATCTGTTCGATGGCGCCGGTCGAAAGCCGGTGACCCGCGACATTGATGATATCGTCAATGCGGCTCATGACGTGCACGAAGCCATCGGTATCGACGATCCCGGCATCGCCGGTCGTGTAATAGCCTTTGTGCTGGCTGAGATAGGCGTCCCGGAAATGGGCATGCCGTTGCCAGAGCGTCGGAAAGCAGCCGGGTGGTAACGGAAGCCGCAGCACGATGTCGCCGGTCTCGCCCGCCCCCTGTTCGCGATCATTCTCGTCGAGGATCGCGAAGCTGTAGCCTGGAATGGGCCGGCCGGCGCTGCCGCGGCGCGTCCGCGTGTCGCCGAGCCCGATGCAGGTGCCGAGCGCCGGCCAACCGAGCTCGGTCTGCCACCAGTGATCGATGACGGGCACCCCGAGCATCGTCTCGGCCCAGCCGATCGTGTCGGGGTCGGCGCGTTCGCCGGCCAGATAGAGCGCACGCAGCCTGCCCGTCCCCTGCTCTTTCAGCAATCGTCCTTGGGGGTCGTCGCGCTTCACCGCGCGAATGGCCGTCGGCGCGGTGAAAAAGACGTCGACGTCATGGTCGCGAATGACACGCCAGAAGGCACCCGCATCGGGCGTCCCGACGGGCTTCCCTTCGTACATCACGCTGGTGCAACCGTGGATCAGCGGACCGTAGACGATATAGCTGTGCCCGACGGCCCAGCCGATATCGGAACCCGCCCAGAAGGTCTCGTCGCGGCCCACGCCATAGATGTTCGGCACCGACCAGGCCATTGCGACGGCATGGCCGCCATTGTCGTGAACGACCCCCTTGGCAATTCCCGTCGTCCCCGAGGTATAGAGGATGTAGAGCGGATGCTCCGACGGCACCGCGACGCAATCCGCCGGATCGGCGGCGTCGCAGGCGCTATGCCATTCCAGATCGCGTCCGGGTTGAAGCGAGGCGGAAAGCTCCGGGCGTTGCAACACGACGGTGCGAGGAACCTTGTGCGCCGCGAGCTTGATCGCCGCGTCGAGCAAGGGCTTGTAAGCGACGGTCCGGCCCGGCTCGAGGCCGCAGGAGGCGGTCAGCACCAGCCTCGGCGCGGCATCGTCGATCCGTTTGGCGAGTTCGTGCGAGGCGAAGCCGCCAAACACGACCGAATGCACCGCGCCGATGCGCGCGCAGGCGAGCATCGCAAACACCGCCTCGGGCACCATCGGCATATAAATGATGACTCGGTCGCCAAGATCGACACCCTGCGCCCGGATCATGCCCGCGACGCGTGCGACCTCGCGCTGGAGATCGGCGTAGGTGTAGCGCGTCACCGTAGCGGTCATCGCGCTGTCGTGGATGAGCGCGATGCGATCGCCCCGGCCTGCCGCGATGTGGCGGTCGATGGCGTTGTGGCAGGTGTTGAGACGGCCGTCGGGGAACCATGTCCACATCCCGTCCGGCTGCGGATCGCCAGCGCGCGTCGGCGCCCGCTCCCAGTCGATCGCTTTGGCGGCCTCCATCCAGAAGGCGGCCGGGTCGGCGACGCTCGCCGCATAGACTGAGGCATAGCTCATAGCGTTTGTCCCGTCAGATGCTGCCACATGCGATCGACCACGCCGCCCGACCAGATTTGCCGCGCCGCAATTTCGTCCGCTGCCAGCCGCGCAGTCGCGGGATCGAGACCCATTGCGCGAACGTCGCGCTCGACCCGCGCCGCGTCTTCGAGAAACCAGGCGAGCGTCACAGCTTGCGGCAGCGTTGCACTGGCGACGACGGCGCCGTTGCCGCGCATGACGAGCGCGGGCGCATCGCCCAGCATGTCGGCCAGCCGCGCCGCCGCATCTTCGTCGCGCAGCAAGCGCGGGTCGTTCCACAGCGGAACCGAGCCAAAATAGGCGCCGATACCATGACGCGGCACCGGCACGATGCCCGCGGCCGAGAGTGCCATCAGCGCCGGTGGCATGATGCGGCAGACGCCGCCAATATCCGCACGTCGGCGATAGATTTCGCGGTGGATACGGACCTCGCCGAGCACGCCTTCGGGCAACGGCCCCTCAAGCGGCACGACGGTTCCCGGTTCGTCGGTAATGCGCCCCATCGGGAGTGGCGCGCAGACGAGGAAGCTGTCCGCGTCGAGCCGCGCGCTGCAATGGCCGAAGGCATGAACGAGGCCCGCCGACGCGAGCGCGCGGGCGGCCAGACGGACCTGTTCGTCGAGGGCGGCGGGCGTGGTCACTTGGCCTCCCGCACCATATCGAGCGCGACGTCGACGATCATGTCTTCTTGCCCGCCGACCATCTTGCGACGCCCGAGTTCGACGAGGATGGCGCGGGTGTCGAGGCCGTGATCGGCGGCGGCTTTCTCGGCGTGGCGCAGGAAGCTGGAATAGACCCCGGCATAGCCGAGCGTAAGCGTCTCGCGATCGACGCGGACCGGGCGGTCCTGGAGCGGGCGGACGAGGTCTTCGGCGGCATCCATCAGCGCGTAAAGGTCGCAGCCGTGGTTCCAGCCGGCCACGTCAGCCGCCGCGATGAACACCTCCAGCGGCGCATTGCCCGCACCCGCGCCCATGCCGGCGAGGCTCGCATCGACGCGCATCGCGCCATTCTGCACCGCGACGATGCTGTTCGCGACGCCGAGGCTGAGGTTGTGGTGCGCGTGAACACCGCGCTGCGTCTCTGGTTTGAGCACGCGGTCATAGGCCTGCAGCCGCGCCGCATATTGGTCCATCGTCATCGCGCCGCCGCTGTCGGTGACATAGACACAGTGGGCGCCATAGCCTTCCATCAGCTGCGCCTGCTGCGCGAGCGGCTCGGGTTCCGACATATGGCTCATCATCAGGAATCCCGACACATCCATGCCGATACCGCGCGCATATTCGATATGCTGCTTCGCGACATCGGCCTCGGTACAGTGGGTCGCGATGCGGACCGAGCGCACGCCCATGTCATAGGCGTGCTTGAGGTCGTGGATCGTGCCTATGCCCGGCAACAGCAAGGTCGTCAGAACGCTGTGCTCGAGCACCTCGGCGACTGCACCGATCCAGTCCCAGTCGGTATGCGCGCCAAAGCCGTAGTTGAAGCTCGACCCCTGCAGCCCGTCGCCATGCGCGACCTCGATCGCATCGACTTTGGCGCGGTCGAGCGCCTTCGCGATCGCCTTCACATGATCGAGTCCGTACTGGTGGCGGATCGCGTGCATCCCGTCGCGCAGCGTGACGTCCTGAATGTAAAGCTTTGTGGTGGTCGGATCGGCAGTCATGCCAGGGCTCCCTCGGGCATGCGGCGCGCTATTTTCTCGGCGGTCTTGAGCGCCGCGGAGGTCATGATGTCGAGATTGCCGGCATAGGCCGGAAGGTAGTGCGCCGCCCCCTCTACCTCCAAAAAGACGCTGACCTTGAGTCCGGTGAAGCTGCCGCCCATTTCCGGAATGCGCAGCGGCGCGTTGCTGCCGATGCTTTCGAACTGGACCGCCTGCTTCAGCCGATATCCGGGGACATAGGTCTGCACCTCGGCGACCATATCCGCGACGCTCTGCGCAATCGCCGCGCGATCACCGTCGTCGCACAGGCAATAGACGGTGTCGCGCATGATCAGCGGCGGCTCGGCCGGATTGAGGACGATGATCGCCTTGCCGCGCGTCGCGCCGCCAACCTTGACGATCGCCTCGCTCGTCGTCTCGGTGAATTCGTCGATATTGGCGCGGGTGCCGGGGCCCGCGCTTTTCGACGCGATCGAGGCGACGATCTCGCCATAATGCACCTTCGCGACACGATTGACCGCCGCGACGATCGGGATCGTCGCCTGCCCCCCGCACGTCACCATATTGACGTTCGGCGCGTCGAGGTTGGCGTCGCCGTTGACCGGCGGGATCGTATAGGGACCGATCGCCGCCGGGGTCAGATCGACGACGCGCTTGCCATGGCCGATCAACACCTCACTGTGCCGCTTGTGTGCGCCCGCCGAGGTCGCATCGAAGACGATGGCAATGTCGGCAAAACCCGGCATCGCGACCAAGCCGTCGAGCCCCTCGGCGGTGATCGGCACGCCAAGCCGTTCGGCGCGTTTCAGCCCGTCGCTCTCGGGGTCGATGCCGACGAAGGCGCCCATCTCCAAAACGTCGGAAAGGCGCATGATCTTGATCATCAGGTCGGTGCCGATGTTGCCCGATCCAATGATCGCGACTTTGGTTTTCTCCGCCATCGTCAATCCTTTGCGTAGGTGAAGGTGGCCGAACCGATGCCCGCGATGCGCGCCTCGACATGATCGCCGGGGCTCAGCGCGACCATCGGACCGAGCGCGCCCGCGAGCAGGATGTCGCCGGCCTTCAGCGGCTCGCCGCGCGTCGCCAGTGTCTGCGCGAGCCAAGCGGCGGCGTTGAGCGGGTTGCCGAGCGCGGCAGCGCCGATGCCCGTCGAGGCAACCGCGTCGTTGACGCTCATTTCCATCGCGGCACCTTCAAGATCCAGCCCTGCCAGCGGCAGGCCTTTGTCGGCCAGGACAAAGAAGGCCGAAGAGCCATTGTCCGCCACTGTGTCAGCAAAGGTGATCTTCCAGTCGGCGATGCGGCTGTCGACGATCTCGATTGCCGCGTGCACGCTTGCAACGGCGGCAGCGACCTCCTCGACGCTCGTTCCCGGATCCGGGAGGTCGGCCCCGAGAATGAAGGCGATCTCGGCTTCGGCTTTCGGCTGCAAGGACTTCGACGGGTCGAGCCTGCCCCCGTCCGCAATCCGCATATCGTCGAACAGGACCCCGAAATCGGGCTGATCGACGCCGAGCTGGGTCTGTACGGCCTTGGCTGTCAGCCCCGCCTTGCGCCCGACGATTCGGCGGCCCTGCGCTTCCCAGAAGCGCGTATTAATCGTCTGGACCGCGTAGGCGCCATCGGCATCGGTGGGTTCGAGCGCATCGCGAAGCGGCGGAACGGCGCCGCCCGAATAGGCCTCGCGCAGGCGGATCGCGATCTCTTCGTGGCTGGCCATATGCCCTCGTCCCTCTTGCGGTGTTCGTTCACCGATTGACTAATTGCGACTCATGTTACATACCAAGTGCACGGTTTGTAAAGGGCCATAGAAGAGCGGCACGCTCGAAAGGGAAGAGGAATGGATCAGAGCCTTCGGCCGGTTGTGGATGAAACACGTGGAATCTACCGCGTTCCCCGCCGCGCCTTCGTCGACCAGACGGTGTTCGAGCGCGAATGCCGCGCCATCTTCGATAAATGCTGGCTCTATCTCGGCCACGCATCCGAGTTGCCGAACAAAGGCGACTTTGTAACCCGCAAGGTCGCGGGGCGGCCGATGCTGTTCACCCGCGACAAGGACGACCAGTATCACGCGCTGATCAACACCTGCCCGCATCGCGGCGCCATGGTCTGCCGCGAGCGCAAGGGCTCATCACCGGCCTTTCAGTGCATGTATCATGGCTGGGTGTTCGCCAACACGGGCCGGCTCATGGTGGTACCCGGTCACGCCGGTTACCCCGCAGATTACAAGGACGATCCGGGCAAGCAGCTCAGCCATGCGCCGCGGTTCGACCGGTTCGGCGATTTCTTCTTCGTGAGCTTTTCGCCCGATGGCGAAGATCTCGCGACCTATCTCGCCGGCGCCGGCGATTATCTGAAGCTCGTCTCCGAGCAATCGTCGAAGGGCATGACGATAGTCGGCGGCACGCAGGAATATTCGATCCGCGGCAACTGGAAGCTGCTCGCCGAGAATAGCGTCGACGGGTATCACGCCGCCAGCACCCATTCGACCTATCTCGAATATCTGAAGAATGCCAATGGCTCGACCCACGACACGCGGCTTGCGGGCTTCGGGCATGACCTTGGCAACGGCCACGCCGTCATCGAATATTTTGCACCCTGGGGCCGCCCGATCGCCAACTGGATTCCCCTCTGGGGCGAGGAAGGCAAGCGCGAGATCGAGGCGATCCAGCAGGATCTGGCGACGCGTCTCGGACGGGAGCGCGCCGAGCGGATCGCGAAGCAGAGCCGGAACATGATCATCTTCCCCAATCTCGTCATCAACGACGTGATGGCGATCACGGTGCGGACCTTCTGGCCGACCGCGCCCGATTATATGGAAGTCAACGCCTGGGCGCTCGCTCCGGCCGAAGAATCCGAGTGGCTACGCAAGTTCAGGCTTTTCAACTTCACCGAGTTTCTCGGTCCCGGCGGTTTTGCGACGCCAGACGATGTCGAGGCGATCGAGAAATGCCAGGTCGGCTACCAGGCCGCGCGCGAGGCACAGTATAACGACATCTCGCGCGGCATGCTCCGCGAAGGCGGCTCGGCGTATGACGACGAGCTACAGATGCGCTGCTTCTGGAACGAATGGGACCGCCGTATCCAGGAGTATGGGGAATGAGCCGCGAAGCCGCCATCGATGCGATGCTGCTGCAGCACCGCGTCCAGAGCTTCCTGTTCCATGAAGCCGATCTGCTCGACCGGTGGCAACTCGAGGAATGGGAAGCCCTCTTCGCCGATGAGGCCCGCTATCTGGTCCCGCCGACCGACGTCGACGGCGATTTCGCCGATCCCGACAAGTCGCTCTTCTACATTTTCGACGACCGGACGCGCATTCACGAGCGCGTTGTTCGCCTCGAGAAGAAGGGCGCCCACAGCGAGTTTCCGCGATCGAAGACGCGGCATCTCGTTAGCAATGTGCAAGCTTCGCTCGGCGACGGCACGATCGAGGCGACCGCATCCTTTGCGGTGTGGCGCTCGAAGGACGGCAACACCGATATCTTCGTCGGTCACTACGCCTATCAGCTGATCGACATCGGCGGGGCGCTCCGCATCGCCGAGAAGAAATGCGTGCTCGATATGGACGCGCTCCGCCCGCACGCGCGCATCAGCATCTTGCTCTAGGATGACGCTATGACCGCACCCTTTCGCTACCGCCGATTGTCCTACGTGGCCCTTGACGTGTCGGACCTCGAGCAGTCGCTCGGTTTCTATCGCGACCTCGTCGGCCTCAAGCTGGACCGCGAGACAGATGGCGCCGCCTATTTGCGCTGCAGCGAGCTACCGCAGAACCTCGTACTTCGTGAGGGCGACACCCCGGGCCTCGCCCGCGCGGCGTTCGAGCTCGAGAGCCAGGCCGACCTCGACCGGGCCTTCACCTATCTCGACGATGAAGGGTTCGATCCGCAATGGCTCACTGCGGATGAAGCTGCAAAACTGAAGGTCGTCGCCGGCCTCCGCTTCCGCGAGCCCGGCTGCGGTCTGCATTTCGAATTTCACGTCGAGCCCGAATTGCAGGAGGATTTCGAAGCCGGTCACACCGCGATCGCGCGGCTCGGGCATGTCGTTCTCAACGTCGCGGATTTCGCGAGCGTGGAATCGTCGCTGGTGGGCAAACTCAATTTCCTGATCTCGGACCATGTGCCCGGAAAGATTGCCTTCCTGCGCGCCTTCCCCAATCGCTATCATCACAGCTTCGCGATCCTGACCGGACCTGCCGACGGCTATAATCATGTCAACTTCATGGTGTCGGACATCGACGACGTCGGCCGTGCGATCAACCGGATGAAGAAGGCCGACGTGCCCATAGTTTTCGGTCCCGGTCGTCACGAGCCCTCGGGCAGTATCTTCCTCTATTTCCTCGATCCCGACGGGATGACCACCGAATATAGCTTCGGCATGGAGGAGTTCGAGGAAGAAGGCGCGCGGCCGCCACGCGAGCTTGAAGCCAAACCCGAGGTCCTCGATACCTGGGGCAGCATTCCCGACCCGCGCTTCGGCAAGGGCGGCGCGATCCTCACCCATGCGTGACGCCTCACATAACGGCCGCGTCGCGATCGTGACAGGTGCCGGGCGCGGCATCGGCCTTGCCATCGCGCGCCGCCTGCAGGCTGACGGCGCACGCGTCATGTTCGCCGATCTCGATGAGAGCGCCGCGCGCGAAGCCGCGGGCGAGGATGGCACGGCCTTCTGGGGCGACCTTGCCGACGAAAAGACAGCAGGTGACCTCATCGACAAAACGGTCGAAGAAATCGGTGCCCCGGCGATCCTCGTCAACAATGCCGGCGGCGGGATCCTTCGCCCCTTTCTAGACCACACCCCGGAGACGCTGCGCGCGACGATCGACCGCAATCTCTGGACCGCGATCTGGTGCAGCTGGCACGTGCTGCCGCACATGAAGGCGGCTCGCTGGGGACGGATCGTCAACATCGGCGCCGACAGCGTTCGCAACGGCCTCTTCGATCATGCGGGTTATAATGCCGCCAAAGGTGGCATGCACGGCATGACGACGGGTCTGGCGCGCGAATTTGCCCGCGACGGCATCACGGTCAATACCGTCGCGCCCTGCGCGGTGGTCACGCCGCAATATCGGGAAATCGAGAAGACCAATCCCGAACTCATTGAAAAAGTTGTGAGCGTCATTCCGATGGGCCGCGCGGGCACCGAGGAAGAGATCGCCTCCATGGTCGCCTATCTGGCGCGCGACGAGGCCGGTTTCGTGACCGGCCAGGTCGTCAGCGTCAATGGCGGCACAACGATGCTTTGAGCGTTCGCGCTCCAACCCAGGGACAAGAACAGCATGACCAACCCCGAAATCGGCCAGTCGATCGTCGCGAACGGCATTCGCACCAATTATATCGAAGCCGGAGATCCGTCGCTTCCCGCGCTCGTCC
>Ga0182747_1001816_pt1 | contig 15869 bp, 13 predicted proteins | sample eDN3rd30CBELigBY_FD_128526 | JGI IMG/M metagenome (GOLD analysis project Ga0182747, IMG submission 128526) | Enriched backyard soil microbial communities from Emeryville, California, USA - eDNA 3rd pass 30_C BE-Lig BY (version 2) (version 2) | ecosystem: Environmental > Terrestrial > Soil >...
CGATCGGCGCAGGCCTTCCACACCGAAACCGGGCAGCGGACCACCGTGACCCTCCCCGACGGGTCCGTCGTCACGCTCGATTCCGAAACCGAGATGCGGTTCGCGGAGACATCGAAGCTGCGCGAGGTCGACCTGCTTCGCGGCCGCGCCTTCTTCCGCGTCGCCAGCAATCGCGCGCGGCCCTTCATCGTCAATGCCGGGGGAAAAAGGGTGCGCGCCGTCGGGACGGCGTTCGAAGTCAGCCTCGATCGGGGGGAGATGGCCGTCGTCCTGGCGGAGGGGAAGGTCCAGGTCGATGAAACAGGCGGCGGCAACAGCACCGTCATGGTCCCCGGACGTCAGCTCGTCATCGGCACCGATCGCAACTGGACGCTCAGCAGCGTCGACGTGAACAAGGAGACGAGCTGGACCGAGGGGCGCCTCATCTTCATGCACGATCCGCTCTCGAAGGCCGTCGCCGAGGTCAATCGCTACTCGACGCGAAAGCTGAGGTTCCAGAACGGCGCGATCCCCGACAAGCAGATCGTCGGCGTATTTTCGGCCGGCGACATCGACGGGTTCGTGAAGGCGCTCGAACTCAACGATATCGCGAGGCGGGTATCAACGACGGGCGACGAGATCATATTGGCCGGAAACTGATCGCCCGTCGGGACGCCGCGATCAGCCCGACTTCAGTTCGCGCCCGAGGCGCAGGCTGGCGCGCCAGAAGAAGAAGGCGGGGATCAGCCCTAACCATGCGGCGCCATAGAGGACATAGCGCACGCTCTCCTCGCCATAGGCCGGGGCCAGCGCGTCGGACAACACGCCGAAGAGGAAGGGCCCGAAGCCGAGCCCGATCAGATTCTGACCGAACAGCATGATCGATGCCGCGACCGCGCGCGCCTGCGGCCGCACCAGCCCTTGCACGCAGGCATAGGCGGGGCCGTAATAAGCGGTGTTGAGGATCGTCGGCACGACGAGAAGCGCGACCGCGACGCGCCAGTCCTGCATATGATAGCCGAGGAAAAGCACCGGCGCGGCGGCGGCCATCCCATAGGCCGGCAGCGTCAGGATATGCTTCTTGTCCGCCGTGCCGAACCGGTCGGCGACCTTGCCGCCGAGCCATGTGCCGAAGATGCCCGCGAGTCCGAGGACGACCGCCATCGACAGCCCCGCCTCGGTCGTCGACAGGCCGTGGCTGCGGATGAAGAAGCTGATCGTCCACAGCGCCTTGCCATAGCCAAGGAAGGCGGTGACCGACGCCGCGATCAATATATAGACGAAAGCGCGCGAGCCGAAGATCTCGCGCAGCGCCGCACCGGCGGGAAGCGGCACGGGCGCCGTCTTCGCCACCTCGGCGACACGATGGTGTCGCGGCTCGCGCATGAAGAAGAGGACGATCAACGCGAGGAGCAGCCCCGGCGCGCCGACGAGCATCAGCGCGACGCGCCAGTTGTAGAGATCGTTGACCACCCCGCCGAGGATCAGCCCGAACAGCGATCCAATCGGGATGCCGAGCCCGTAGAAGGCGATCGCCGACGAGCGCTTCTCGGCCGGGACGCTGTCGGTGATCAGCGAATGCGCGGCGGGCGTGCAGCCCGCCTCGCCCACCCCGACGCCGATGCGCGCGAAGAGCAATTGCACGAAATTCTGTGCGAGACCGCACACCGCGGTCATCGCCGACCAGATGGCGAGCGCGAGCGCGATCAGCCGCACCCGGTTCGTTCCCTCCTTGTCGGCATGGCGCGCGATCGGGATGCCGAGCAGCGCGTAGAAGACCGCGAAGGCCGGCCCCGCGAGCAGCCCCAGTTCGGTATCGGAAAGGCCGAGATCGGCCTTGATCGGCTCGGCGAGGATGTTGACGATCTGCCGGTCGAGGAAATTGAAGATATAGACGGTCAGCAGGATCCACAGCATCGTCCGCGTCTGCGCGGCGGTGGTACCGGCGGCGCGCGACCCGCGCCCTGCGGCAAGGGCAGGATTTTCGCTCATTTTTCTCTCCCGCAGCCATCGGAGCAGAGCCGGGACCGGCCTGTCAACGCCGTTGCGCCCGGCCGAAATCGCCGCTTGCAATTGCCGTTACGGCTGCCAAGCCTGCGCACCATGAAAAAATTTCGCCCGCTCGCCGCGCTGGCGGTCGCCGCCGTCCTGCTGCCGCTCGTCCCCGCCGCCGCGATGCCGCCGCCGCTCCCCGATATCGAGGGCAAGGACGCGGCGACGCTCCAGGCCGAAATGACCGCGGGGACGATCGACAGCCAGCTCATCACCAGCATCTATCTCGACCGCATCCTGAAGCTCGACGACAATGGGCCGAAGCTCGGCGCGGTGATCGCGACCTTCCCCGACGCGCTCGCCGAGGCCCGGCGGCTCGACGCCGAGCGCCGCGCCGGAAAGGTCCGCGGCCCGCTCCACGGCATCCCGGTGCTGCTCAAGGACAATATCGAGGCCGCCGGGCCGGTGCCGACCACGGCGGGCTCGCTCGCGCTCAAGGACAATGTGACGAACCGCGATGCGCCGCTCGTCGCGCGGCTGCGCGAGGCGGGCGCGGTGATCCTCGGCAAGACCAATCTTTCGGAATGGGCGAACATCCGCTCGAACAGCTCGACGAGCGGCTGGAGCGCGGTCGGCGGGCTGACGAAGAACCCCTACGCGCTCGACCGCAACACCTGCGGATCGTCGGCGGGAAGCGGGGCGGCGATGGCGGCGAGCCTCGCGGCGCTGACGGTCGGGACCGAAACCGACGGCTCGATCACCTGCCCTGCGGGGCTCAACGGCATCGTCGGCTTCAAGCCCACGGTCGGGCTCGTCAGCCGCACCTTCATCGTGCCGATCAGCCACAGCCAGGACACGGCGGGGCCGATGACGCTGAGCGTGCGCGACGCCGCCGCGATGCTGGGCGTCATCGCGGGCAGCGATCCCGCCGACCCCGCGACCGCCGAGGCCGACGCGCACAAGGCCGATTTCGCCGCCGCGCTGTCGCCTGGCGCGCTCAAGGGCAAGCGCATCGGGGTGCTGCGCGACCGCATCGGCAAGCGCGCCGACATCGCCGCGCTGTTCGACGCGGCGCTGAAGCGGATGGCCGGTCTCGGCGCGACGATCGTCGAGATCGAGGACAGCCAGGCCGGCCTCGATGGGCTTGGCGATGCCGAGTTCGAGATCATGATGACCGAACTCAAGGCCGACATGGCCGCCTATCTGGCGAGCCTGCCCGCGAAGGACGGCCCGAAGACGCTCGCCGACCTGATCGCCTTCAACAAGGCACATCCCGAGGAACTGCGCTGGTTCGACCAGTCGCTGTTCGAGCTGGCCGAGACCAAGGGCGGGCTCGATAGCCCCGCCTATCGCGAAGCGAAGGCGAAGGCGGCGCGGCTCGCGGGCCCCGAGGGGATCGACCGGCTACTGAAGGCGCATGGCGTCGACCTGCTCGTTGGCGTGACCAACGGCCCCGCCTGGACCACCGACCTCGTCAACGGCGACCATTATACGGGCCCGAGCGTCAGCGATCTGCCCGCGGTCGCAGGTTATCCGCACCTCACCGTGCCGATGGGCGCGGTCGAAGGGCTGCCGGTTGGCCTCTCCTTCATCGGCCCGAAATGGTCCGACGGCGCGGTGCTCGCGGCGGGCTATGCCTATGAGCAGGCAAGCCGCAAGCGGGTCGCGCCGACGTATAGGGCGAGCGTGGCCGATTGATCCTCCCTACCGCGCAGCGGTGGGGAGGTGGCAGCCCGCAGGGCTGACGGAGGGGCCGAGCGCGAAGCGCTCGCTACGCTCGCGGCCCCTCCACCATCCTTCGGATGGTCCCCCTCCCCACGGCTTCGCCGCAGGGAGGATCAGGCGCTACCGCCGCTGCCGCCGCAGCCAGCCCAGTTCCTCGCCCTCGAGCAGGTCCATCGGCACCTGGATCGCGCGGATGGCGAGGCGGACCTCGAGGAGGAAGAGCAGCAGCGACACGAGCAGCAGCAACATCGCGAGCGCGAACGCCCACGACGCCGCGACACCGAGGTTGAGCCCGGTGAAGGCCTGGGTGAACAGCAGCGCGACGAGCAGGCAGACGACGATGCCGCAGGCGACCGCGGCGAGAATCGAATTGTTGATCACCCGCATCCGCCGGTCGGCGGCGCGCAGTTCGGCGACCACCCGCCCATGCTCCTCGCCCTCGGTCTCGGGCCAGCGCGCCATCAGCACCCGCGAGCGGTCGACGACGCGCGACAGCCGCCCCGCGAGCACGTTGAGCAGGCTGCCGGTCGCCACCAGCAGGAACACCGGCGTGACCGACAGCTGGATCGTCTGGGCTATCGCGCTCGCGTCCAAGGTCGGCACCTGCCGATCAGTTCCCACCCGCGGCGACCGACGGCGTGTTGACGCCGTGCATCGACAGGAATTTGCGGATGTTGCGCGCCGCCTGGCGGATGCGCTGCTCGTTCTCGACCATCGCGATGCGGACGAAGCCTTCGCCGTCCTCGCCATAGCCGACCCCCGGCGCGACCGCGACCTTGGCGTGGGTCAAGAGCTGCTTCGAAAATTCGAGGCTGCCCATCTCCCTGAGCGCGGGCGGCAGCGGCGCCCAGGCGAACATCGACGCGGGCGGGCTGGGGATTTCCCAGCCGGCGCGGCCGAAGCTCTCGACCATCACGTCGCGGCGCTTCTGATACAGCTCGCGGTTCCGCGCCACGATATCCTGCGGGCCGTTGAGCGCCGCGCAGGCCGCGGCCTGGATCGGGGTGAAGGCGCCATAGTCGAGGTAGGATTTGACCCGCGTCATCGCCGCGATCAACCGCTTGTTGCCGACCGCGAAGCCCATGCGCCAGCCCGCCATCGAATAGGTTTTCGACATCGAGGTGAATTCGATCGCGACGTCCTTCGCGCCGGGCACCTGCAGGATCGAAGGCGTGGGATTGCCGTCGTAATAAAGCTCCGAATAGGCAAGGTCGCTGAGCACCCAGACCTTGTTCTCCTTCGCCCAGGCGACGAGCCGTTCGTAGAAGGCGAGATCGACCGCCTCGGCGGTCGGGTTCGACGGATAGTTGACCACCAGGATCGACGGGCGCGGCACGGTGAAGGCCATCGCGCGGTCGAGCGCGCGCCAGTAATTCTCGTCGGGCGTCGTCGGCACGCTGCGGATCGTCGCCCCGGCGATGATGAAGCCGAAGGTGTGGATCGGATAGCTGGGGTTCGGCGCGAGCACGACGTCGCCGGGGCCGGTGATCGCGGTCGCGAGGCTGGCGAGCCCCTCCTTCGACCCCATCGTCACCACGACCTCGCTTTCGGGGTCGAGCTCGACGTTGAAGCGGCGCGCGTAATAATTGGCCTGCGCGCGGCGGAGGCCCGGAATCCCCTTCGACTGCGAATAGCCGTGCGCGTCGGGCTTCTGCGCGACCTCGCACAGCTTGTCGATGACGTGCTGCGGCGGCGGCAGGTCGGGGTTGCCCATCCCCAGGTCGATGATGTCCTCGCCCGCCGCGCGTGCTGCCGCTCGCATCGCGTTGACTTCGGCGATGACATAGGGCGGCAAGCGCTTGATGCGATAGAATTCATCTTCGGACATGGGAAACTAGAACAACTCCTTTTCGTGTGCGTTTGAATTGACGCGAGCGGCAATCTCGCCAGCCGCATCGCGGCTTGTTATAGGCATATTGACGGCACTGACCAGCGGGAACGAACATGAGCGATGCGGGCACCGACAAGGGTGGGGAAGACACGGTCGACACGCTGAACCCTTTCATGCCGTCGCCCGAAGACATGCAGCATTGGTCGAGCGTCATGGCGCGCGCGCAGCAGATGATGCTCGACTTTGCGCTGGGCCAGGCCGAGGCGAGCCAGACCGCCGCGCCGCTGTTCGATCCGACCAGATGGCTGGGCAGCGACGGCGCGCAGATGTGGGCCGAGCAGAGTGCGAAGATGTGGGAGCAGGGCGCCGCCTTCTGGACCTCGCTCGCGGCGCTGACCCCGGGCTTTACCCCCGATCCGCCCGCCGACGCCCCGAGGGACCGGCGCTTCGCCGATCCCGACTGGACCGCGAATCCGGCGTTCGCGCTGATCCGCCAGACCTATGGCCTGCTGTCCGATCAATTGCTCGCGACCGCGCGACAGATGCAGGGGCTCGACGAGGCGGCGCGCGCGAAGATGGAATTCGCGGCGAAATCGATGACCGAGGCGCTGTCGCCGACCAACCTCGCGATCACCAATCCCGAGGTCATCAAGCGCGCGGTCGAGACGCGCGGCGAAAGCCTGCTCAAGGGGCTCCGCCACATGCTCGCCGACCTGTCGCGCGGGCAATTGAGCCATGTCGATCCCGACGCCTTCGAGGTCGGGGTCAATATCGCGACGACGCCGGGCAAGGTGATCCACGAGACCGACCTCTACCAGCTCATCCATTATGCGCCGGCGACGAAGGAGGTGTTCACCGTCCCGCTCGTCATCTTCCCGCCGTGGATCAACCGTTTCTACATCCTCGACCTCAACCCCGCGAAGAGCTTCGTCGCCTGGGCGGTCGAACAAGGGCTCTCGGTCTTCATGGTGTCGTGGAAATCGGCCGACGCGTCGATGAAGGAACTGGTGTGGGACGATTATGTCGCGGCGCAGGTCGACGCGATCGACACGATCCGCGACCTGCTCGCGGTGCCGCACGTCCACGCGATCGGCTATTGCGTCGCGGGCACTACCCTCGCCGCGACGCTCGCGATGCTCGCGGCGAAGGGTGAGGCCGACAAGGTCAGATCGGCGACCTTCTTCACCGCGCAGGTCGACTTCGAGCTTGCGGGCGACCTCAAGATGTTCGTCGACGAATCCTATCTGGCGCTGCTCCAGCAGCTTTCGGCGCAGGGCTATCTCGACGGCCGCTACATGGCCGCGACCTTCAACGCGCTGCGCGGGCGCGACCTGATCTGGAATTATGTCGTCAGCAATTATCTGCTCGGCAACGACTATCCGCCCTTCGACCTGCTCTACTGGAACGGCGACGTCACCAACCTGCCCGCGAAGTGGCACCGCCAATATCTGGTCGACCTCTATCGCGACAACCGGTTGGTCGTCCCGAACAGCCTGTCGGTGTGCGGCACCCCGCTCGACCTCCGGAAGATCAAGACCCCCGCCTATATCCAGGCGGGGCGCGAGGACCATATCGCGCCGCTCGCCAGCGTGTGGCGGCTGATGGACCATCTCTCCGGCCCCAGGACCTTCCTGCTCGCCGGATCGGGGCATATCGCCGGGGTCGTCAACCCGCCCGCAGCGGGCAAATATCAATATTGGACCGGCGACAATGACGCCGCGAGCCTCGACGACTTCACCGCCTCGGCAAAGGAAACCAAGGGAAGCTGGTGGCCGCACTGGATCGGCTGGATCACGGCGCAGGACGGCGCGAAGACTCCCGCCAAGGGTGCGCGCATCCCCGGCAAGGGCAAGAAGAAGGCGATCGAGGACGCCCCCGGCCGCTACGTCAAGCAACGGTAATATCCCGCGATTATCCTGCCATCGCGGCAGCTTCGCGATTATTTTTGTGCGGCGCACAAAAATTCTCTTGAAATCGCCGCGCCACTCCTATATTGTGCACTGCAACATAAAGGAGTTGTCCCATGGCTACCAAGATGGACAGTGCTGAAAAGGCTTTCGAAGCCGCGACGCTGGAAACCGCCGCCAAGCCGGCGACTCCCGCGGCCCCGGCTGTCGCCGAAGCCGCCGCCCCGACCCCCGCGAAGGTCGAGGCGCCCAAGACCAAGACCGTGAAGGCCAAGGCCAAGCCGGTCCAAAAGAAGGCCGCAAAGCCGGCCACCAAGGCCGCTCCCAAGAAGGCGGCTGCCAAGACGATTGCTCCCAAGATCAAGGTCGCGCCGAAGCCGGTCGCCGCCGCCACCAAAGGATTCAAGACCATGAACGACACCGTCAAGAAGTTCGCCGAAGACGCCAAGGCCCGCACCGAAGCCCTGACCGCCGATTTCAACGAGCGCGCCAAGGAAGCGCTCGCCAAGTCGAGCAAGCTCGCCGAGGAAGCCGTCGAGTTCAACAAGGCCAATGTCGAAGCGCTGGTCGAAGCCGGCAAGATCGCCGCCAAGAACTTCGAAACGCTCGGCCAGGAAGGCGTCGCCTTCGCCCGCAAGAGCTTCGAGGACACGTCGGCCGCGCTGAAGGGCTACACCGCCGTCAAGTCGCCGGCCGAATTCTTCAAGCTCTATGCCGAGAACAGCAAGAAGGCGTTCGACGCCGCCGTCGCGCAGACCTCGAAGACCAGCGAGCTGGTCGTCAAGATGGCGAACGACAGCTTCGCGCCGATCTCGAACCGCGTGTCGGTCATCAGCTCGAAGATGAAGGCAGCCTAAGGGCCTTCCTCTTCCCGTTGGCGCGGGCCTCTCTCCCCTCCTCCCCGCCTGCGCCGGCGACCCCAGGACCGCTCGCATCCCTCGCGGATGCGGGCGGTTCTTGCTTTCGCTGGGTCCGCTTTCCGCAAGGTGCCGCGAAAAGGGGGTTAATGCTTCCCCGCCCTCTTGCGATTCCGCCGCCGCGTGCGATATTCCGAGCGATGATGTTCTCCGTTCCACCTTCCGGTCCGGTCCGCGCCATGGCGGACAAGGACGACGACGCGCCCGGCACCCCCGGTGTCGGCATCGCGACGCGCACCCGCGCGAAGCCCAAGAAGCCGTCGATGTACAAGGTGCTGCTGCTCAACGACGACTACACCCCGATGGAGTTCGTCGTGATGGTGCTGCAGCGCTTCTTCAACATGGACATCGAACAGGCGACGCAGGTGATGCTCCACGTCCACCAGCAGGGCGTCGGCGTGTGCGGCGTGTTCAGCTATGAGGTCGCAGAAACCAAGGTGAACCAGGTGATGGACGCCGCGCGGCAGAACCAGCACCCGCTCCAGTGCACGCTGGAAAAGGCCTGATCAGCCCGCCTTCGCTGCCTGCTCGGCCCTGAGCGCCGGCGACGGCTCTCCCTTCAGCGCGCCATAGCGCAGCACCTCGCCGCAGCCAGGGCAGACGGTCGCCGTGCCGACGTCGGTGCCGCAGGTGCGGTGGATATAACGCATCGCGGGCCCGCCGCCGGTCTCGCCCGCTTCATACGCCCAGCGCTCGGCCCAGCCGCGCATCGCGTAGAGGACATCGAACAGATCCCTGCCCTTCGCGGTCAGCCGATATTCGTATCGCGGCGGACGGTCCTGATAGGCTTGGCGTTCGGCCACGCCCTCCGCCACCAGCAGCTTGAGCCGCGCCGAAACGAGCTGCGGGCCGAGACCCGCATTCGCGACGATCGCCTCGAACCGCCCCCGCCCGAAGAACAGCTCGCGCAGGATCAGCAGCACCGCGCGGTCGCCCAGAAGTTCCGCCGAGCGCCCGACGGGGCAAAAGGTATCGGACAGATCGGTGCGCTTGGGCATGAGCCCTCACCCGCCCGCGTCATTGCGAGCGCAGCGAAGCAATCCAGAGCGGTATACGCCACCCTGGATTGCTTCGCTGCGCTCGCAATGACGAAGTTTGTGTCATCGGTACAGCCTTAATCACTCGATCCTCAAAAGAAAATCACTTGTCACTATGATTATCATAGTTACTATCGGTCGCAAGAGGAGATTCGCTTATGTCCGCAGCCGTCATCATCGGCGCCGGCGACGCCACGGGCGGTGCGATCGCGCGCGCCTTCGCCGCCGAAGGGTTCACCGCCTGCGTCAACCGCCGCGAGCGGAACGCCGACGCGCTCGAAGCGCTCGCGCAGTCGATCCGCGACGACGGCCTGTCGGCGCGCGCCTTCCCCGCCGATGCCCGCGACGAGGACGCGATGATCGCGCTGTTCGATCAGGTCGAGGCCGAGGTCGGCCCGGTCGAGGTCGCGGTGTTCAACATCGGCGCCAATGTGAATTTCCCGATCAGCGAGACGACGGTGCGCGTCTACACCAAGGTCTGGGAAATGGCGTGCCTCGCAGGCTTCCTGACGGGGCGCGAGGCTGCCAAGCGCATGAGTTCTCGCGGCCGCGGCACCATCCTCTTCACCGGCGCGACGGCAAGCCTGCGCGGCGGATCGGGCTTTGCCGCCTTTTCGGGCGCCAAGGCGGCGCTGCGGATGCTCGCCCAGTCGATGGCGCGCGAACTGGGACCGCAGGGCATCCACGTCGCGCATATCGTCATCGATGGCGCGATCGACACCGAATTCATCAAGGGCCGCCATCCCAATTTCGACCGCGCAAAGGCGCAGGATCTGATCCTCAATCCCGACGCGATCGCCGCCAATTACGTCATGCTCCACCGCCAGCCGAAAAGCGCCTGGACGCACGAACTCGACCTTCGCCCCTGGGGAGAAAGATGGTGACCCAAAATCCTCGAAAGACGCTCGAACTCATCTTCGATTTCGGCAGCCCCAACGCCTATCTGACGCTGAAGGTGCTCCCCGAACTGCTGGAGCGCACCGGCGCCGACCTCGTCATCACGCCCTGCCTGCTCGGCGGCATCTTCAAGGCGACGGGCAACAAGGCGCCGATGCTCCAATATGCCGACGCCCCCGCGAAGCTCGCCTATGAGAATCTCGAGATGCGGCGCTTCATCGACAGGCACGGCCTGACCAAATTCCGGCTGAACCCGCATTTTCCGGTCAACACCCTCCTCCTCATGCGCGGCGCGATCGTCGCCGAGGATGAGGGGCATCTCGACGATTATATCGACACCGCGAACCGCGCGATGTGGGAGGAGGGGCTGAAGATGGACGACCCGGAGGTCGCCGCCGCCTTCCTTTCGGCGAACGGTTTCGACGGCCCCGCGCTGCTCGCGCGGACGCAGGAGCCCGGAATCAAGGCAAGGCTCGCCGCCAACACCGAGGCCGCGGTCGCGCGCGGCGTGTTCGGTATCCCGACCTTCTTCGTCGGCGATGCCATGTTCTTCGGCAAGGATCGGCTCGATCAGGTGGAGGCGGCGCTCGCCTGACCGCCCTCGGCGGGCTTTCCCGCCACCCATATGCCCGCGACGATCAGCACCAGCCCCGCGACATGGAAAGGGTGCAGCGCCTCGCCCAGGAAGAGCATCGCCAGCCCCGCGCCCATCAGCGGCATCACGTTCAGGAACTGGCCCGTCGCCGCCGATCCGATCAGCTCGACCCCGCGGTTGAAGAAGAGATAGGCGAGGAAGGACGGAAAGACCGAGACATAGGCGATCGCCAGCGCGCTTTCGGTCGCGGGCACGATCCGCCGTCCGCCCGCCAGCTCGACCATATAGACGGGCGCGATGAACAGGATACCGACGATGATCGAGGCGGCGAGCAGGCTCAGCGGGTGCACCGGCGGCCGCCGCCGGAGCAGCACCGAATAGAGCGCCCACAGCAGCACCGCGACGCCGATGATCGCATCCCCCCTGTTCAATTGTAGCGCGAGCAGCACGGCGGGGTCACCGCGCCCGATGATCGCCAGCACGCCCGCGAGCGACACGACCACCCCGGCAATCTGCCGCGGGCTCGTCCGGTCGCGCATCACCAGCGCGCCGACGATCAGGATCAGCGCGGGCTGAGCCGACTGGATCAACATCGAATTGAGCGCGGTCGTGGTCTGCAGCCCGGTATAAAGCAGGACGTTGAACGAGCCGATTCCCAGGAGTCCGAGCGTCAGCACCACCGGCCAACGGGCGCGCAGCACGGGCCCATCGCGCTTCAGGTGCGGCCAGGCGAGCGGCAGCAGCAGCGCGAGCGCGATCGTCCAGCGCCAGAAGGCGAGCGCTGCCGGCGGCACCAGTTCGCGCGCCGCGCGCCCGACGATCGAATTGCCCGCCCAGAACAGCGCGGTCAGCGTGAGCAGCACATAGGCGCGCGACCACAGCGCGCCCACTCCGCCCCGCGCGCCTGCCGCTTCGCTCCCTTCGCTACCCATCGCCCCTCTCTGTCGGCGCGGGCGCCCCGTGGCAACCGCCTCTTTGCGGCGAACGGGCCCGGCCCCGGCGCGCCGGCGCGCTGGCTTCGGTCATTTCTTCGTCATTCCCGCGAAAGCTGGAACCCGAGCGCGCGTCGGCTTTGGGGTGGGAAGCGGACGTTTCCATTCCATTGTGCACCCCGGCGAAAGCCGGGGTCCAGGGCGGTAAAAAGCCAGGGCCGCGCGACGAAGCCCTGGGCCCCGGCTTTCGCCGGGGTACATGTCGGATATGACCGCTACGGCCGCTACCGGTCGCTTGCTCCGTTCAAACGAGGGCGGATCACTTAACCCGAGCGCCTATCAGGAGTGTTGCGGCGAAGGCTGCGGAGGAGAGCGAACAAATCGTCCAAATTAAGAAAAGGAACGCCGAAGCTAGCGGGCCATCCCGATTAGGTTGCGCCAGCCGTGTCGATATCCCGTATGACCAATATGCCAATCCGCAGAATATCAAAGCCCAGATGATCAATATTACTGCAGCTCCGATCGTCGCGCGTCGCCAAACTAGGATCATTGGCAAGCCTAGCCAAGCCAGCGCCGCGAGTGTCAGCACGAACCAAAGCTCTTGAAGGATAGGCAGAAGGAGCATCTGGAGCCGAGGCTATCACGCTTCGATTGAAGGCACGAACAGAAATGTCCGCAATCGGTCGTTTATACATTCGTCATCCCGGACTTGATCCGGGATCCATTCACGCAGCGCTTGGGCCAATGGATCCCGGATCAAGTCCGGGATGACGATTGAAATGACGTCGCCTAATGGCGGGGAATGAGCCGGCGGGACCCGTAAACAACCTATTCCCCGACAGCGCCCTTCCGCCCGCGAGAAAGCCAGCGTCAGCCCAGCGCCGGCCCCAGCAGGCATTTATAGCCGTGCAGCCCGACCACGGTCTCGCCCTCGCACAGCGGCGCGGCGATCAGCCGCACCCAGCGGGTCTGCGCCCGCGCGGGACCGATTTCGACGTCGAGGGTGAAGCCGCGGCGGTGCGCGATCGCATGCGCGCGCAGCCGCTCCATCGCCGCGCGCGACCCCTCGCAATAGAGCGCGACCGCATCCTCGCGCGACACCGCCGCGCCGCGCGCGATGCCGAACAGGTCATAGACGGTCGGCGACCAACTCAGGCTGTCACCCGCCAGATCGCAGTGCCACACGCCGACCCCCGCCTGGGTCATCGCTTCGCTCTCGCCTACGGCCCCGACCGTCATGTCCGCGGGGGGTCGAATGCCCTGCCGGTCGACCCAGCCGAGGTCGAAATGACGCGCGCGCTCGAACAGCGGCCAGCTATGGTGGAGCGGCAGGGGATATTGGTGTCGCAAGGTGGGTGGTCCTCCCGCCGCGATGCTAGCGCACGGCGCCCGCCAAAAGTCAAACGGCCAATTTCGCGCGGACCAGAATGCCCTTGCCCTCGGTCGCCCGGCGTGAAACAAACGGGTGGTTGAGGGCGCTATGCCGGTCTCTGTCAGCAGGATACCCACCATGCGTCCATCGCTCTGGGCAGATCGGCTGATGGCCCTTTCGGTCCGCGTGATCGGGCTGGTGATCATGCTCGCCGCGCTCGCCGCCGCCATCGCCAGCTTCTTCTACAACAAGGCCCAGGAATCCGACCAGGCGGCGCGGATCGGGATGCAGGTCAATGCGCGGCTCAGCGACCAGCTCTCCATCCTCGAAGGGGTGCGCGCGCTCTATCAGTCGGACAAGACGACCGGCGGCGCCAGCGTCCGCGCCTATCTCGCCGCGCTCCAGCCGCAGGCGCGCGCGCCGGGGATGCAGGGCGTCGGCGTCGCGATCGCGATGGCGCGCAGCACGCCCGCCGCGGTCGAGGCGCGGCTGCGCGAAAATTACGGCCGCGACATCGCGGTCTGGCCCGCCACCGACCAGCCCGTCGGCTTTCCCATCGTCCTCATCGAGCCCGACGATCCACTCAACGCCGACGCGCTCGGCTACGACATGTACAGCGAGCCGATCCGGCGCGAGGCGATGCGCCGCGCCTGGCTGACCGGGCAGCCGGCGGCGAGCGGCATCGTCCAGCTGGTCCAGGAACGGCACGCCGGCAGCAAACAACCCGGTTTCCTGATCTATATTCCCGTCTATGCCGAACAGCCGCTTCTCGACGCCGGCGCCGCGCCGCCTCCCGACGAGGCCGCGACCCCGCCGACCGTCGCCACCGCGCGCGGCGCGCGTCCGGTCGAGGCGTTCGTCTATGCGCCTTTCCGCATCCACGACCTGATGACCTCGGTTCTCGGCAGACAGATCGACGGCATCGAAGGGATAGAGGTGACCGCGGGCGAAGGCCCGTCGGCGCCGCGCGTCTTCGTCCATGGCAAGATCGGCTGGGACGCACACGAACAGCGGCTGCAGGTCGCCGACCGGCAATGGACGATGCGCATATCCTATGGCCGCTTCATCGACCGGCTGGGGCGGCCGCTCGCCATCCTGCTGTTCGGGGTCGCGATCGCCTTTCTCGCCATCCGGCTCCACCAGATGCAGCACCGGCGCCTCGGCGCCTTTCAGGCGCTCGCCGAGGAGAAGGAGCGCCATGCCGAGGATCGCGAGCTGATGATCGGCGAGATGGCGCACCGGATGAAGAATGTCTTCGCGCGCATCGGCGCGCTCGCGCGCATCACGGCGCGCGAATCAAAGGATCTTCCGGATTTCGAAACCCGCTTCGATGGCCGGCTGCGCGCGCTGTCCGACGCGAAGCAGATGCTTGTCACCGGCGCGGTCGAGACCGTCGATCTCGGCGCGATCATCCGCCGCGAGCTCGGCCTCGCCGGCTGGCCGGCGGATCGCCTCGCCGCGCTCGCCGGCCCCGACGTGCGCCTGGGCGACGAGGCCGCGCAGGCGCTCGCGCTCGCGATCCACGAACTCGTGACCAACAGCATCAAATATGGCGCGCTCGCCGGGCGGGGCGAGCTTGCGGTCGGTTGGCGCCGCGACGGCGAAGAGGTCACGCTCGACTGGACCGAAAGCGGCCTTCCCGAAACGCCGCACGTCGACACCGAAAGCTTCGGCACCCAGTTCATCCGCTCGCTGATCGAACGCCAGCTCAAAGGCAGCTGGGACCGCCGGGCGGCCGACCACAGCCTTGCGGTGACCATCCGCTGGCCCGCCCCCGCACCCGATTGACAAGCCCCCGGCGCGCGGCGAGAGAAGCGGGCCGGTGGAGGTTCCGCGCCAGCGGAACGATCCGAGGGGAGTGAAGATGCTGCGTCCGACATCCTTCGACGTCGCCGAGCGCGCGGGCGTTTCGCAGTCGACCGTGTCGCGCGCCTTGCGCGGCAGCCCCGGCGTCAATGCGGAAACCCGCGCGCGCGTGTCCGCCGCCGCGCGCGAGCTCGGCTATGTCGTCGACCGCCACGCCTCGTCGCTGCGGCTCAAGAGCAGCGAGACGATCGCGCTCGTCACCATCTGCCGTCCCGGCGAGGACCGGAGCGCGATCAACCCATTCTATTTCGCGCTTCTGGGCAGCATCGCCGCCGCGACATCGGCGCGCGGCTTCAACCTGCTCGTCAGCTTCCAGGAAAGCCCCGGAAATTTCCGCGCCGATTTCGTCGCCTCGGGTCTCGCCGACGCGATGATCGTCATCGGCACGACCAGCAACCGCCCCGCCTGGCAATATTTCGCCGAGGCGCAGGCGTCGGGGCTCGACTTCACCTGCTGGGGCAGCCCCGGCGACCCCTTCCACTGGATGCGCAGCGACAACGAGGTCGGCGGCCAGCTCGCCGCCGAGCATCTCCTCGCCAGCGGCCGCCGCCGCATCGCCTTCGTCGGCCCGCAGCAGTCGCCGCAGCGCCAGTTCGACGAGCGCCGCGACGGCTTCACCGCGGCGCTCGCGGCGCGCGGCATCGCGCCCGTCGTCATCGCTCCGCCGCCGGCGCCCGACCGTCACGCGCAGGGCGTCGCCGCCGCCGCCGATCTCCTCGCCGCGCACCCCGACGTCGACGCGATCTTCGCGGCGAGCGACATGCTCGCGCTCGGGGTCTTGCAGGGCCTCAAGGACGCGGGCCGCCGCGTGCCCGACGA
>Ga0182747_1001817_pt1 | contig 15860 bp, 12 predicted proteins | sample eDN3rd30CBELigBY_FD_128526 | JGI IMG/M metagenome (GOLD analysis project Ga0182747, IMG submission 128526) | Enriched backyard soil microbial communities from Emeryville, California, USA - eDNA 3rd pass 30_C BE-Lig BY (version 2) (version 2) | ecosystem: Environmental > Terrestrial > Soil >...
ACAAAGGATATAACATAAAAACCGATAAAGAAGTAAAAAGCAGTAACTGGTGTGCCAGTAGCGTTAACTGACCATCCGAATAACTTTGGTATAAAGAATGATCCATAAGCTGCAAATGCTGCTGAAAAGCCAATAACTGGTGCTGCTTCTTTCGGAATAAACAGGTTAGGAATCATTTGGAACGTTGAACCTGAACCAATTCCAGAAGCAATGAAAAGTACTAAGAAAGCTACTAAGAATCCAGCAAACTGTTTGCCATTTAGGAAGTAAATAACCCCAGCTGCGCCAATTCCCATGATAACTAAAACATATGAGGTCACCTTTGCACCACCGAGTTTGTCAGCCAACCAGCCGCCTACAGGTCTTGCCGCCGCTGCTACTAAGGCTCCAAGGAAGGCAAGTGAAATATGCTCAGGAAATTGTGATCTTAAAAGGAGCGGGAAAGCCGCTGAATAGCCAATGAATGAACCAAATGTTGCTATATAAAGAGCTGTCATAATCCAAGTGTGTTTACGTTTTACGATGACAAATTGATCCGCTACGGATTGTTTTGCACCAGGAACATTATCCATTTTAAACATAGCTAGTATTGTTAAAATTACAATTGGAATAACCCAGATAAATGCTGCATTTTGTAACCAAACTTTCTCACCATTTGCTAACACTTGATTGCCGCCGACTAGTGCAAAAGTTCCTGAAGTAACAATTAACGGTGTAACAAATTGAACAACAGATACCCCCATGTTACCTAAACCACCATTAATACCAAGTGCTGTTCCTTTTTCTTTCTTAGGAAAGAAAAAGCTAATATTCGCTGAAGAGGATGAGAAATTTCCACCGCCAAGACCACAAAGAGCTGCTAGTAACAACATGATTGAAAATGGTGTCTCCGGATTCTGAACTGCAAAACCAATTCCAATCGCAGGAATGGCTAAGACAGCTGTTGAAATCACAGTCCAGTTCTTACCACCAATTGAGCCAACAGCGAATGTATAAACAAAACGAAGTGTTGCCCCAACCAAACCAGGCACAGCTGCAAGTGTAAAGAGTTGTTCTTCAGTAAAATGGAAGCCAATGTCGTTAAGCCTAACAGCAACCACGGACCAAATTTGCCAGACAATAAATGCGATCATCAATGATGGTACGGAAATCCATAAATTTCGACGTGCATGTTTTTTTCCTTCTGCTTTCCAGAACTTTTCATCTTCTGGGTTCCAGTAATTAATTCGGGCCATTATTTATTCCCCCTAAAGTGTTTTAATTTTTATTTTCAAAAGGATTTGTGTTTGTGTTATTAATATAAATCAGATGGTAACATGAAATTTGTGACGTACGTCACAAAAATGGTGAACGAACTGTGAACTCAAGGCGGATGACAAAAAGTTGTAATAATTTGATCCTTAACATACGAAAGGAGACCTTCCACACACGGAAGGTCTCCTTTTGTTATGCTTATCTAAGATTTTTCATTATCTTCATAAAACATACCTACATAGTTTTTTGTTTCTCCAACGTCATCTTTAATGGCCGTAATGGTAAGCCATTCTCTGTAAATTTCATTATTTTTACGTTTATTCCAAATGTACCCTTCCCAAACGCCATTGGTCTTTAGACTCTCCCACATTTGATTGTAAAATTCATGCCCATGTTCCCCGGATTGGAGTACACTTGGGGTTTTACCTACAACTTCGGCCTGACTATATCCGGTAATTTTCGTAAATGCAGGATTTACACTTTGAATGATTCCGTGAACATCGGTTACACAAATACCGTCTAAAGCATGATTAACAATCTTAGCAGAAATATCTAACTTATCTTGGTAATATAGCCAAACTACTATAACCAGACTTGCTAAAGAAAACTCCGAGAGGGACATGAACCCTATTGCATAATGTCCAGTCCAATTAAAAAGTATGGTAAGAATAACTGGAGGGAAAAAACCACCAAGTCCCCCCATGGCTGAAACAATACCATTCACAATTCCAGCTTGCTTTGAAAAATATAATGGGACTAATTTAAAGATCGCTCCATTTCCAATCCCTGCAAAGAAAGCAACTAATAAGCAGCCAAATGAATAAATTGGCAGCGAGGGAGTAAATGACAATAGAAATCCTGCAAAAGTTAGGCTAAAGAAAACAGCCATTAAAATAAGAAACGGATTAATTTTATCGCCTAACCATCCCCCAATAGGTCTAAAAATTGTGGCTAAGGCAATAAAACCGGCTGTTCGAAGTCCTGCATCCACTTTATCCAATTGAAAGTGATTGACTAAGAACGATGGTAAATAAATGGTGAAGGCTACGAAGGAACCAAACGTGATAAAATAAAATAAACTTAGAAACCATAGTTTAGGATTTTTATACACCTCTTTGATTTGGTCAGTTAAGGAAATGTTTACTTTTCGTTCCTTTCTGTCCCCTAATATAAAATTTAAAAGGGCAAAGAGAAGGACAACGAGCAGATAGATTTTTATCGTATTTCTCCAACCATATGCGGTAGCAAGAACAGGTGCTGAAAAGGAAGTAATGGCCGTTCCAATATTACCTGCTCCGTATATTCCATTAATAAACCCATGCTTTGATTTCTCATAATATTTTGGAAGAGAAGTTACACCAACAGAAAAGACTGCACCTCCAATCCCAAGTAATAACCCGCCAATGATAAGCGTACTCAAGGAATTTGCATAGCTTAACAATGCAATAGGAATAAGTAGTATAATGAAACTAATTGTAAATAAAAGACGAGCACCGTAGCGATTTGTCCAATAGCCAATCGGCACACGGAGAAGTGAGCCAAGGATAACAGGGACAGCTGTTGCCCATGCAATTTGTGAGGAAGTAAGTTGAATATCTACTTTTATAAAAGGCATAAGTGATGATATAAGTACCCAAACCATAAAACCAGCAACAAGGCTTCCAGTTTGTATAAAAAGTTGTTTTGATCCTTGTTTCATAAAAATCCTCCTTTAATTCCCATGCCATCTTATTATTTCCTCAATCTTACGTTATATATTAAGAAATATGTTCATAGGCATGGAAGATTTTTCTTCTTGTATTATAGAACAACGAGCATTTGACTTTCAGTGAGGTATGACACACATTTGACACAAATATTTTTAATGGGAGAGATAGATAATGAATTTTCTTGAAAAACGAACATTGGATGAACGAATCGAACTTATGAGTAGCCTTTCGAAACAGTTTAAAATGCGTGCACATCAAATAGACATTGAGGGCGCCTTTCCTTATGCAAATATTCTGGACCTTAAAAGTTCTGGATACACTACATTAACTGTCCCCTCTAGATATGGTGGACAGGAAATTGCACTATACGAACTCATTAGACTCCAAGAAAAGATAGCCGAAGGTGATGGGGCAACTGCTCTTTCCATCGGATGGCATATGGGCATTATCATGAATCTCAATGAAAAAAACTCATGGAAGGAGCCTGTCTTTAAGGAAATTTGTGAACAGGTGAATAAAGGTGCATTAATAAATAGTGCTCAAAGCGAACCAAAAACAGGTAGTCCTACTCGGGGTGGAAGACCGGAAACAACAGCGGAAAAGTGTAAGAGCGGCTGGAATATAAATGGAAGAAAAACGTTTACGACGATGTCTCCTGTCCTTGATTACTTTATCGTTAGTGCGACCATTAAAGATACAAATGAAGTGGCCAATTTTCTAATCCCTCGAACGTCAAAAGGGATAATGATTGAAGAAACATGGGACAGTATCGCTTTAAGAGGGACAGGCAGTCATGACTTAATTCTTGAGGATTGTTTTGTGGAAGCTGAAAATCTTGTCGAAGAGTTTAGTACCACAGGAAGAAAAGTGAATGGATGGCTCTTACATATACCAGCTTGTTATCTTGGTATAGCAAAAGCCGCCCAAAAGTATGCTATTCAATTTGCAAAGGAGTATTCTCCTAATAGTATCGTAGGGCCGATCATCGATTTACCAAATGTACAACAAAAACTGGGTGAGATGGAACTAAAGGTCATGCAGTCCGAGTACTTTTTATATGGGGCGTCTAAACAGTGGGATTCTTCAAACACTGAGGATAGAGAAAAAATGGGCGCTCATTTAGGGGCAGCTAAATTAACTGTGACCAATCTAGCTATTGAAATTGTTGACTTAGCCATGCGTATCGTAGGAGCAAAAAGTCTTTCATTAAGTAATCCATTGCAAAGATATTATCGGGATGTAAGAGCTGGACTTCATAATCCTCCGATGGATGACATGACTTTGCAATTATTAGCTAAGTACAGTATTAACAATTATTGACCAAAAGTTGGATAACTTAAATTCAAACTTTTTGGATACCTTAACTGTAAGGAGTGTGAAAATATGCCAAGAGGTAAAGAATTTGAACAACTCCCTAAGGCTAATATTGCACCTGGAGCAGGAAATGATGCTAAATGGAATAACAGAGAGGTTCTAGGTGGAATCGTCCAAGGAGAACAACCGCAACCAAGTGATATTGAAAAGGAAAATGAAGATATGGTGTAAGGCAGGAATCTCAATCCTGCCTTTTTATTATGGATAAATCAGTAGTTACTTATTTCACAGAAGCTGAATTATTCTTCCACTAATTCGCCTATATCAACAGTTGATCGTTCTTCCAATGGACCGCGTAAATGAACTGTGGCAGTATGTCCGTCTTCATTTAATTGGTCAATCCATACTGATGCACCATTATACTTGACTTCGATATCTGCTGAAGAAGACAAAATCTGCTTAACTCGGTTAATATGCATGTGATTCACTCCTAGTCATTTATTAAGTAATTCAAAAAGGTTTTCAATCGCATTCTTCTATTATTTAGTGGGCAATTTTTCATTCCTAAGGGTAGTCAATATGTACACCATTGATCGTTCCTGGCTCATCAACCTCTTCTAAGCTATTTAGATAATGATTGAGTTCTATCTGCATTTCCTTCGGTGCACCAGGCTTTAAATGCCAATTTCCTGGTTCATCAACAAAATATGGGCTCTTTGTAAAGTCAGGCCTTATTCTGGGCATAGGATTCTCCTTCTAAGTTTTCTTCTTTCCTCTGTGTATATACTTTCCAATGTTTACAAAATTCATTCAAGTAAACATTGCTCCTTTTTTGTACAAGATAAGGCTAAATTCATATTGCTCCCAAATTCATTCAGGTTTAATATATGTAGAAATGGAACTTAATGGAACGTATCACGTATTAAATAAAAATTTGAAACTAAAATAAGACTTATTCGTCTTATATAAATGAGGACCTGAAAATAGTCATGTCCAACAAATAAATAACATAGAAATAGAAATGACCAATTTAAAAATGGCTAAGGTATCAGCAAATAATGTAGATTTATGTTGATAAGAATTGGAAGATATAACATGATTTTTGTTTTTATTTTGAGAAGAAATGTGATATAGTAATTGAGGTTCGTTTACCGGAGCTTAATTGGTAAGTGAGGGGAGAAATTTTTAAATGAATAAAATTAGACTACCTAAAACATTAAAAAATAGTCATATTACATTTTTTGCGGCTGCAGTTGTTTTATTTTGGATCAAAACATATGCAGCATATCAAATTGAATTTAACTTAGGTATTGAAAATAGTTTACAAAAGTTTCTACTTTTGATAAATCCTTTAAGTTCAGCACTTTTCTTTTTTGGGTTAGCACTGCTGTTTAAGAAGCGTTCAAAGTTAATTATGATTTTGATTAACTTCCTTTTATCATTCTTATTATATGCAAATATCGCCTATTATCGCTTTTTTAATGATTTCATTACGGTGCCAGTGTTGATGCAAACCAAAACGAATGCTGGTCAGCTTGGTGACAGTGCACTTTCGTTAATGTCTCCTTTTGATATTTTTTATTTTACAGACATGTTTATATTAATTGCATTAGCATTAACAGTCTTCAAAAAAGTAACGGTATCGAACAGAAAAACCTATAAAATTGTTCTATTATTTTCAATCACTACTTTTCTATTTAATTTAGGTTTAGCTGAAAAGGATCGTCCACAACTACTGTCACGCTCTTTTGACCGAAATTATTTAGTAAAATACCTTGGGGCGTACAACTTTACTATCTATGATGTTATCCAAAATATTAAGTCCTCTAGTCAGCGTGCGTTGGCTGATAGCAGTGATATTACTGATGTGGAGAACTACCGTAAAGCAAATTATGCTGCCCCAAACCCAAAATACTTTGGTAAAGCTAAGGGTATGAATGTAATTTATATTTCGATGGAATCCTTTCAAAGTTTTATGATTAATTATAAAATGCCTAACGGACAAGAAGTAACACCATTTTTAAATTCATTGACACATGATAAAAATACCTTCTATTTTGATAATTTTTATCATCAAACAGGTCAAGGAAAAACATCGGATGCCGAATTCTTAATGGAAAACTCACTTTATCCAATGGCACAAGGTGCAGTTTTTGTTAACAAAGCCCAAAACACGTATCAAGCTATGCCATCGATTTTAAAAGGACAAGGATATAGTTCTGCAGTATTACATGGTAACTATAAAACGTTCTGGAATCGAAATGTGATCTATAAAGCATTTGGCTATGATAAATTCTTTGATGCAGAGTACTATAGCATGTCAGATGAAAATACAAAAAACTATGGAATGAAAGATAAGCCTTTCTTTAAGGAATCTATCCCATTACTTGAAAGCTTAAAGCAGCCGTTCTATACAAAGTTCATTTCATTGTCTAATCATTTTCCTTTTGAAATGGATCCAGAGGATACAAATTTTCCTGCTGGTGATTATGGAGATACGGTTGTAAACCAATATTTCCAATCGGCAAACTATATGGATCAGGCGTTCGAGCAATTCTTTAATGATTTAAAAGCTAACGGTTTGTATGATAATACCATTATTGTTATGTATGGTGACCATTACGGCATTTCTGAAAACCATAACGATGCAATGGCAAAGGTTATGGGTGTAGACGAAATCACTCCTGCAATTAATGCAAAATTACAGCGTGTTCCATTATTTATTCATGTACCTGGTGTGAAAGGCGGTATACAACACCAAGTTGGCGGGGAAGTCGACGTTCGTCCAACCGTTCTTCATTTATTAGGTATAGATACGAAAGATTATATGGAGTTTGGTTCAGATTTACTTTCTAAACAACACCGTAATTGGGCATTATTTAGAAATGGTGATTTTGTAACTTCTAATGCCATCCAGATTAATGAGAAATGCTATTCTTCTGCAACGGGTGAATTATTAGAGGATAATACTACATGTAAGGATGTAGATAGCAAAGTCAATATGGAACTTAATATGTCTGATGAGATTGTTTACAAAGACTTACTACGTTTCTATAAGCCAGAAGGTTACACACCAATTAACCCTAACGATTATGAATATTTAGGTCCAAAAGGTGACACTGAGACATCAGGTGAATAACACTGTTAAAGGGAGAAGAAGCGATACTTCTCTCTTTTTCTTTTGCTGCAAACATTATAGGAAATAACATTAAGGGGAACTTGCAATGTACAAGAGAAATTACCAATTAATCATTTCATTACTCGTCATTATCGCTATTATTCTCACTGGATGTAATGATAGCGAAACCTTAAAGGATAAGAATGACACAGGACCGACTTCTACTATCAAGAATAAAGAAGTGAATACGAATGAAACGACTGATTCTTCACCTTCTCAATTAGAAGTCCCAGAGCAGAAAACTGCTCATAAGAAATTGCTTCCTGCTACCATTGTAAAGAATGTCGATGGGGATACTGTTGAGATTAATCTTAATGGGACGGTCGAAAAGGTCAGAATGCTCTGTGTGGATACACCAGAGACACACCACCCCCGATTAGGTGTTCAACCATTTGGACCGGAAGCGTCTGAGTATACTAAGAAGATTCTCGCTGTCGGTACAAAAGTCGAAATAGAACCTGGAATTGGTGAGGGACGGGATAAATATGGCCGGTTACTTGCTTATATTTATGTAAATGGAAAAATGTTTAATGAAATGCTGCTCGAGGAAGGACTTGCACGAGTAGCCTATATCTATGCACCCAATACTCAATATGTTGATGAATTTTATGCGATCCAAAAGAAAGCACAAAAAAAGGGTATAGGCATTTGGTCCATTGAAAATTATGCCCAAGAGGATGGGTATAACACTGATAATACTAAGAGCGCTGGTGAAAAAATGTCAAATCCAAACACATCATCTGGAAAAAGTTATGAAAATAACCCAAATGATGATCAAGAAACTAACTTGGATTGTAAAGGGAAAATTAAAGGGAATGCTAATTCCCATATTTATCATGTACCTGGTGGTAGTTTTTACGAATCCACCACAGACAATATCGTCTGGTTCTGTTCAGAAAAAGAAGCACAGGATCAAGGCTATCGGAAGTCCAAGCGTTAAAATAATTTGTTTATAGGCAGCAGCAGGCATTTACATGCTTGCTGCTTTTTAATAATAAAAAAATAGCCATGCACCAATTGTTAGCATATAATAAATAAAATATATTATTTTAAAAAAGTTAGGAGAGAGATCGCATGAGAGACGTTACCTTATTGAATATATTTGAACATCATATTGCCCAAAAATATTTGAATCGTTCAGGTCTTGCCCATGCGATTGCGGTTGCCTACCATGCTTTTCAACTTGGGAAGGATCATCAACTGGATGTGGACATTGCTGCAAAAGCAGGACTCCTCCATGACATGGGTCATTATACATGGTATAAAAATGGAAAATGGGATTATGACTTATACAAACAAAATGATATTCACCCAATCAAAGGGGCGGAAAGGGCTCATAAGCTCTTGATTCGCCTTGGTGAGAATCCAATCAAAGCCAAGACAATCGCACTTGCTATTTTGTTTCATACCGACTCATTTTTGCCATCCAACGATATTGTTCGAACGCCATTACAGCAAATTGTTAAATGGGCAGATGAAAAGGATGAAGAAGAGGGCGGAATGCATCATTATCGGACGATTGAATATGAACGAGCCAAACAAAGCATTATCCGCTTAGACGAATGGATCGATAAAGAATGTATATAAAGAATGGCGGTGCACATGCACCGCCATGTTTCATTCCATTACTGCTTAGAAAAACCTTCCTCTTTTAAAAACATCTCAGCTTCCTCATAGGTATCAAAGGTTGCATCCAGGTTTAACCCGTAATAGATATTCCAGGATTCATTTTCTTCCACTAGAATTAGAACATTATTTTCACTATCTACCCAACGCTCCTCTTTTGAATCTCCAATAATCGCTTCTTCTGCAGCTGTTTTTTCTACTGGAGATAGGGATTGAATCGATTGTTTTAACAATTTACGGAGTTGGTCTTCGGAGTAATCACGGATATTGACCATTCCTTTTTCATCCGAATCATAATTGTCCAACTGACCAGCATAAATAAATCCATTCCCGTTTGGGTGTAAGTGATAAACAATGTTTTTCTTATCTGAGACACTGCCTTCGAACTGAAAATTGACTCGTCCTAGTGAAACATTTTTTCGTTCCAATTCAGGAAATGATTCGATAATCGCTAATTTTTCATTATATGTAAGCATAGTTTCCTCCGTCTATTTAAGTAAATCCTCTTACATCATACAGATATTTTACCCAAAGGTAAAATTTTTTACGAAAGGACGCCTATGAATACGTTTTTTTGAATATGTATTGGAAAATATTCATAAATGGTGTAAAATTACACCATGAAGAAAAAATGGTATAATTTACATTTTTGTATGATTGTGGGGAGATTTTATGGATTTGAATACACGAGAAGAGCATCGGAAAATTTTTAGAAAAGAGTTATACACATTAAAAGAGGAGGGGTACCTTTCCAATGAAATAGTCGACATAGTTTCAAGAGCACATCACCAATATCATTTAGATTTAATTGAAATGGAGACAAAGCCTCCTATAAATGAAAAAAACGTACAAGTCCATTCGCAAGTGCCAAAAAAACCTTCGAAAGTGATGAAGGCACGAACACCAGAAGAGATTCGTGAAAGAAATATTACGTGGTTATTAAACATCGGAGTAATCTTCTTACTTATCGGAGGATTGTTTGTTGCTACAAGTAATTGGGAATCTATGACAAATTTCATGAAAAGTGGGTCCATTGCAATTGTTGCTATCTTATTTTATGGAATTGCCTTTCTAACGAAAAAAATATTAAAAATAGAAAAAACTGCTTTTGCCTTTAGTGTCTTAGGTAGTTTGTTTTTACCAATATTTATTCTCTCTTTGGGATGGTTTGGTCTATTGGGATCCTATTTATCAATTTATGGGGAAGGGCGTTATTTACTCGGAATGCTTGGCAGCTTGCTGCCAGTTATTGTTTACTATTTTTTTGCAAAAAACTTAGCATCAAGATTATTTGTTTGGTTCGCCTTTGTTTCGGTATCTCTAGGAATGGCCTTTCTTTTAGCTAGCTTCCATCTGAAAATTGATTTCTTCTACCTGGGTATGATGATTTTCAATGCCATCTTCATTTTTATTTATCATAAGTTAAAGAATAGGGAATCAATCAAACTTTTCACGAAGGAATTTATCCCGTATGTCCAAGTGAATCTCGTTTTGTGTACACTATTTATGCTTTTTCTCTATGATAACAAGGTTTTATACAGCTTCAATTTGCTATTAACAGCGATTATATATTTATCAATGATGTATGTGAGCGGCAGAAAGGAATATCATTTCATTTTTAGTATCATGATTGTTTACGGTGCTTATCAATTAATTGAGCACAGTTTCCTGGATTCTTTTGGGGCGATCATTTATGCTCTGGTCGGATTTGGAATGGTCTTTGTTCCAAGGGCTTTGAATAACCAGTTTTCATTAAATAAAGCATTTCAATATACAAGTGCAATAATATCCGGAATGGCATTTATTTATATTAGTCTCGAAGGAATTCTCCTGCGTGCAGGGAATCCGTCGTTAGTTCTTATGCTCGCTTATTTTATCATTGCAGCTAACTTTGTTTATTTGTCCCAGCACGGTTCAAGAAAGTTATTTCCGTATTTAAGCGCTGTTTTTGCAGCCTCCAGCATTTATGAAATTATTGCATTACTAAGCCAGCCTTTTGATGCAATAAATTTAGCTCTACAATTATCTATTACAGGGTTTATCCTATTTAGTATATTAGGTATTGCGCAACTTTCAAGGCACGTAAAGAACATTCAGACTGCCTCCAGAGATGTTGGGTTATCGGTCATGGTGCTTGCTATAATGATGGCTGTTTCGTTGTTATTATGGTGGGAATTAGGTGTTCTCTTATGCCTATTTATGGTTGCTTCCTATTTAGTTTATAAGAGAGAAGCAAGGATTTTCCTAAAGGAAGCTGCTGTATGGATTACTCCTAGTTTACTTGGTCTATCCATCGCTGCTTTTGGAGAAGAAATTAATAGTAATTTTTCTTTTTATCTTAAAGAATTTGGGTATGGAGTTAATTTTGCTATCGCAGCCATCTTTGTTTTATTATCTAGTTTTGTGTGGAGAGCTGTAGGGGAAAAGAGGTTGGATAAAATCTCTTTGTATACATCCCATGCACTTTATACTGTGGCCATCCTCCAAGCATTGTTTAATCACATAAACCATGTTTGGGTTCAACCGCTTATTTTGTTAGTTGGAATCGGAATGTATTATTATTTGTATAAAAAGCTTGGTACGAAGTGGGTTCCTTTTTTAGTAAGTATTACGGCACTGATTTCCTATTTTTCAATCATCCAGGCGATTATGCTATCCTTTACTTTAAGTCATACCATAAATTCTTTAATTACTTCTACTAGTGCAGTGATCATGCTGGTGATCGCCTATCTCTTACGGAAAAATGATTTGAACCTATCATTTGCGTTTGGTTGGGTAGGACACAGCATTTATCCACTGACGCTATTATTCACATGGTTCGCATTTCAGACAGACGCTATTTACAGCTTTATCTTGGCGTTGTTTGTCTATGCAATGAGCACAAAGTTGATGACTGTCGAATGGAAAATTAAAGCCTTTCTTTATGGGAGTTTTACTTCCGTATTCTTTATAGTTTCATCTGGCCAAGAGCTACTAATTAATCAATCTTTTGGAAACTATGAGTTTGTGGTTACTAGTGCGCTACTTCTCTTGTTTGTTTTCTTCACAAACAATGAATATAAAAAACGGACTGCTTACTATTTAGTCCCTTTTTCAATAATTGGAATTGTGTTAACGTTGATTACTTATCCGTTTGATTTGCTTCCATATCTTATTACGCTTGCTTATGCTTTAGGAACAGTGGTTTATTTGCATAAAATCCACTGGGATGTTTTAGGAATTGTTCCTTTATTTTTAGTATTTATTGCTACAGTAGAATTTATTTATATGGGGGACATAGGTGATATTGCTAGACTGCTTGTCACTGGAGTGGCAGGAATTGTTCTTTCGATAATAGGCCAATTGGTTTACAAACAGCTAGTTGAATATGGACAAAAAATTAAGCAAATAAAATTAGATGGTTTTACACTAGTTTCATTCATGTTTTTTAGTCTTATGTATATGTTCGAGGATCCATTCATCTGGAGTCGTGCAATACCGGGTGTGTTGATCGCCATTTCTTTTTTTCTACAAAGAAAAAGAGTGCCTGAAAGGATATCGGTCCTAATGACCATACTTGGAGGAGCCTATTTATTACAACCATATTATTCAATCATAGCTAAACTTAATATACCAGCATTATGGGAGCGGGAAGTCGTTGTTCTTCCCTTTATAATATTGATAATTTTTATTCGACGTTGCTTAAAGGGGCGATATGCGGAGATAACAAAAGCTGTCCAATGGGGGGTCCTACTCGTCGTTTCATTATTATTAATTCAAGATGGTTTGGCGAGCAACACAATTTATGATGCAATCATTGTCGGGACACTTTCCTTGTTGTCGTTGATGGCAGGAATGTTCTTCCAAATTAAATCATATTTCTTTGTAGGAGTTGGCGTTTTATTATTAAACGTATTCCTGCAAACAAGACCGTACTGGGGGAATATGCCGTGGTGGTTCTATTTATTAATTGCGGGCCTAATCTTAATTACGGTTGCCAGCTTTAATGAATGGAATAAACAAAAAGCGAATAAAGGAGAAACCACTATTATTATGATTCTTAAGGAAAAGGTAATGAGTACAATGAAAAAGTGGGATTGAATATTAATATGAATAATGTTATAATGTGATTAATAAAATAACTGTTGTATCTGGAGGAGCCTGTCACCAAGGGATTACTATGTCCCGTGGTTGACGGGCTTTTTTGTATTCAAAAAGGGTCTGTTAAAACACAGACCCTTTTATTTTTTTCTGTGTTAAACTTGTCTGTTGATTTGCGTTCCAGGCACTTCGCTTTCCGCGGGCGTTGCGGGGAGCCTCCTCGGCGCTTTCAGCGCCTGCGGGGTCTCCCCTGCCCCGTACTCCCGCAGGAGTCTTCGTGCCTTCCACTCCAATCAACGTGACAAAATCAACATTATTCTTTAACACAGCCATTTTTTAAAAGGAGTAGTGATTGGATGGAATTAATTTTAGAATTGGCGATTATTTTATTTGCCTCAAAGATTGCTGGTGATATTAGTGTTAAATTAGGCCAGCCTTCAGTTTTAGGAAAGTTATTAATTGGGGTTATTATCGGACCTGCGGTCTTGGGGTTAATTTCAGAAACGAAAACCATTGCAGACCTAAGCCAAATTGGTGTGATCTTGTTAATGTTTATCGCCGGGCTGGAGACTGATATCCATGAATTTAGACGGACTTGGAAGGCATCAACCTTTGTAGGGATCAGTGGAATCATTGTTCCTTTATTGGCTGGTTATCTGACGGGGATTTTGCTGAATATGTCAACCATCGAAGCATTATTTTTAGGATTATTACTATCTGCAACTAGTGTAAGTATTTCTGTTCAAGCATTGAAAGAGTTAAATATGATTCAATCTAAAGAAGGGACAACAATTTTAGGTGCAGCAGTTATTGATGATGTTCTTGTGATCATTGCTTTAGCCTTCCTCATGAGTATGGCTGGAGACGAAGTGAATTTAAATATGATGATTATGAAAAAGGTCCTCTTTTTCACGGTTGCTATTTTAGTAGCTTGGAAGATTGTACCATGGCTTTTAAAGAAATTTGCTCCACTAAAGGTTACAGAATCACTTGTCACAGGTGCATTAATTATTTGTTTCCTGTTTTCTTTTGCTGCAGAATTAACAGGTGTTGCGGGCATTATTGGTGCCTATATCGCTGGGGTTGCGATTGGTCAGACAGATTATAAACATAAAATATTTAAGAAAGTGGAGACCATTAGTTATTCTATTTTCGTTCCAGTATTTTTCACTTCGATTGGTTTGTCAGTAAGTTTTGATGGAATCTCTCAACATTTGGGGCTTATGTTGGGGCTTAGTATCCTTGCGATTTTAACCAAATTAATTGGTGCAGCAGCAGGTGCAAAAATGGCACGCTTTTCTTGGAAGAACTCCCTAGGAATCGGTGCAGCCATGGTTTCACGTGGAGAGGTTGCGTTAATTATTGCCACAATAGGTTTAGAGAGTAAATTAATCACAGAGGAACTTTTTGCTGTATTAGTAGTTGTTGTACTAGTGACAACCATTGTTACACCACCGATGATGAAGTTCTTTTTCAACCAAAGTAGTAAACGAACAACCATGAAAAACACCGCATGATATAAATAGAAACTTATTAATAGACTAATAAAATCCAGCCAAGTTTGCTTTGGCTGGATTTTTACTTATGATACCGACTTTAATGAATTAGTCTCAGAGTTCTTACCTAAAGTTCTTAAACCAATAATAAATCTTATGGTAAAAATGACTGCAGCGATGATAATTAAGACCCCGCACAGTGCTCCAACTTGATCCGCTCCTGTCCACTCTGGTAAGTGTTCAGCCCAGCGACGCGGGGTACTTATTTTTCCAGCATAAAGGAAGGAGCCTGCTAAACCCGTAAAGAAGAAAAAATAGGTAGAGATAGCCAAATTATCGATTCCCTTTTGCTTTTGTGTTCCTTCCGTTTTTGTGAAATAGTACATAAAACCGAAGATCATCGCAATAACACCCATTCCCATGTACGTGTGGAAATGGCCTGGCACCCATTTTGTATTGTGCATCACATGGTTCACTACGATTGTGGCATCAATAATCGCAGGTACTGCACCAGCGACCCAGCCGAACATTGCTAGAAACATCATACTTGAAGCAAAGTCCCATTTAACAGCCGAGCGGAACACAATCATCAATGCTCCATATGCAGTGACAACCATGACTGGTAAACCATTCGCATAAGAAAATATTTGACCGATAATTAACATCCATCTTGGGACTGCAAAATCCATTAACAAATGGTGTGTATAAATCATTAAAGTAAACAGAGTGGAAAAATTCCATGCAATTAGGAAGGCTTTATTGGATTTCCAGGGACGTCCAGTATATTCAGAGAGCACTTCATAGACGGCAATAACTGCCATATAAATGGTGCAATTAGCAAAAATATGGCCAAATGCATAGGTTAAATGTTTTGCGAGCATTGGATCGAAGGTGAACTTTGGATTAATTATATTAACAATTGATTCAACTATGGCTGTAGCACCTGCTAGGATTCCAGTGGAGTTAGCGATAATGACCATCGTTGTGGCAACAACAGCAGCAGGTGGTCCATATCCCTTTTTGCCCCTGAAAATATAATCCCAGCCTAGTGATTTACCTAGACCGCCATATTCTTTGATTAGCCTTGCTGCTAAATAAAAATACATGACCAAATAGCCAATGCCTAACAGTAACAGCCCAAATAAAAAGAATAGTGCACCTGCTGATCCATTTAGTTTTGCTGAGGCAGATGGAAGGGGATAA
>Ga0182747_1001821_pt1 | contig 15809 bp, 10 predicted proteins | sample eDN3rd30CBELigBY_FD_128526 | JGI IMG/M metagenome (GOLD analysis project Ga0182747, IMG submission 128526) | Enriched backyard soil microbial communities from Emeryville, California, USA - eDNA 3rd pass 30_C BE-Lig BY (version 2) (version 2) | ecosystem: Environmental > Terrestrial > Soil >...
GCCCGCCAGGGGGGCGACCAGCGCCAACGGGGTGAATTTGTTCGCGCCGCCAAGCCCGATCAGGACACCCGCGGCGATGGCCCAACCCCATGATGGCCGCCGCATTAACTGAATGACGCAAAGAAAGAGCAGGGCGAGGGTGATGGTGAGTGTGGTGTCGGCCAGTGCCAGGCGATTATGCCAGGACTGAAGCGGGTTGGCGATCAGGAAGAGCGATCCGACCACGCCGCCCACCGGATTGGTGAGCTGGCGGACGATCAGGTAGACCGCCGCGACTGCCAGGGCGCCCAGGAAGGAGTTCCAGCGGCGTCCCGCCAGTAAATCGTCATGGTTGGGGATCGTGCCGAGCGCTTCGTTAAATGCCTTGCTGCGGCGGAAATCATAGGCCGGGTTGGTGTCGAGATCGCGGCCCTGGATCAGCAGGCCGATACCCATCATGTAGGAGCCGACAGGAGGTTGACCACGCGTGAGGTACTGGTCGTTCCAGGTAGGACCAAACGGATCGGCGAGATCGGTGAAATAGTGGGCGCGATTCAGCCAGCGGCTTTCGTCCTGATGGAAGGCGGTCGATTCCACCCCTCCCAGATAGACGGCAAAGGCAAACAGGAAGAGGAACAGCATCATCCCGATGTCGACAAGACGGTTCCGTTTCCGGTCCTGTCGCAACCTGGATGTGGGAAGCACGCTGACCGCGCCATGTCCGGTCATGGTTGCGCCGTCAGACGGAGGCAATGGTTGGTCAGTTGGCGACGATGATGCGAAAGACATGAATCCGCACAACCTGACGTGAAGGTCGAAAAGGCCACCGGGCACGATCACCAGCCGGAGCCCTACAAGCAGGGCCGGTAGACTTCAGTTGATACCACAAACATTGGTGTGCTGGTGGAAATCGTCCGGTGCCGTGCTATCTTTCCGGTGGAGATAATGACCTGAATGTCCGTTGACGGCGGGGGTACGGTGGTGCCCCGGGATGAGAGATTACTGGAATGATCAGGCGTACAATCAGTCGGGTCCTGGTGGCGAATCGGGGCGAAATTGCGTTACGGGTGATGCGAACCTGCCGCGAAATGGGGATTGGCACGGTGGCCGTCTATGGTGAAGGTGAGGAACGTGCCGGGCATGTGACCTACGCCGACGATGCCTGGCGGATCCCTGACGGACCGGGGCTGCCCTATCTGCGCCTCGACGCGCTGGTTGACATCGCCCGGCGAGCCGGAGCCGATGCGGTGCATCCGGGATACGGCTTCCTCGCCGAGAATGCGGCGTTTGCCCTGTCCGTGGAAGAGGCCGGTCTGGTGTTCGTTGGGCCCCCGGCGGCGGCGATTGCGGCGATGGGTGACAAGGTCGAGGCGAGACGGATTGCCACGGCGGCAGGTGTGCTCCCGGTGCCGGGAACTACGGAGCCGGTGGAAGATGCCAGTGCGGCGCGGGAATGGGCCGATGCGAATGGTTACCCAATCGCGGTAAAGGCGTCCGGTGGTGGAGGCGGACGAGGCTTCCGGGTGGCGATGAACCGCGATGAGGTTGAGGCAGCATTCGAGGGCAGCCGGGGCGAGGCGGAACGGTATTTTTCCAATCCGGAGGTGTATCTGGAGCGGTATATCGAGCAGCCACGTCATATCGAAGTGCAGGTCTTCGCCGATCCTCGAGGTACGGTTGTGGCATTCCCCGAGCGGGAATGCTCGATCCAGCGACGTCACCAGAAACTGATCGAGGAAACGCCATCCACGGCTGTCGACGCCGAATTGCGCCGGAACTTGCAGGATGCCGCGATTGCGCTGGCGAAACAGGTGGATTATCGCGGTGTCGGCACGATTGAATTCCTGCTGGACGAGGATGGGCATTTCTATTTCCTGGAAATGAACACGCGAATCCAGGTGGAGCACACCGTCACCGAAATGGTGACCGGGATCGATATCGTACGCGAGCAAATCCGCACCGCCTCGGGCGAGACGCTCTCCTTCGGGCAGGATGATCTTGCACCGGATGGCTGGGCGATTGAGTGCCGGATCAATGCCGAGGATGCATCGCGGAATTTTGCGCCCGCGACTGGCGTCATTGCGAACTACATTGCTCCGGCGGGATTCGGAGTCCGCGTGGACAGTGCCATGCGAGCGGGTGATGCGGTTTTGCCGACCTATGACTCGATGATCGCCAAGTTGGTGGTGCATGCCCGGACACGCGATGAGGCCATTTCCCGGATGTTGCGGGCGCTGGGTGATTACAGGATCGAAGGTTTACCAACGACCATTCCCTTCCACCAGCGGGTTCTCGCGGAGGCGTCGTTCGTCAATGGGGAGACATCGACCACCTACCTGACCAGGCATCCGGAGGTGTTGGAGGACTACCCCGCATCGGGCGATGTCCAGATGGATGCTGAAGAGCCCGGTCCTGAGCCGTTGAAGGTGCTGGTTGAGGTTGGAGGTCGCCGGTTTGATGTCTCGGTGGCGGGACTCCCGGTGAATGGCGTGGCCCGAAGCCAGTCAGGACGGAGTAAACGTCCGGCGTCGCCACGGGCCGGGACGGATCGTGCCGGTGGGGGGAATGACCTGGTCAGCCCAATCCAGGGTACGGTCTTGCGGGTCGCTGTGGAGACCGGTCAGGTCGTGGCGGCAGGCGATCTGGTGTGTGTGGTGGAAGCGATGAAGATGGAGAACGAGATGACCGCCCACCGGGATGGCGTGATCGCGAACCTGGCGGTGGAAGCCGGGGGAACGGTGCAGATTGGTGGGGTGATTGCCACGATTGAGGATGCAGGTTAGAGGGTAGCGTCGGGGTGATGGCGGGCCTTGCCTGTGTCCGTTGCGCTGGCCCCTTCGGTGTAAGGTCCATTGACCACCGCACGCGGATACCGGAATGCGGTAGCATCCGATAATGGATGGGCGACAATGCCCGTAACGTGTCTCGGAGCCCCGTGTGGATACAGAAGGTCAAGTAGTGAATAACCAGGATGGTCACGTCACCGTCCTGCTGGAGGAGGCTGTTGCCGCGCTGAATCCGCATCGTGGCGGGGTGTTTGTGGATGGTACCTTCGGCGGCGGCGGGCATTCGACCAGGCTTCTGGAGCAAACTGGTGGCGCAATCACCCTGATTGCGATCGATGCCGACCCTGCGGCGATTGCACGGGCCAGGGAACTCGCGTCGTCCAGGCCGGGTGAGGATATCCGGCCGGTTCATGCGAATTTCCGGGATTTGGCGCGTGTCGCCGGGGAATTGGCCCCTCAGGGTGTGGACGGGATTCTGCTCGATCTCGGTCTCTCCTCTTTCCAACTGGATCAGGCGGAGCGTGGATTTGCCTTCCGGTTCAACGGACCACTTGATATGCGGTTCGATCCGACACGGGGGCCTTCGGCCGCCGACCTCGTCAACTCTCTGGAAGTGGACGACCTGGCCAACATCCTGTGGAAGTATGGTGATGAGAAGCAATCGCGCCGGATCGCCCGGTCGATCGTGGAGACCCGCAAAACCGGGCCGATAGAAACCACAACGGCGCTTGCCGGGTTAATTGAGAAGACGCTCGGTGGACGTCGGGGGAAAGCGATTCATCCGGCCACGCGGAGCTTCCAGGCGTTACGGATTGCGGTCAATGATGAGTTGGTGGCGCTGGAACGCGTGCTGGCGGATGCGCTTGACGTATTGAAGCCGGGCGGCCGCCTCGTGATCATCTCGTTCCATTCCCTGGAAGACCGGATGGTGAAGCAATTTATGGCGCGGGAATCGGCAACCTGCATCTGCCCGCCGGACCAACCTGTCTGTACGTGCGATCATGTACCTCGACTGCGGCGCATCGGGAAGCCTGTGCGTCCTGGAACCACCGAGATGACATTGAACCCCCGGAGCCGATCCGCGATCATGCGTATCGCCGAGCGGTTACCGGATCCTGATTCACGTACAAAGATGGAATCTGCTTCATGAGACGATACGAACTGCGGGATATCCTGGCTGGCACTGGTGGCGAATATTCCACTGAATTGCCCGACCAGCCGGTGTTCCTGACACTTGAACGAGATTCCCGGCATATCAAGCCGGGTGATGTCTATATTGCCGTCAAGGGCGAAACGCATGACGGGCACACGTTCGTCCCGCACGCCATTGAGAACGGGGCGTCGGCGGCCATTGTTTCGCGGGAATGGGCGAGTGCGCATCCGGATATCGACCTGCCGCTGATCCTGGTGGACGAGCCTGTGGCGGCTCTCCAGCGGTGGGCGGCGTGGCGACGCAACCAGCTTGACTGCCGCGTGGTTGGTATCACGGGAAGTGTTGGGAAGACGAGCGCGAAAGAATCGATCGCCGCCGTGCTGAGCCAGCGCTTTCGCGTCTACAAGAGTCCTGGCAATTTCAACAACGAAATCGGCCTGCCGCTGTCATTGCTGGATTGCCCGGATGATGTCGAAGTCCTCGTGCTGGAGATGGGTGGTGCGTTCGCCTTTGGCGAGTTGACCCTGCTTTCCAGTATTGCCCGCCCCGATGTGGCCGTCGTCACCAATATCTATCCGGTGCATATCGAGCGGATGGGAAGTCTGGAGGCGATCGCCCAAACAAAGCAGGAACTCGTGGAGGCGATTCCCGAGGATGGCCTGGTGGTCTTGAACGCGGATGACGCGCGGGTACGGAACATGATTGCCGCCGCCAAGGGTCGGGTCATCATGTACGGGGTGGAAGAACCGGCCGAGATCCGGGCCTCGGATGTGGTGACGGATGGTCTGGCGGGGACGATTTTCCGGCTTGAGATCGATGGTAAGGAATCATCGATCGAGGTTCCTTTCGTGGGCGCGCCAGCCGTACAGATCGCCATTGTGGCGTTTGCGGTTGGGTACGGGTTCGGGATGGATGTCTCCGAGATGCTCGTTGGGCTGCAGGATCCTCAGGTCCAGGTGCGATTGTTGTTCGTACCGGGACCGAATGGATCGCAACTGATCGACGATACCTACAACGCGAGTACGCCTTCCGTGCTGGGTGCGCTGGGGTTACTCGAGCAAATCCCGGCGAAGCGCCGGATCGCCGTGCTGGGAGAAATGCGGGAACTTGGGCCCATCGCGGAGAACGAGCACCGGGTGATCGGGGGCCGGGCGGGGGATATCGTCGATGTGCTGGTTGGGTATGGTGACCTGTCCCGGATCACGCTGGAGGAGGCGTGCCTTTCGGAGCGACCCGAGGGGCGGCCGCTGGAGACCCACAACTTTGGGCTCGATCAGCGTGAGGAACTGGTGACCTTCCTGCGATCAGAGCTGCGTGAGGGCGATATCGCCCTGATCAAGGGCGCACATGGCCTGTGGATGAATACGATCGTCGATGAAATCCGACCGGACGCGAGCGGAGAACCGCAAGTGGGCAGCGGGGATGGGCCGGCGGAATGACGATGACCCTGGCAGCAATGTCATTATCCCTGCTGGATTTGAACGAGGTGATGCCTCACGACGGCGATGAGAACATGGCCGTATCGTTGGCCCTGGCGGGACTGGCATTCATGGTGACGATCATCTTCGGTCGGCCATTCGTCACCTGGCTGCGACAGCATGGGGTGGGCAAGAAAATTCGACTCGAGCTGACCCAGCATCTGGACAAGACCGGTATCCCGACGATGGGTGGCATCATGTTCACCTCCGTCGCCGTGGTGATGACCCTGATATTCAATACCGCTGGCCGCCTTTCCATGCTGTTACCGGTGGCCGTGCTGATCGCCACTGGTACCCTGGGGGCGGTCGACGATGCCATGAACCTGGTCGATGGTGAGAAGGAAGGCATGTCGGGTCGGATCAAGATGCTGTGGCTGGTCCTGATTGCCGTCGTTGCGGCCTTCATCCTGCATCTGCCTGATCCCTGGGGCCTGGGCCTGCATCACATCTACATCCCGTTTTTTGGCCGGTTCGATATTGGCTGGATCTATCTGCCCATCGCCGCGTTTGCGATTGTGGGTATGGCGAATGCCGTCAATCTCACGGATGGACTGGATACCCTGGCGGCGGGCACCGCAGCCATCGCCTTTGTCTCCTACGGCATCATCGCCTACCAGCAGGGGCAGACGGCGGTGGTGACATTCTGCTTCATCATGGTCGGATCGCTGATGGGCTTCCTGTGGTTCAATGCCCCGCCGGCGCAGGTGATTATGGGAGATACCGGATCTCTTGCTATCGGGGCCGCGCTGGCGGTGGCGGCGTTCATGACCGGGCAATGGCTGCTCCTGCCCGTGGTTGGCGGCGTGTTTGTGGCGGAGACGGTGTCGGTGATGATCCAGACCGCGTATTTCAAGTACACCAGGAAGAGATACGGCGAACCGCGCCGGTTTTTCCGTATGTCTCCCATCCATCATCATTTCGAACGGCTGGGGTGGTCCCGGACGCAAATCTCCCTGCGATTCTGGCTGGTGGGGATGATGGCCGGCCTGATTGGCTGTGCATTGGCGTTGATGTAATTTGGAGGCCGGACCCTGGATAGTATGACCGGGTGATCCGGAAGGGACCGGGTTGTTCTCGAGGAGCCTCGTAGCTGCAGCCGACGATCTGCCAGTTTCCGGTTCGGTACCGGGAGATCACAAGGGGCTCCCCTACCACCCATGTCGTTAGCGTTGTTTGACTTGTGACCGGGTTTTCGTGCGGGTTTTGAGACATCTATGACAGAACAGATTGCAGGTACCCGATATACCGTCATGGGTCTTGGCGTCCTTGGTGGTGGTGTGGGGGTGGCGCAATACCTGGCACGTCACGGCGGGATCGTGACCGTGACCGATATGCGGGATGCCGCCGATCTCCAGACGTCGATCGACCTTCTGTCCGGGCTCCCCGTCACGTTTCATCTGGGTGGGCACGAGGAAGCCGATTTCACCCGGGAGCGTTCGGATGTCGTGGTGCGAAATCCCGGCGTGCGGCGGACCAATCCGCTGTTACGTCTGGCACGGGAATCCGGTGTTCGGGTCGAGATGGAGATGTCGCTCTTCTTCCGGGCTTGCCGGGCGCCGGTTCTTGGGGTGACGGGAACCAAAGGCAAGACGAGCGTCTCCACGCTGTGCGCCAACATCCTGCGTGCCTGGAATCCGGAAACGATCCTGGCCGGGAATATGGGGATTTCGGCATTGAACCTGGTCGATGCTATCCGGCCTGATCAACCGGTGGTGATCGAACTCTCCAGCTGGCAGCTTGAAGCGCTGGATGAACACGGATTCGGTCCCCACGTTGCCGTGCTGACGAACATCACGCCGGATCATCTCGACAGCTACGACAGTTTCCAGCATTACGCGGATACGAAACGCACGATCGGCCTGCATGGCGGTCCGGAATCGGTTGTCGTGATCAATGCCGACGATCCCGAGTGTGAAGTCCTGGAGGGATGGGCCGCTGGGCGGGTCCTGAAGTTCGGCCTGGAGGATCAGGGCACGGATGGCGCCTGGCTCAGTGGCGATACCTTGCTTCTGCGCATGGATAGCTACGAAGCGCGCCTGCCCCGGCCGGAGCAACTGCAGCTGAGCGGCGAACACGGCATTCGCAATGCTCTGGCGGCGGTGGCCGCAACCGCCGCCTATGGTGCGCCGGTGGAGGCGATCGGTGCCGGGCTGGCATCGTTCGCCGGGGTTCCCAATCGGATGGAGGAGGTCGCGACGATCGACGGCGTGTTGTATATCAATGACACATCTGCCTCAGCTCCGGCGGCGGCGGTGGCCGGAATTCGGGTACTTGGAACAAGGGCAGAACGTCTGACCGTGATTGCTGGCGGGGCGGACAAGCAAACTGATCTGAGACCGTTCGCCGATGAGCTTGCTGTCCGGCAGGCACGGGTAATATTGCTGGATGGGACAGGTACGCCGGAATTGATTCGCCACCTTCAGGCGTGTGACGTCGCTTACAAGGGGCCCTTCCAGAGCATGAACGAGGCATTTCGGGTGGCAACGCAGGATGTTTCCAGCGGGGATATCGTGACCCTGACACCGGGGTGTGCCAGCTTCGGGTTGTTCCGGAACGAATTCGAGCGAGGTGACCAGTTCCGCGCCGAGGTTCATGCATTACAGGCTTCGTCATGTGTCCAGGCGTATCCAGACCAGGAAAATCACCAATGACCGATCACGACCAGGCAACATCAATTCGCAATGTCGCAACGCTGCCGCCACCCCCGGCGACATTTCACTTCATCGGGATCGGTGGCATCGGTATGAGTGGCCTGGCCCGTATCCTCACCATGTGGGGGTACAAGGTGACTGGGTCCGATGCCATGGATTCGGCACAGGTGGAATCCCTGCGGGCATTGGGCATTCCCGTCGTGATCGGGCACGACGATCCGACTTTCGCTGGCCTCGCCGATATCGTGGTCACCAACAAGCGTGCCGCCGCCAACGCGAAAACGGAACTGGATGCAGCGGAGACCGCCGGGGCGCTGGTGATCCGGCGCGGCGACTTGCTGGGGATGGTGGCGAATGCCCGGATTTCGGTTTGCGTGGCGGGGTCACATGGCAAATCTACAACATCCGGCATGCTGTCCGTGGCGTTGCGGTGGCTGGATGCTGACCCAACATTTGCCGTCGGCGCGATCGTCGCGGCGACGGGGACCAACGCCGAACCGGGCGATGGGCCGCACATGGTGGTCGAGGCGGATGAGTTTGACCGCTCGTTCCATGGATTGTTTCCGAACGTGGCGATCATCACCTCGGTAGCATTCGATCATCCCGACATCTACGACGACCAGGATGCCTACGACGAAGCCTTCGTTGAGTTTGTCCGGAATATCAAGCCGGATGGCACGTTGATCATCGCTGGCGACGATGACGGCGCGAGGCGAGTGTTGGCGACTATTCACGGTCTGGGACGCGACGATCTGACGATCCGGACGTTTGGCGAAACCGCCGGGGTAGATTGGCGTCTGGAACGGCAAGATGACACGTGGCGCGTGATCGATCCGGACGGGGAGACCCATCCCATGCCACTTGAGATACCGGGCAGGCACAATGCGCGAAATGCGCTGGCTGCGCTGGCGGTACTGCATGCGCTTGGTTTTGAGATCGACAAGGCAAGTGCCGCACTGGGGACTTTCGCCGGGATCGGACGGCGGTTCGAACACAAAGGCGTGGTCAATGGTGCGGATATCATCGATGACTACGCCCATCATCCTGATGAAGTGCGGACGGTACTCGAAGCGGCGCGCGATACCTATCCGGGGCGACGGGTGATCGCGGTGCATCAGCCGCATACATACTCCCGGACGCATACCCTGATGAAGGAGTTTGCCTCGTCGCTGGAGCAGGCGGATATCGTCGTCCTGATGGAGATCAACGGGGTGGGTGAGGAGAACGTGCATCACATCTCCAGCGCGCATCTGGGATCGCTCATTCGCAAGCCGGTCCATCTGGTCGGAGGACCGGAGGACGCCGCCCGGAAAACGCTGGATATCCTGCAGCCGGGCGATGTGGTGATGACGATTGGCGCAGGCACGAACACCCAGGTTGGCCCATTGATGTTGGTGCCACCCTCGTCGCAGTCGGAGGCACCAGTTCGCCCCATCCGGCGCGAATCCCGACGAATGGCCTCACCTGTGGTGCGGATCCAGGAGGCCCCTCACCTGCAATTCCTGGTCGATGTCGATATGTCGTTGTATACGACGATGCGGATTGGCGGTGAGGCTGATTTCCTGGTGCGGGCCCAGACCGCGGATGACATCGCCGCCGCGAGGACCTGGGCGCACGAGGAAAACCTGCCAGTGACGGTGATCGGCGGCGGCAGCAACCTGCTGGTTGGAGATGATGGTATCCGGGGGCTGGTGATCGTTGCCAGGACGCCGGGTCAGCGGGCGGAATCGCTGCTTGAGATCGAAGATCAGGATGACCATGTCGTCCTCACCGTGGGTGCCCAGGCGCCGCTGAGCTGGGTTGGCCGGTATTGCGCCGGGCAGGGCTGGAGCGGCATGGATTGGGGTGTGGGGCTGCCGGGTCAGATCGGCGGGGCGACCGTCAATAACGCCGGCGCACATGGTACGGAATTGAAGGACCATCTCATCGCTCTCGACATCTTGCAGGACGATGGGAAAATCGTGCGGCAGGATGCGGATTGGCTGGAGGCGTCCTACCGGATGACGAAAATCAAGGGTGCACCACGACCGCGACCCTGGGTGGTGGTACGATCGGTCTTCCGATTGCCGAAGGGCGATCCGGTGGACCTGGTACGACTGGCGGATGAGCATGCCGACTTCCGAAAGGAAACCCAGCCCACGGGTGCCTGCTCGGGGTCGCTTTTTGCCAACCCGGAGGGCGATTTCGCGGGCCGTCTGATTGCCGAGGCTGGATTGGCCGGATACCAGGTCGGGGCGATGCAGATTTCGCCCAAGCATGCCAACTGGATGATGAACACCGGCGGCGGCACGGCAGAGGACGCCTCGACGCTTGTCCAGCATGTCCATGACACCGTCCTCGATCGATTCGGCATCGATCTGCGGCCCGAGATCGAACGGGTGGGTGAGCACCGAAACTGACCGCGACGACAGACGTTTATGCACCGAAGGATTCTTCCCTCATGACTTCAGGCGAACAAGGTAATCGGAAAATTCGCGTGGCAGTGGTCTTCGGGGGCCGGTCCGACGAGCATGACGTGTCACTGCGCTCGGCGCAAACGATCATGGATGCGCTGGACCCGGAGCAGTATGACATCGTGCCGGTCGGGATTACCCGCGAGGGGCGATGGATTGCTGGTGAGGACCCGATGGCGGCGTTGATTGCGGTTTCGCCGATGTTCCATCTGGGTGAGGGGGAGCAAAAGGCAGAACCCACCGGTGAGCGGGCGGTGACGCCTGTGGTGGGCGCTGATGCGTTGATGCCGGGTGGGGTCACCGAGTCGGTGGATGTCTTCTTCCCGGCGCTGCACGGCCCGATGGGTGAGGACGGCACGATCCAGGGGATGCTGGAGATGGCCGGTTTGCCTTATGTGGGCAGCGGGGTGCTCGGGTCGGCGGCGTCCATGGACAAGGCGATGACCAAAGTCGTGCTGGCGCAGGCGGGCATCCCGCAACTGCCGTGGATGCTGGTATTGCGGCGGGACTGGGAGCGCGATCAGGAGGGTATCGAAGCGAGGATCGCTTCGGAGATCGGATTTCCCTGCTTTATCAAACCCGCGAATCTCGGTTCGAGTGTGGGGATTACCAAGGCTCACGACGCCGAAGCGCTGAGCAAGGGTCTGCGGGACGCCGCGCTGTTCGATCGTCGTCTTGTCATCGAAAAAGGAGTTGTGGGGCGAGAACTGGAGATTTCCGTGCTCGGGAACGACGATCCCATCGTGTCGGTTGCCGGTGAGATCCGGCCGCGCGGTGAGTTTTACGACTACAACGCGAAGTACCTGGATGACAGCGCGGAATTGATCATCCCGGCGGATCTGGAGCCGGAAATCCAGGCCCGGCTGGAAACGCTTGCGGCGCGGGCGTTCACGGCGCTGGATTTGGCGGGATTGGCGCGGGTCGACTTCTTCCTGGAAGACGGTACCAACGACATTTACCTGAATGAAGTGAACACGCTGCCCGGCTTCACCTCGATCAGCATGTATCCATCGCTTTGGGAAGCAAGCGGGGTGCCGATCCGGGAGCTTGTGGACCGACTCGTGCAACTGGCGCTGGAGCGTCACGCCGAGAAATAGCGGGCTGAAAATACCTGCGTTCGTTCGCTTGTCGATGTGTTTATCCACCATGTTGTCGCACACGAAGTCATGATTAATGTGCGTGCTATACTTCCCGGTGATTGCCAAACGGTGCGCATCATCTTGAGGAGCGTGTGCCTCGCAGGACGTGATGTGGCCGTACGGCGTTTGCAATGTGCAAGCGCTGGATGAAACGACAGAACCGGAGCCTGGCACTGGCTGCAAAAGGACGCAGAACCTGGTGAGGGCTTTTGTTGATACACATGGATGGTGAAGGGACGATGCAATCCCGAGGTCAGAATCAGGCACGAGGACAGCAGCAGCGGGGCCAACCGGCGCCCGGCGCTCCGTCGGCGCAGAATCAATCCCCGGCTGAGCGCCCCATGGGCGGTGCGCCGGAGAAGCCGGCGTCGCGCTGGAGCACGTCCGATGCCCTGGCCAACGCATTTGCCCGGATCAAGGTTGTTGGTGTCGGCGGTGCTGGCGGCAATGCGATCAATCGCATGGTCGGTTCCGGCGTGGACGGGATCGAGTTCGTTGCCGTCAACACCGATGCCCAGGCGTTGATGACCAGCGAGGCGTCGATCGCGATACGCATCGGCGACAAGTTGACCAAGGGGCTTGGCGCTGGCGGTCGACCGGAAATCGGTGAACGGGCGGCTGAGGAGAGTGCCGAGAGCCTGGCCGAGGTCATGCGCGATTGCGACATGGTCTTCATTGCCGCAGGTATGGGCGGCGGCACCGGGACCGGTGCCTCGCCGACGATTGCCAAGCTGGCGAAGGACGCGGGCGCGCTGACCGTTGCCGTGGTCACCAAGCCGTTCGAGTTCGAGGGTGGACGTCGCCGCCGGGCGGCAGAGGAAGGCGTGGCCGCGCTCAAGGATGAGGTCGACGCGCTGATCATCATCCCGAACGAGCGTTTGCTCCACATGGTCGATCCGAAGACGACCGTCACCGAGGCATTCCAGATCGCAGACGATGTGTTGCGACAGGGTATTGCCGGTATCTCCGACCTGATTACCAAACCGGGGGTGATCAACCTCGACTTCGCCGACGTGAAATCGATCATGCAGGATGCTGGTTCGGCGTTGATGGCCATTGGCTACGGCGAAGGATCCGACCGCTGCGTGAATGCGGCGCGGGAAGCGATCGAGAGCCCATTGCTGGAGATGAACATCCAGGGTGCACGTGGTGTGCTGTACAACATCTCCGGTGGTAGCAACCTGACGCTCTTCGAGACCAGCGAAGCGGCGGAAGTCATCCGGTCGGCGGCGGATGAAGATGCGGAGATCATCTACGGTACCTCCATCGACGAGTCGCTGGGCGACGCGGTGATGATTACCCTGATCGCGACTGGATTCGACGATCAGCGCAGTGAAGATGCCTACGCTTTCGGCACACCTGCCAACGATCGTTACGGACGGCAGGAAGAGCAGCGGTTCAGCTCGCGTCAACAGCAGCAGGCGCCGCGCCGTGAACCACAACCGCAGGCGCAATCACGGTCCCGGAATGCCAACGAACCCGTCTATCCGGATGACGACTGGGAATCCGAGTCATCCATCATCCGGTTCCTGCGCGAGCGGTAGGAATTCCGGATATTCCAGCAAACCACGCCGATGCCCGCGCGAATCCCGTGCGGGCATCATTGTATGAGCGAGCGTGAGGAGGCCCCGACATGCGCTGTCCCTATTGTGCAGAAGATGACACGCGGGTCGTCGATAGCCGTGATGTGAACAATGGTGAATCGATTCGCCGCCGCCGCGAGTGCGCGAATTGCAAACGCCGGTTCACGACCTATGAGCGGGTTGAGGCGCCTGCGTTGATTGTGGTCAAGCGGGACGGACGGCGGGAGGAGTTCAGCCCGGAGAAGCTGCGTCAGAAACTCCGGGTGGCGTTGACGAAGCGTCCAATCGGCGAGGACGTGCTGGACGGCATCGTGTTACGCGTCGAGAACGAGTTGCGGGCACGGGGTGAAAAGGAAATTCCTTCAGCGGCAATCGGTGAGGCGGCGCTTTCCGAACTGAAGGCGATCGACCAGGTTGGGTACATCCGGTTCGCTTCGGTCTATCGCCAGTTCGCCGATATCGACGAACTGCGGCGGGAAGTCGAGGGTCTGGCCGGGCCGGATGGTGTACCGGAATCGCTGAAGGGTTCGAAGCAAGGATAGCTCCGCGTCTTTGATCCGACAGGTGACTCCTCACGGTGATGGCGTATTCCGGTTCATGAAAGGGCGGGCTGTGGTGAGCCGGCGATGATTGGCGAAGGGGCAGATAACCAGGAAGATTCCCTTCCGGCGGGAGGTTGGTACGTCAGTCGACGCTTTGCGATCCTCTGGAGTGGCACCTTGCTCTCGTCGCTCGGTGACATGATCTTCGAGTTCACGCTGATCGTTTGGGCCTTGCAGCGCTATGGTGAATCCGCATCCTGGTTGATTGCGGGTATCCTGGTGGCCTCGTCGATTCCGACCATCGTTCTTGGGCCGATTGCCGGGACGCTCGTGGATCAATGGCACGACAAGATCCGTGTCGTACTGCTCGCGAGTTCGGCAATCGCGATCCTGACACTTCTGCTTGCACCACTCCTCACCGATACCGTTTGGGGTACGGAAATGACCCTGCCTACATCGGTGCAGCTGGGAGTCCTGCTCTTCACCGTTTTCATCATCAGTGCCCTGAACCGGTTTATCCAGCCAGCAACCGGCGTGATCTCCCGGGACATCGTGGCCGATGCGGACAGGCCCCGGGCAGCCAGTCTCAATCAGGTTGCCCAGGGCACGGCTATTCTGGTGGGGCCACCGATGGCGGCTCCATTGTTTGTGTCGTTTGGCCTCACCTGGGCGCTGGCGCTCAATGCCGCGAGCTTTGTTGCGTGCGCGGTACTGGTGCGGCTCGCAGGCCGGGGTGCGACGCTGGAATCCACGGAACCGGACGCTGTCGATCAGGTGCGGATGTCGCTGCGACACCGGATTGCGTTGGTACGGACGGATCTTGTGTTGGGAATAGGGTTCTTCAGGCAATCCCCAACATTGATGACCCTTGCCGGTGGTCTTCTGATCGCGCTTTCCGGATTTGGTGCCCTCAATACCCTCGACCCGAGCTTTGTTGTTTTCAACCTCGGTGGATCGGCGGATATCTATGGCTGGTTTGGCACGGCACAGGGAGCCGGGAGCCTGATCGGCGCCGCGTTGTTCAGCGTCGTCGTTGGGCGTGTTTCGATGCCCACGCTTTTCTGCGCCAGCCTGGCTGGTCTCGGTTTGTTGACCCTGGTGTACGCGCACCAATCCTCCGTTCCGGCGGGTTTGGCGCTCATCTTCCTGTTGGGGCTGCTCTTGCCAGCGATTAATATCGCCGTGTCTCCGATCATGCTCCAGGTCACCCCGAGAGCGTACCTTGGTCGGGTGGGGGGAACACTGAACCCCTTGATCAATGTGGCGACCATGGCGGGTGTCCTGATAGGTGGGGTCGTTTATGGGCTCCTTGGTGAATCCTTTTCGGTGACAATCGGCGGCGTTCGATTCGGAGCCCTGGATAGCCTTCTCTCATTGACGGGCATGTTGAGCATGGTTGGCGGACTCTATGCCTGGCGAAGGTTTCGTACTGCGGCTGTCAGAGCCGAGCTTGAATCGGCTGCTGGCAGTCGTGATTCTGGATTGAGTTGATACGGTATCCGGGTGAATGCTTCGGGGTGGCTCCCAATGCTCCATCCGTTCGTCATCTTCCTCGGGCCGACGAACCCTCAGCCGTCAGCCGGCGTTCGCGATATTGAGTATCTGCACGACCCGTGGTGATGTTTTCGGGCGCGACGCCAGAGCGGGGTGAGGGGAGACACAAGGATCCCTCGACACGGATGCGTCTCGCTCCGCTCGTCGCCCCGGCTCGGGATGACGCGTGGTTTGGTGCAGGGTGAAAACCGGTTCAGGATGCCATCACCGAGGTGGGGCGACCACACCTGTCCCGTACGGGCGATGCCCGTCATCGCCCATCGGCACCGCAGGTGCCGATAACCCAATGACCCCAAGCGTCGTCCCCACCTTCACCCCAAACCCCGTCATGCCGAGCGAAGTCGAGGCATCTTTGGATAACCGGCAGCGCGCCACCCGGCACCGGGGTGGCGCATGTCTGCCTGCTGGTTCGTGCATCGCGTGTAATACGGAATCCGGATGATTTCCTGTGGTTAACCCGGGATCGACCTCCGGTCGATATCTCGGGCACA
>Ga0182747_1001825_pt1 | contig 15770 bp, 14 predicted proteins | sample eDN3rd30CBELigBY_FD_128526 | JGI IMG/M metagenome (GOLD analysis project Ga0182747, IMG submission 128526) | Enriched backyard soil microbial communities from Emeryville, California, USA - eDNA 3rd pass 30_C BE-Lig BY (version 2) (version 2) | ecosystem: Environmental > Terrestrial > Soil >...
GGTGTCATGGTGGGGAACTCCTGTCCTCCGCTTTGGACACGGCCTATCCGTGTCTGACCAGTGGACGAGCCAACCGGGTGACGTGTGACAGGGGCGGAGAAATGGGGCCCTCACCTGAGGACTTTGGTGGTCTCCCGGTTTCCGGCACAATGTTGGGAGACCACCGGCCGCAATTGCGAGGGCCCTCGGGAGACCACAAGGGTTTTCGGGTGAGGCCCCCCGGGCCGAAAAGTGCAAGCGGCCCATTCCCTACCGAGAAACGCGAGACGCGCCCGGCACACGAGCCATGACAGACCGCTCGTGAAGACCCTGGAGTCGATCCCGGTCGCCGGGTCTCGGGTACAGGGCCCAAGACTCCGGAACAATCGCCTTTCTGTTAGGAAATATCCGCGTTGGCGAGTAGCGCCAGGAGTGTGGCGCTGGTGGTGATGCCTTGCCAGAGGCGTTCGACGCGGTAGTTCTCGTTTGGCGAGTGGTTGGCTTGCTCCGGGGCGCCGTACGGGATGAGGAACGAGGGCAGGCCGAGCGTCTTCGTCCAGGTGGCATCCGGCAAGCTGCCGCCTGCCGAGGCGATGTCGATGGGGCGGCGACCGAAACCCGCCTCGATGGCGTCCCGGATGACCTCGGCGAGGGGATGCTCGACCGGGGTGAACGAGGGGATCATGCCGCCGTCGAGACGGACGATCTCGATGCCGTTGCCGTATTTCTCGACGTGGGCGCGGATCTTCTCCCAGATTTCGTCCGGCGTCTGGTCCGGCACGAGGCGCATGTCGATCTTCACCGTGGCCTTGGCCGGGATGATGGTTTTGCTGCCGGGTCCGCCGTAGCCGCCGGTGAATCCGGCGATGTTCAGGGTGGGCTGGGCCATGATCCGATCGGCATAGGGAAGGTTCGCCGGTGGCGTCATTTCGGTGATACCGATGGCCTCGATCATCTGTTGGGTATCGAAGGGCATCTTGTCCATCGCGGCGCGGGCACCGGGGGTTGGTTCACGCACGTTGTCGTAGAAGCCATCGATCAGGATGTGGTTCTCGTCATCGATCATGGTGTTCAGCAGGCGCACAAGCTGCCAAACGGGGTTGGGGGACACACCTCCCCAGTGACCAGAGTGAAGATCGCGATTCGGACCCGTGGCGCGGAGCTCAACATAGAGCAGGCCGCGCACGCCGAACGAGATTTCGGGATAGTTTTCGTCGCTTACCGGGCCGTCCGAGGTGTAGACCAGATCGGCTTTGAGCAGATCGCCATGTTCCCGCACGGTTTCGTCCAGATGTGGGCTGCCGACTTCTTCTTCGCCTTCCAGCAGGACCTTGACATTCACCGGCAACGAACCCGTGGCTTTCATCCAGGCCCGGATGGCCGCGATGTGGCTGAAGTGCTGCGCCTTGTTGTCAGCAATACCGCGCGCATAGATATGGCCATCGCGGATTTCCGGCTCGAAGGGTTCTGATTTCCAAAGGTCGAGCGGATCAGGTGGTTGGACATCGTAATGGCCGTAGAAGAGGATCGTCGGTTTGCCGGGGGCATTGAGCCATTCGCCGTAGATCATGGGGTGACCGGCGGTTTCCAGCACCCGGGTGGTGAGACCGGCGTCCTTGAGCAAGGCCTCCTCAATGGCAGCACAGTCGGCGACTCCCACGTTTTGGGCGCTGATGCTGGGTTGGCGTACGAGACGGAAGAGGTCGTCGAGATCGCTTTCGCGGTGGGCTTCGGACCAGTCGAGGGCGAGTTGCAGGTCGGGTTTGGGTGAGGTCATTGAATACTCCCGGGAAATCATGACGCAGACGCGTGTTGACCCGGTCATTGTCCTGCAGGATGCGGATTCGTCAAATGTGGTGGGGATGGGTGGTTGCCTGCATTCGGCTTCGCCGGGGGATCCTTCACTGCGTTCAGGATGACGGAGGGGCGTTCAGGATGACGAGGTAGGTGTTCAGGATGACGATGGGGTGTTCAGGATGCAGAAAAAGGGGATTTTTCCATCCAGCTGGATGCCGTGTCAGTCGATCTTTTGCAGGGCGGAGCCTTTGTGCATGGCGATGTGATCGGTCTTGTCGCTCTTGATCTCGTATTGCGGGTCCTCTTCCGAGCAGCGGCGTATGTGCCCCTTGTACTCGGTATCTCTCGTATGCACCTTCGTGATGGTGCCGGTGACGTAGCCAGCCTCGGAGTTCCAGCGGACGTGATCGCCGATCTTGAATGCGTGAGCCATGGAGTTTCCCTTTCACTTATCAGTGGTGTTGGCATGTTGCATGCCTCTGTCTCGTGTATTGGCATCAACAGAAGTCGTATACGGGAGGAGGGGGAGATGGATCTCGGAATTGAAGGACGCAAGGCTCTGGTGACAGGTGCCGATTCCGGTATCGGATTGGCGACAGCCAGGGAATTGCTTGATGCTGGTGTCGTCGTGGTGATTTCTGATCTCGATCAGGAGAAACTCGATGCGGCCACGCAGACGCTTGATGCCGCTGATGGCGCGTTGTATGCCTTTGCGGCCGATGTTACGAGTGTGGAATCCCTGACCGGGTTGGCGGCGAGGGTGCAGGAAGCCGTCGGGGATATCGATATTCTCGTGCAGTCCTCCGGTATCACCGGCGCAACCGGAATGTTCCATGAGATTGACGATGCGGGCTGGGTCCAGACGCTGGAAACCGATCTGCTTGGTCCGGTGCGGCTGGTGCGGGCTTTTCTGCCGTCGTTGCGGCGGGGAGGATGGGGCCGGATCGTTTTGCTTGCATCCGAGGATGCCGTGCAGCCCTATCCGGATGAACTACCGTATTGCGCGGCAAAAGCTGGTGTGGTGTCGTTGGCGAAGGGGCTTTCCAAGACGTATGCAAAGGAAGGCTTGCTGGTGAATGCCGTTTCGCCTGCGTTTATCGCGACTCCGATGACGGATGCGATGATGGACAAGCGAGCAGAGGAGCGGGGAACGGATCGGGAAGAGGCGATTAAAAGCTTCCTCGAAGAAGAACGTCCGGGGATTGCGCTGGAACGACGTGGAGCGGCGGCGGAGGTTGCTGCCGTCATCGCGTTTCTGTGTTCGGATCGGGCATCGTTCGTGAATGGTGCGAACTGGCGGGTTGATGGGGGATCAGTTTCGACGATTTGACGTAGAAGGCGTACTCCCAAACGCAAGAGACAGCAGGCACCCACGTGTGCCTGCTGTCTCTTGCGTTCTATCTCCCATTTGGGAACTGGAAGCATTCAGTAATTGACAGGATCTGCCCGGGGAATGCCTCTAGGCGATGGATGGATGCGTGATTGTCACAGGAAGTCGACCATTGAAACCGGCCACGAGACGCGTGTGCATATTCGAAACTGCGAACCCAACTGGCCACACACGGCTTCGTACGGTCGGCCCTCGCAGCGGCGAGGGCTAGTTCTACGAAGGCCATGGTTCGTGACGAGGACAGGATCACGGAAATCCGATCAGGAATTGAGGATCATGGCCTTTTTGAGTTCAAACTCGGCATCGGTGAGGATTCCATTATCGCGCAATTCCCCGAGTTGTTTGAGCTGTTCCAGTTTCTGGTCGAAGCTGAGACCCGATGCGGCGGGGGCTGCAGCAGGGGCCGGTGCGGGAGCTACTGGTGCGGCAGCGACGGGCGCCTCTGGTGGGGCTTGCTGAGCCGCCCACCTCGCCTGCTGCCGCTGTTGGACACGGCCATGGACCGAACTGGCGACGGCCACTTTTGCGGCTGTTTTAAACAATCCCATTTTCTTCCTCTTTCCTTATGAAGCGAGAACCTTTGCGCTCTTCAGCGATATGCGTATCACTACGGCGTTCCGGCCAGGCTGCCGGGCCCGGGTTCCGACGCAGGGCGGCTCTTTGGTGCTCCAGGATGTTCGCCCGGTTGCAACCTGTGCTAGTCCCCGGTTGCGTCGAGTGCGACGACAAGCTCGTCAACTTCGACGGCGCCGCTGCCAATGAGACGTGCACCGTCGGTTTCCCAAGAGGCGATGACCGGAAGCAGCGAAAGCTCTTCATAGATCAGCACGGCGGCGACACTTCCCGAGGTCATGACCTCGCCCATCTGATCGAAGTCCTCTTGCGTGTACAGCCCGGACGATGCTCCATCGAAGATCGCGAGATCGAGTTCGCCGACGATGCCGAGATCATGGGCTTCGATTCGCGCTACCGTGCCATCGGCATTCTTCGAGACGAATTCAAGATCAAGGACGCGGATAGTGCCGGCGTTGACAAGCGACAGGAGGTGATTGAATCCCTCCGCTCCAATTGCTCCGTTGGGGAATTCCATCACGATGGAATCAATCGGACCGAATGTATCGTCGTAGATATCGTCTGAGATCATTGCTGGTTCGCCATCCTGAGTAAAATCGCCATTCGCCGTTGAGAGACGCTACCTTGGCCGATGCGCACCCGAAAACCAAAAACCGGGACGCGTTCGGCTTATGTGAATAGTTTCCTGTCGAACCGTATCCCGGGCGCCATACTCGAATAATCTTGCCGGGCCGACTGTGAACCGAATACGGGTATCAACTGTCATGTCCAAACCGGAGGTTCATGACGCGTGAAGAATCGATAGCATTAGCCATGAAGCTGACCTGAGCGGGCATCCGAAAGGAATATTTCTCCTTTGTTTGCTAAAAGTGATGCTTCAATCATCTCAGCTTCTTTATTTATATCAGAAGCGATTTCTACAACACATGGCCCATGCAGACTATTTTGTCGGATGGTATTTTCGTACTATCCGACAAATTCTGTGCTCACCGGGTCGGGATGTTTCCCGATGCGCCCGGTCGACCCGGCACTGGCATTCAATGCTCGACCAAACGTCGGACCGGGTCAGCAACCTCTTGAAATGGAGACGAGGCGGGTTGTACGTTTGGACGAGACTGGGTTACTCGGAACTAAGCGGATTGCATATTGATTGACAGGGTTTCTCACGAGCACCAGGAGGATCCCACGCTTCGCTCTGGACAGGCTATTGAACGCAGCCTGCGTCGTGTTGACCAGCCAGTTGGTGCGTTCAAGTCCTCCGCTACGGACGATCCGTCATGCCAGTATTCCTGCAATGCGCTTTAAACATAGGATTCGTGATGGATGAGGGCACCAATGAACGAGCACCAGAATCCCACCATGACAAAACCGGCATACGAGCAGTTCGCCGCAACGCGGAGGTATCAACCGGCGCTGGCATTTTCGCCGGACGGGAGCGCAATCGCGTATTCCGTCAATACATCCGGGCAGTACAACCTTTGGCGGCAACCGGCTGAAGGTGGATTCCCGATCCAGGTCACGCTTTCCGGTGGGCAATCCGTCCGGGACATTGCCTGGTCGCCGGATGGTGAGTGGCTTCTGTACACCGCAGATAATGACGGGGACGAGTTCACCCGCGTTTACCGGATCCCGGTGCAGGGAGGGTTGGCGGAGGAGATCGCCGGTGGCGAGCAAATCCAGTGCTCGATTATGGGTTGGTCTCCCGATGGCCGTTTCATCTCCTTCGCGGCAAATGACCGCGAGCCGACGGATCAGGACATCCTTGTTCATGATGAGGAAACGGGGGAAACCCGCCGGATTGTCGATTATGGCGGGCTGTATTACCCGGCCCACTGGTCCCCGGATGGCGACAAGATGCTGGTGCTCGATTTCAAGTCGAACACCGACATGGACATCGGGGTCCTGGATGTTGAGTCGGAAGAACTGACCATCGCCACGCGACACGAGGGAGAGATGTTCCTGATGCCCGTTGGGTGGGCCGCTGATGGGTCCGGGTTTTACGTGCTCTCGGATGAGGGCCGCGAATTCACCGGATTGGCATTCCAGACGCTGGACGGCGCTTCCCGCGAGTGGGTCGAGACGCCGGAGTGGGATGTTGAACATGCGGCGGTTTCCGCCGATGGACGCTGGCTTGTCTGGTCGGTGAATGAAGACGGCTACTCCCGCCTGCACGTTCGGGATCTGCATTCGGATGATGCTGCGCGGCAGATCGCGATGCCCGATGGGGTGCTCGGGACCATGACGATGGCGAAATCCGGTGACCGGCTGGGGATGCTGTGGCAGCAGGCAACGCATCCCTCCGAAGTGTACATCGTCGATCTTGCCAGCGGTGATGTGCAGCAGATTACCGAGAGCTTCCTGGGTGGTATCGGGCCCGAGGGCTTCACATCACCCGAATTGATTCGCTACGAGTCGTTCGATGGCAAGCAGATCCCGGCGTACCTGTACCGGCCGGAGGGCGTCCAGGGGCCGATGCCGGTGGTGCTGTCGATTCATGGGGGGCCGGAGGCGCAGGAGCGGCCGCAATACATGTATTCCGGCTTCTACCAGTACCTGGCCAGCCGCGGGATTGCGGTGTTGGCGACGAACATCCGCGGTTCGACCGGATATGGCAAGTCGTACCAGAAGCTGATCCATCGCGACTGGGGCGGGGATGAGTTGAAGGACCTGGAGCATGCGGCGAAATGGCTGCAGGCGCAGGACTGGGTGGATAGCGACCGGATGGGCGTATACGGCGGATCGTTTGGCGGATTCGCGACGCTTTCATGCATGTCGCGTTTGCCGGAATACTGGGCGGTTGGTGTCGATCTCGTTGGACCCTCGAACCTGGTGACGTTCGCGAAGGCGGTACCGCCGACGTGGCGGCGGATGATGGCGAAATGGGTTGGCGATCCGGAAGAGGATGCCGATTTCCTGATGGAACGGTCGCCAATTACGTACGTGGATCAAATCCGGGCGCCGCTGTTCGTGATTCAGGGGGCGAACGATCCCCGGGTGGTGAAGCCGGAAAGCGACCAGATCGTCGAACGCTTGCGGCAGCGCGGGGTTGATGTGCGATACGACGTCTATGAGGACGAGGGGCACGGTTTTACGAAACGTGAAAACGAGTTGAAGGCGATGCGCGACATGGCCGAATTCCTTGAGGCGCACCTGCTGGGAGAATGATTCCGGATATCTCATCGTCTGTGTCGGCCGCAGGTTGATCGCCATGATCACCTGAAGGGAACCCGCATGATCTTCAACCGATCCTGCGGGTTTCTTGTATCTCTTGACAGGACACCATTTGGTGTCGTATTCTGAAACCAGACACCAAATGGTGTCATATCCGGAGCTGGTACGTGAGCGGCTCAGGTGAGCGTCGGAGGCAGGGGAGGTGAGTGCCATGCGGGATGTCTATAGCGCGGTGGCCGATCCAACCCGTCGCCAGCTGATTCGTATGCTGGCCGATGCCGATGAGTTGTCCCTGCATGAGATGACGGCCAAATTCCCGATCGGCCGGACGGCGATCTCCAAGCACCTGACCATCCTCAAGGAAGCTGGGCTGGTGAGCGATCGCAAGGTCGGTCGGGAAACGCGGTATCGCCTGAATGCTGCACCGCTCCGGGAGATTCAGGAATGGGTCTCGTTTTACGAAGGGTTCTGGACCGAGCGGATCGGTCGCCTGAAGGATTTTCTCAAGGAGGACTAGGCCATGAGCGAGTCGGTTGTGCTGGATGTTGAGTTGACGAGTTCGATTGAGAAGGTCTGGGATGCCTTGACGGATTCCGCCTCACTCTCCAAGTGGATGTTGTTCAAGACCAATGACTTCAAGCCCGTTGTTGGGCACACCTTCCAGTTCCGGGATGCTCCCGGGTTCCCTGGCGCGATCGACTGCGAGGTGATTGCTGTGGAGAAGCCGAACCGGCTCTCCTACAGCTGGGAGACCGAAGGCGTGGACAACCAGCGGCACAAGACCGTGGTCACCTGGACCCTGGCGGCCGAAGGGAACGGGACGCAATTGCATCTGGAGCAGAGTGGGTTCCGGAGCGAGGCGAAGCAGGAAATCGGCGGCGCGAAGTACGGCTGGACGAGTATGCTGGACGAGCTCAAGAACGTTCTGGCTGCCTGATAGTGGTCTCGTAGCCTGGGTGACAGGACCTCCGGATGCTTGCGTCCGGAGGTCCTGATACGGAATCCGGATGATTCATTGAGGGTTATCGGGATCGACCTGCGGTCGTCGTCTCGGGCACAGGGCACCGAGACGACGAAGTTATCGTGACCCGGATAGCCGGGATGCCGCGTTGCGGCGCGGGTGGCGAGGCTCGTCATCGCCCGTACGTGTCAGCGTTCCAGTCTCTCGACGCTATGACGTGAGGCTGGAACGCGGGTGCGGAACCTGTGGTATGGTTGCTGGCCGATTTCGGGGACCTATTGACCATCGCACGAAAACAACGAGGTGCCGTTTATGAGTGAGTCCGGACAATGGATTGCTGACAGTCATGACCTGATCAAGGTGCAGGGCGCACGCGAGAACAATCTCAAGGACATTAGCATCGAGATCCCGAAGCGACGGCTTTCGGTGATTACCGGGGTATCGGGGTCCGGCAAGTCATCACTGGTATTCGGGACGATTGCGGCGGAATCGCAGCGGCTGATCAATGAGACCTACAGTGCTTTCGTGCAGGGGTTCATGCCGTCGATGGCCCGGCCTGATGTCGATGTGCTTGATGGATTGACGACCGCAATCATTGTGGATCAGGAACGGATGGGTGCCAATCCGCGATCCACGGTAGGGACGGCGACCGATGCCAACGCGATGTTGCGGATCCTGTTCAGCCGGCTGGGAGAGCCCCACATCGGTTCATCCCAGGCCTTTTCGTTCAATGTAGCCTCGATCAGTGGAGCGGGTGCGGTCACGTTCGAGAAGGGCGGCGAGACCAAACGGGAGCGGCGCGATTTCAGTGTGACCGGAGGTATGTGCCCACGCTGCGAGGGCCGGGGGACGGTCAGTGATTTCGACCTGAAGGCGTTGTACGACGCCAACAAGTCGATTAATGATGGGCCGTTCACGATTCCAGGCTACAGCGCCGACGGTTGGTATGGACGCATCTATCGGGACAGTGGTTTCTTCGATCCGGACAAGCCGATCAAGGACTTTACCAAGCAAGAGCTCCACGATCTCCTTTACAAGGAGCCGACCAAGATCAAGGCCGAAGGTATCAATGTTACCTATGAGGGCCTGATCCCGAAGATCCAGAAGTCGATCCTTTCGAAGGACCGTGAGGCGATGCAACCGCATATCCGGGCGTTTGTGGATCGGGCGATCACTTTCACCACGTGCCCCGAATGTGACGGTACCCGGCTCAATGCGCTGGCGCGCTCATCGAAGATCGACGGTATCAGTATTGCCGACGCATGCGCGATGCAGATCAGTGACCTCGCCACCTGGGTTCGCGGTCTTGACGAGCCCTCAGTCGCACCCCTGCTGGCCAAGCTGGGGCACACCCTGGATTCGTTTGTGGAGATCGGATTGGGCTACCTGTCCCTCGATCGATCATCGGGCACGCTTTCTGGTGGTGAAGCGCAGCGCACGAAACTGATCCGGCACCTCGGGTCGGCGCTCACTGATGTCACCTATGTCTTCGACGAGCCAACGATCGGGTTACACCCGCACGATATCCAGCGGATGAACAGTCTCCTGCGGCGGCTGCGTGACAAGGGCAACACGGTTCTTGTTGTCGAGCACAAGCCGGAGGTGATCACGATTGCCGATCACATCGTCGATCTTGGGCCTGGGGCGGGATCCGGAGGAGGACAAGTCTGCTACGAAGGCGACGTTGCCGGGTTGCGTACGTCGGAGACGCTCACGGGGCGTTATCTCGATCATCGGGCATCGGTGAAAGACAAGGTGCGTGAGGCGAAGGGGCAACTCCCGATCCGGGATGCCTTCCTGCATAACCTGAAGCATGTTGATGTGGAGATCCCGCTTGGCATCCTGACCGTGGTGACGGGGGTGGCGGGGTCCGGCAAGTCCTCGCTGATCCATGGCTATCTGGCGAATCGGGAGGATATCGTCATCGCCGACCAGTCGGCCATCCGGGGTTCCCGCCGGAGTAACCCCGCAACGTATACCGGAGTGCTGGATCCGATCCGCACCGCATTTGCGAAGGAAAATGGGGTCAAGGCGTCGTTGTTCAGCGCGAACTCGGAAGGCGCATGTCCCAACTGCAAGGGCGCCGGGGTGATCTACACCGATCTGGCGATGATGTCCGGTGTGGTTTCGGTCTGCGAGGAATGCGAGGGCAAGCGATTTAAGCCGGAAGTGCTCACGTATACGTTGAATGGCAAGACGATCAGCGATGTGCTGGACATGTCGATTGGGGAGGCGCAGGAGTTCTTTCCCAAGGGCAAGGCGCACACGATCCTGAGCCGGCTGGTTGATGTCGGACTTGGGTATCTTGGCCTCGGCCAGCCGTTGACCACGTTGTCCGGTGGGGAGCGCCAACGCATCAAGCTTGCGATCAACATGGCGAAAAAGGGAACGATCTATATCCTGGATGAGCCGACCACTGGACTGCACCTCGCGGATGTCGACCAATTGCTTGCATTGCTCGACCGGTTGGTCGATGCTGGCAACACCGTGATCGTGATCGAACACCATCAGGCAGTGATGGCCCATGCCGACTGGATTATCGATCTGGGGCCGGGTGCCGGGCATGATGGGGGCGAGATTGTCTTTGAGGGTACACCTGCCGCGTTGGTGGATGAGGCGCAAACGTTAACCGGTCAGCATCTGAAGGCGTACCTGGGGTAGGGTGAGCACCCTGGTCGCGCGCAGGGTCGTTCGTAGAACTGGCCCTCGTGGCCAGTTTCCGCCGGCACATGCGCATGGTGGCCCCGGAGCCTGACTACCGGCCGCAACTGCGAGGGGTGGTTGTGCGAAGGAGCGGTCCGGCATGACGCAGCGGAATATTGGGAACGTGACGGGAAGATGCCGTGGCCTGCAGGTCACGGCATCTTCCATGCGTACAGGAGGTAACCGGCTTGATTTGCCGAACTCCCCCTCGCAGGAGGCATGTTTCGATTTTGCCAGGACGTTCCCGATGAACCAGCAACCACCCCAAAAAGAGCCTGATGATCCGTTGACAGATTCCGGGGAAGATCTGGTACTTCCCGAATCTGACGAGATGCTTCATCGGCTCGGTACGCCACTCACGATCATCAATGGCTATGTCCAACTCCTCCGGCGCCGGAACCGGGCGCGGGTTGGGCAGGATGCGGATGTCATGGAAACGTCGCTGGCGGCGATTGAGGGGGCGGTCAATCGCATGAAATCCATCGTGGATGAACATCGTCGGGCACTTGACGGCGCGAACGACGATGAGAGCGCTGAGCGCCAAAACGAAGAAAATCGCATGCCGTAACCTCGCCCCGCTGCGAGACGTTTGAGGAACAAGGGGATGGGAAGTACCTCCAGGGATGGGCGGCATGAATCGACGTGTATTGATGGCGACGTTTGCGGCGGGCGGGCTTCTGTCCCGCTTCCCTGATTTCCCGAACTTGTTTCACTATTCGGTTTCTCGCTCCTTTACTGCCTCCATGGATGGCTCCGGATTCGTTCGTATCGATGTCGAAATCCTGAAATTGGCTACCGAGGATGGGGCAGAGCGGGAACGTCGACGCCGGTTGCGTATACCCTCTGAGAAGCTCCGCGGGGAATTCTACGTTGTCCACGAGGAAGGGATTCCTCTGCCGGATGACCTTGCCGGGTTGCCCGGGACCATGATCCGGTATGACACCGTGGCTGGCGCAGCGGCGGTGCGGGCGACGACGGTGATCGGCGCTTTTCGGCAAGCCGAAGTGATCTGGGTGGTTGTGGCGGGGGACAACAATCCGGATATTGCCATCGATTTTGCGCGGCATATTGCCGTGCGGGTGGCGGAAGCGAACGCATCCGCTATCAACCATGAGGATGACCTGCTTCCGATGCTTCCAACCACAACGGATTTCGACTACGACGTACGGGTAAAGGAGAGGTCGGGGTGAGATGAGCGTACCCCTTTTGGTCTCACGGCGCGTTTCAATGGGTATACATGCCATGAAGACCAGGGGAGGTACGCATGATCAACCGACGTACGCTGTTGCTGGGAGCGGGCGCAGCCGCTGGCTCCTTGCTCTCTCGCCGTGTGAGTGCCCTGACTCGGGTTGAGGGGTCGGCAGTTCGCACGTTTGCCAGCGTCGACCCGGTCTCGTTCCTGAGTGTGTATGTCGGGGACTATCTGGAGGATGATCGGGCGGAGGCGGCGCGATTGCGTTTTATCGCGGCTGCGCCGGAGGATTATGATCCCCGATACGATCCGTCAGTTTTCTCGAATGCGTTATTCCTGCCGAAAGAACTCCGCGAAATGCCCGGCAGCTTGATCCTTACCACCACCATTGTTGGTGCGGCGGCCGTCAGGACCGATCGCATGACTGGCGTGTTCCGCCGGGGCAGTATCGTGTGGGTACTGAAGGCCTCTGGCGAGCCGGGGCCGATGGAAGGGGTGATCGTGGACCTGATGAGCATCCTGAAGGAGCGGTCCATCTCTTCAACCATCCCGGGGTTGGATGATGACGGACTCCAGACCGGAGGACTTTGGGATTTGTTGCCCGGGATGGGAGATGTTCCGGATGGGTATACGTTTCGCGAAGAGCACTCTCCTGCGGCCGCGACGCCAGAACCTGCATAGTGCTCTGTCAACGCTCAACGACCGGGCTCACCTTGTCGGGTGCGCAACCATCGCGAAAACCGCCGTTATTGGGAAGCAGGATCGCTCGCACATCACCAAGTGTGCATCCGGACTCCATATCACATCCGGATGCTCTTTGGCGGGTGGTCGGGTGTTGGCATGGCATACCCCAGACAGGGTGAGGGCGGACCCAGAGATCCCTCGACACGGATGCGTCTCGCTGCGCTCGTCGCCCCGGCTCGGGATGACGCGTGGTTTGGTGCAGGGTGAACACCGGTTCAGCATGCCATCACTCGAGTTGGGCGACACTTGTCCCGTACGGGCGATGCCCGTCATCGCCCATCGGCACCGCAAGTGCTGATACCCCGGTTGCCTCACTCCTGTTCCCAACCTCTGCCAAAAACCGTCATGCCGAGCGCCGTCGAGGCTTCCTTGGGGCACCGGCAGCGTGTTTCCATGAAGCTGGGTGGCGCACGTTCCCGGACGCCCCCGTGGTTTGATGGACAGCGTAGTCGTACCGCGTGAAGAGCCCCGCCTGCGGTATGGTTATCTTCCGAACGATTGAGCGGTCGGTGGGTCAGCCAGTGGAGGGGCTTCATGCGAACGTTGATGGCGCCGTTTCGCTGGTTTGTCGGCACCCGGCTGGCGCGTAGCCTGCGTTTCCGGTTAATCCTGATCGTGCTGCTTGCCTCGTTACCGGCGCTGTTGCTTCTCTTGCTGACCGCGTCCCAACAGCGGACGGATGCCCTGGCGAACGGGCAGGATGAGGCTGACCGGATTGCGCGGACGGCGGCATCCGATCAGGGGCGGGAGATGGACCGGGTGCAGCGGGAGCTTTCTCTGCTCGCGCGTTTGCCCGAGGTGCGGGGTGATGACGCCTCGCAGTGCACATCGTTCTTCCAGGGGCTTGTTGCCGATCCGGATAATGCGATCTACGTCGATTTGCGGGTCTTCACCCGCGATGGCGATGTCTTTTGCCGGAGTTCAGGCGCCGACCCGACGAATGCGAAGATCGACGAGCCGTTCATTCAGGACGCCCTGGCGGGAACGTCCTTCACGGTAGGACCGTATCGGACAAACCCGCTGACCCAGAGGACGATCATCAGTTTTGCCGCTCCGGTGCGTGGTGGCGCCGGCGAGATTGACCGGGCGATTGTGGTGACGCTCGATTTGGGCAGTCAAAGTACCTTCCTCACCAATGCCACCTTGCCCGATGGCGGGATCATCCAGCTTGTCGATGAGGACGGGACACTGCTCCTGCAACGGCCACCGCAGGAGGGCGTGGTGATCGGGGCATCGTTGCGAGGGACGCCGGTGGTGGAAGCCGCGATCGATGCGGTAGCGACCCCGGCGCCGGAAGATGTGCTGGCTGACGTGCCCGGCGATGACTTCGTGCGGTCGATCGAGCCGGTGACGATCACGAGTACGGCCTCGATTTCGGATAATGCATCCGTGATCGTGGAATTGCCGAAGCAGGAGATCATCCGGCGCGCGGATGATGCGTTTCGGGACAACCTCGGAAAACTTGGCGTGGCGACCGCAGTGGTGATCTTCGCGGCGTGGATCAGTGCCGATCTTTTCGTTTCCCGCGATTCCGAAGCGCGGAAATCGATTGTGGCTGAGTTTTATCACGCGTTTTCGTCGGGAAGCGTCGAGCATCTGGAGAGCATTGTCTCCCCCGATTTTGTGGATCACAGTCCGGCGCCGGGGCAGGCGAAGGGCATAGACGGGCTCAAGCAAAGTGTGGCGGCCTTCCGGACCGCGTTCCCGGATGGCGAGGTGGTGCCGCGGGAAATGCTGGCGGATCGGGACAAGGTGGTGGCCCGCACCTCGCTGACCGGGACGCACCTGGCGGAGTTCCAGGGCGTGGCGCCAAGTGGCAAGCGGATGATTGCGGACGGGATCGAGACGTTCCAGTTCCGGAACGGGGTGATCGTGGAAGGCTGGAGCCTGTTCGGGCCGTTGGTCGAGATGAAGAAGCTGACGTCGGCGGAGCGGAGACCGGAACAGCTTTCGCCGAAACGCTCGCTTTTCCAACGTATTTTCCGACGTGGCAGGAATACTGCGCCGGATGGGCCGATATCATGATCCGGATCAACGCCGCCGCCCACGCGAAGGTCATGGGTGAATTCGATGAGGCGCGCGAGGTGGAGGCCGTTGCGCAGACCATTCCGTCATTGTGGCGCCGAACCCAGCAATCGTCCTGGTACCGGATGATGCGTTTCCCGCGCTGGCTCTATCAGGGCTACACGCGCTCCAATGCGGGTGACCTGGCGGCCAGTATTGCGTATCATGCCTTGATCGCGATGGTGCCCATGTTCTTCCTGCTCGTTGGTGTGGCAGGCCTCTTCCTCCGGAACGATGCTGTGCTGCGTCAGGCGGTGGAAACGATCCAGACGGTCTTTCCTGAAGGATCCGGGTCACGCGAGGCGTTTGAGGCGGCGCTGGAGGCGCGACGGAACAGCGGGTTGATCAGCCTGATCTCCCTGATGGGTTTTGCCTGGGTGGGAACCGGTCTGATCAGCTCGATGGCGCGAGGGATGAATCGCGTATACGGGGTGCGGAATGCCAACTATATCGTGGAGAAGCAACGCGGTTTTGTTGTGATTTTCCTGTTTCTGTTTTTCTTCTTCCTGTCGACGCTGGCGTCCATTTTGCCGACGTTCCTGTTGTCCCGCGATTTGCCTGAACGTGTCGATGTGTGGCTGAATGATTTTCGGTACAACCAGATTGTGGCGTATGGCGTGGCGTTTATCTCGGCGGTGATGTTGTTTTTCGTTATTTTCCGGATCGTACCGAATGCGCGGCAGCGCATCCTGGATGTGATCCCGGGGACGCTGGCGGCCAGTTTGTTGTTCGTCCTGCTGACGCAGGCCTTTCCCCTCTATGTGGACCTGGTTGGCGGCGTGAACCGGTACGGTCAGCTGCTCGGTCTTATCTCACTGATTGTGGCGGCGCTCTATTTCCTGGCGCACATCATTTTATTCGGAAGCTATATCAACTCTACCTGGCAGCGATTCCGTCAGCGTCGGTCCCAGGCAAAACATGCGGCGCAAGAGAATGGTGTTGAGGCGGGGGCGGCTGTTCCCGGCTGAGTTGGCCGCCGTGCAGGATACAGGTACTTATATGGAATCCGGGTAAACACGTCACCGTCGTTTCCGATGATCGACGCCTGCGGCGCCGATGGGCAGCAGATGGGGTCGCTTGCGCTTTTCGACGGCTGCTGCCGTCTCACCCTACCCCTTCGGCCGCCTGCCCCGACACCACCCGCAACGGATCATCCGGATACCGTATTCCTGCACGGAGGTCGGCCACCGGCCGCA
>Ga0182747_1001829_pt1 | contig 15761 bp, 11 predicted proteins | sample eDN3rd30CBELigBY_FD_128526 | JGI IMG/M metagenome (GOLD analysis project Ga0182747, IMG submission 128526) | Enriched backyard soil microbial communities from Emeryville, California, USA - eDNA 3rd pass 30_C BE-Lig BY (version 2) (version 2) | ecosystem: Environmental > Terrestrial > Soil >...
CCCGGGCCGGACACCACCGATGGGTACTGGTCGTAACGCCGCGTCCGGAAAGAAACGATATTCTCCGGCCCCTGTAACGCTCCCAACACCGTCGTTCGCGAAATATGACGCAGCCCCACGGAAACATGGCCGTTCTCCTCAAGCATCGCCACATACTTGAGTGTCGCGTCTTCTCCCTGTGCGGTTCGCGCCATCGACGCAATATGCGGATCCATCTCGACCAGCCGGTCGAGGAACGTCGGCACATCGACATCGACCAGATTCTCCGGCACCAGCGATTCAACCTTCACCGCATCGAGATCGATCTCACGACCCATCGTCCGCGCCAGAATCAGCGCCTTGCGCGCCACATCCAGACCGCTCAGGTCGTCTCGCGGATCCGGCTCCGTATATCCACGATCCCGCGCTTCCCGCACGGCAGTGGCAAACGGCTGCCCGGCTCCCACGGAGGAGAAAATAGCCCCAAACGTACCGGAGAGCGCGCCAGTCACTTCCAGCACCTCATCTCCCGTGTCGAGCAAGGTTCGCAACGTCGAAATAACCGGCAGTCCAGCCCCGCAGGTCGCCTCATAGCGCAATCGCCCACCGGTCACCGCCTGCGCCCATAATGCCTTCGAGCGGGCATCCGCCGACGGCAGCGCCAGCGGCGCCTTGTTCGAAAGCACCACCCCCGCGCCCGCTTCCAGCGCCGACACCAGGCCATCCACAGTCGCTTCACCGGCAGCGGCATCCATCACGATCGTGACATCGGCATCGCCGATCTGACCCGGAACCTCCTCCAGCGGAACCACCTGTTCAGGCGTCGATGTCCCGCGCGCCGCGATCAACGCCCGGAGTTCACTGGCAGGCAACTCGTCGCGGGATTCAACCGCCACCCCGCCGGCCCGGCCCGCCACCGCAGCAATCCGCACATCCAGCCCAAGGGATTGCTTCCACGTCTCCCGCAGGGCAAGCACCTGCTCGATCACCGCCCCACCGACAGTGCCATACCCGATCTGGACCAATGCAACCCGCTTCACATGCACTCCCTTGAATATCCACCACAAATCACTCGTACAACCGGCACTCGCAACTCCACCCGGCCCCTACCGCTCGCTTCGCCCCGTCCGCTCCAGCAACTCCTGCCGTAATTCCTCCCGACGCGCGCGCAGACGGGTAGCCAGCTCCCCCAGGTCCGGCCGCTGGAATGACAGCCGCGGCTGATTCGCCATCCGCTGCCCCATGCGTCCCCGGAAATCCTCGAACGACCTCGCCACCGACTGCTGGACCTCCTGCCACTCCCGCATCTCAAGGAGCATCGCTGCCTGCCCAAACTCGGATTCCTGTCCAAGCATACGGTGCCGCTGATGCCGGGCTTCTACCAGACGCCGTGGACCAAAATTGGCCAGCGTCCCAAGCGACTTCGCCAGCGACGTCTTCAGGGTCAACGCCACCCAGCCGGAATCCACTTCCGCTCCCGGCGCAGGCTCCGGCACAATGACATCCACAAGACCCAATCGTTCGCACTCCCGCGCTGGCCAATCCTGACCGATGTCGATGCCGGTCGGAGGCGTCGGGAATCGCCCGCCCCGGGAAACGAACGATCCTGCCAGATGATAGGTCGCGTGCTCCAGCATCAGCCGCTGGTCCCCGGTCATCATCACGTTGCCGAGCGCTCCCCGCGCGGTGCCAACCGCCACCGAAATCACCGGCACCGGCAACATCGCCATCATGCTACTCAACTTCGCAATCGCCAGGGAAGCATCCGGACGCACGATACCCGCCCCCGCCTGCGCCGGACTATCAACCAGCAACACCAGCGGCATCTCGAACCGGCCAGCCAGCCGTGCCAGCCGCTGGACCTTGCGGATCGCGGCGGTCGCATCGTCGCGCTCAGGAATCATCCGGTCCTGCGCCACAATCACCACCGCGCTGCCTTCCAACCGTCCAATACCGCAGACAACTTGCCGGTCGTCCGCCTCCACCCGGTCTCCACGCAGCTCAATGAAAGGCGTCACCATCCGCGTCAGATATTCGGGTCCTCTCAGCCATTCTGCCCCATACGCATCTTCTTCAGTATCATCCGCATGCTCAGCAGCAGTCCCCGCCTCAGGGCCAACACGAACTCCGGCAGGTCCGGTCCTGGTCCGCTTGGCAAGCAAATCGAGCAAAGCTCCCAAATGCTGACGCAACGCCGGTCTCGCCACCACACCGTCGATCCAGCCGTGAGATACCAGGGTCTCATCCGCGAGCGCTTGTTCCGCTGCGTCCAGCGACTGCCCGGCCGACCACGTCACTCCCAATTGCGTTCCCGGCTCCGCGAAAATCACATCGCACTGACTGGCAAAAGAGCCGAAAACCTCGGCTGATGTCGGATGCGTCAACACGGCAATCATCGGCACACCTGCCACTTGCACCTGCGCCGACACCGCCGCCAACCTGGCGCCCTGCACCATCGCCAGCGGTCCGGCCTGCGTTCTCGCCGCCCCACCGGCGCACAACGCAATCACCGGGAGCCGCCGGGAAAGCGCATACTCCAATCCCAGAATGATTTTCTCCGCCCCCAGCGCCCCGATATGGGAACCCAGGAGCTGGTCGTCAAGCGCAATCACCACCACCCGTACACCACCGATCGCGGCAACTCCGGTCACGATCGCTTCATCCAGAACGGGACGTTCGTGCTGCTCGGCGATCCGGTCGATCGCCGAAATCTGGTCGTTATCGAGGTCCTCGTCCAGAAGCAGCGGCGTCGGTATCTCCTGGAAAGAATGCTCATCCGCAATCAGCAACACCCGGGATCGGGCTGGCATCGAAAAATGCCGCCCACACACGGAACACACGCGATGGCCGATAAACAGCTCATCCTCAACCAGGTCCGAGTCGCAGGACGGGCAACTCAGCGCTGGCAAGTCGTCAAACGGATCTGCCAACTGGTCGGTAGCAAACTGGGATTCGGCATGATGATCCATGGCGTCCTTCATTTCTTTTCTTTATCGCAATCTACTCCGCACCGGAGTGTCATCCGGCGCAGACTGCAGGAACGTTGACCAAAGACATCTCCTGTAGCGGACTGATACCCCACCCCTGCGAACGTTAAATGATACCTGCCGCATGATCGCTCGCATCCACCCCATCCTAGGGATCGCATGTCTCCCGGTCAAACACCGATCAAACAGAAGTATGCCCCTCTGGACAAACCGGTCATCCTCGGGGAAAGTGCAAGAAATCGGGAAAGTTCGGTCCAGTCAGGAATTGAGGACACCACCCATGACCAGTTCACGTGATCAATATCCCTCTCGCAGTTCATGGATTCCCCAGCGCATCCCGGCCCGTGGCCGTGGCGGCATGGTTGGGTCAAAGATGCCACAGGCAGTAGACGCCGGTCTGGCCATGCTCCGGAAAGGCGGCAATGCCATTGATGCCGCGGTTGCCACCGCCTTCGCTGTTGGCGTCGTTGAGCCACCGATGAACGGTCTTGGCGGAGGCGGATATCTTGTCGCCTGGCTGGCAAAGGAAAAACGCAGCATTGTCATCGACTTTCCGATGATCTCCGCCGCCTCTGCCACACCAGATATGTTTCCGCTCGCCCCCGCTGGCAAAGGCGACGGCTTCCTCTTTGGCTGGCCCTCAACCCTTGAGGACGCCAATGTGATTGGTTACCGCTCCATCGCCGTGCCAGGGACGGTCGCCGGGCTCGCCCTCACCCTGGAACGTTACGGCACCCTCTCCCTCGCGGAGGTTATCGAACCGGCAATCGTCCTCGCCGAGGAAGGCTATCCTGTCACCTGGCAAACCACACTCTATATCGCCAAGGACATGGAAAACCTCAGGAAGTTCCCGGCCACCGCGGCGACCTTCCTCACTCCCGACGGCAATCCCCTCAAGACCAGCGAGCAGCTCAATCCCGCCTACATCCGCCAACCCGATCTGGCAAGAACGCTCCGTAAGATCTCGGACGAGGGTGCCCGCACCTTCTACGAAGGTGAACTTGCACGGACCATCGCCAACCATCTCAACGAAAACGGCTCATCGGTCACTGCCAGCGACTTCGCCGCCTACCAGGCCCAGGAAATCTCCGGCATCACCGTCGATTACCATGGGCACCAGATCCATACGGTCGGCGGTGGCACCGGCGGCACCTCCATGGGCGAAGCCCTCACCATGCTGAACGAGGTCGATTCCGGTCAACCGGGGAATCGCTCCGCTCACGAACTGCACACCATGACCCAAATCTTCCGCCAGGCCTTCGCCGATCGCTTTGCGTACCTTGCGGATCCCGATCAGATCGATATCCCCCAGAATGCCCTGCTCGATCCCGCCTACGCACGTGAACGGCTGGCGACATTCGATCCGGAACGCGCCACCACCCCGCAACCCGGCGATCGGGAACGACTTGGTGTCAATCACCAGATGCCCGCGTCAGTCCCGGATTACGTCAAAAGCGGCAGCACCACCCATCTCGGCGCCATCGACGCCGAAGGCAATGCCGTCGCCCTCACACAGACGCTGCTCGCTCTCTGGGGCAGCCGCGTCACCGTTCCCGGCACCGGCGTTCTCATGAACAACGGCATGATGTGGTTCGATCCGGAACCTGGCCGCCCGAATTCCATCGGTGGCAGCAAGAAACCGCTCAGTAACATGGCACCCACCATCATCACCAAAGATGATGAGGCCCTGGCCAGCATTGGCTCCAGCGGCGGACGCCGTATCCAGAACTGCAATGCCCAGATTGTCATGAACATGATCGATGGCGGCCTGAGTGCCCAGGAAGCCATCAACACCCCCCGGATCGACACGTCCACAACGGCACTGGCAATCAGCACGCGGATCGATCCCACCGTCCGCGAAGAACTTGCCGCCATGGGACACAAGGTCTCCCCGCGTGACGAATCGCTCATGACATCGGATTTCGCCTCTCCCGTCGCCATCGGTCGCAACCCGAATGGCGAACTCGACGGCGGATCCGATCCCTGGTATTACGCCGCCACAACGGCAGCAGTCGAAGGCCTGTAACCCGCACCCGGGTGAAGAACTCTCCTGGCATGACTCATGTGCCGGGCGCCAGGCGTTTCTCGGTAGGGGAGACCCTTGTGGTCTCCCGCCGTATTCCCTCACTTCTCCTCTGCATTTGACGCATGACAAACCACTGGCGCGGATTGCTGAATCTTTGTCTACAAGCGGATCAACGCACCGCAGGTTGACAGCCATGCTCCTCCATGGGACAGTATTCGCAGCTTCAAAACAAGCAGGTTGAAGAGTCACTGCGGACTCCAAAGCCGCCACGTCTGCGCAATTCGCAAGTGAAGAGACCCGGTTTAGGCCAGGTCTGTATTTGTGCTATACGCACCCGGAGAGTCCATGTTTCGTTACCTGGTTGGACGTCTGGTATCCGCAGTTGGGGTCATCATTCTCGTCTCCTTGCTGGTATTCACCATCATCCGGCTCATCCCCGGCGATCCCATCACCATCCTGCTCGGTGAAAACCTCACCGATGAAGCTCGTGATCGCCTGGTGAAAGAGTGGGGGCTTGATGACTCCATCATCGTCCAGTACCTCCGCTGGGCCGGCCATATGCTGACCGGGGATTTCGGCGCCTCAATCCGCACCCAGGACGCTGTCGCCGGCTTACTGGTTGATCGCATCCCCGCCACCGTTTCGCTCGCCGCCTTGTCGCTAACCATCGCCGTCCTCATCGGTGTGCCCTCGGGCGTCATCGCCGCCTACCGGGCCAACTCCGCATTTGACGGCATGGCCATGCTCACGGCCATGCTCGGCCTCTGCATTCCCAGCTTCTGGCTTTCCCTGCTGCTAATCCTGCTCTTCTCCATCAAGCTCAACTGGCTGCCGGTTTCCGGCTACGTCTCACCGACGGAGAGCATCAGCGGCTGGATTCAACACCTCATCCTGCCCGCCCTGGCGCTGGGAGCCGGTCTCGCGGCCAGTATCAGCCGCATGACGCGCAGCGCCATGCTGGACGCTCTCTCCCAGGATTACGTCCGCACCGCCCGCGCCAAAGGGCTCACCGAGCGCACCGCCCTCTTTGCCCACGCCCTCCGCAACGCCATGCTTCCGATCATCACGGTGATCGGCCTGCAGCTCGGCTTCCTGCTTGGCGGGGCCATCGTGGTCGAGGAAGTCTTCGCCATGCCAGGCATTGGCCGCCTCCTGATATTCGGCATCAGTAATCGTGACTATCCCCTGATCCAGGGCGTGGTCATGATCTTTGCGGTTTCTTTTATCGTGATCAACTTGCTGGTCGATCTGTTGTATTCGGTGTTTGATCCAAGGGTCAGGTACAGCTAATGGCAAGCCCCTCACTTCGGGTCTCCAGGCCAGCCACCACCGGCCTCGCCCCAAAAGACAAACCCTCCTGGTGGCGCACGCAGTGGCGCTTCTGGATACGGAACCGAATCGCCCTGATCGGGCTGGTAATCGTCCTGCTTGTGGTCCTGACCGCGGTGTTTGCACCGCTCATCGCTCCATACGATCCCTACGAACGTGATATCCGGAATCGCATTGCCGCCCCCACGGCGGCCCATATCCTGGGCACCGACGAACTCGGCCGGGATACCTTCAGCCGCATTGTGTATGGCGCCCGCATCTCCCTCATGGTTGGCCTTGTTTCCGTGGGCATTGCCACCCTCGTTGGCGCTCCGCTCGGTATGATCGCGGGGTATAGCCAGGGACGTTTTGACTCGCTCATCATGCGATTCATGGATGCGGTCCTGTCGTTCCCTGAAATCGTCCTCGCCATCGCGATCCTGGCGATTCTGGGCCCGTCCGCGTTCAATGCCATGATCGCCATCGGTATCGTCTATATCCCGATCTTTGCCCGCACCATCCGCGCACCCGCCATCGCCGAATCAAATCGCGAATACGTGGAAGCCGCCCGCGCATCTGGTGCGACGGGCTGGCAGATACTCTTTCGGCACGTTGCCCCCAATACGATGAGCATCCTCATCGTCCGGATGTCGACCAGTCTCAGCTATGCAATCCTGGCCGAAGCATCACTCTCCTTTCTCGGCTTGAGCGCATCACCGCCCACTGCCACCTGGGGCAGGATGCTGAAGGACGGTCAGAGTTATATGCAACAGGCGCCCTGGGTCGCCATTTTCCCGGGTTTGGCAATCGCCATCACCGTTCTTGCTTTCAATCTCCTCGGTGACGGTCTCAGGGACGCCTTTGATCCAAGGGCGCGGAAACGCATAGGCGGATAACACAACATGCTATCGAGCATGGCTCGAATATCGATAAATGGGAAAGGGAGTGGATCATGGGGCAGTTGAAAACAGGGATGGTGGTGGCACCTCAGCCGCTGGCGGTTGAGGTTGGGGCACGCGTCTTACAGGCTGGCGGAAATGCGTTCGATGCGGCCATCGCCACGGCATTTGCCCAGATGGTGGTCGATCCGCAAATGTGCGGCATTGGCGGTTTCGGCTGCCTCACCCTTTACGATGCCGCACGCGACGACGTGGTTGTCATGGACTTCAACGCCAAAGCCGGTCAAAATGCCACACCCCACCAATGGGAAAACGTGATCGTTGATGAAATCTGGACCGGCTACGGCTGGGCACTGGAAGGTCATGTCAACGACATCGGTTATGGCGCCATCGGCACACCAGGCACGGTCGCCGGTCTGGCCGAACTGCACCGCCGCTTTGCCACCCGTCCCTGGGCGGAACTGATCCAGCCCGCCATCGATTTCGCTCGCAACGGGTTCCTGGTCACCCCGGAGCTGGCGATTCTCTGGAACACGGGCGATACCCCGGACATGGCGGGAATGAAGCGACGCATCACCTTCAATGAAGAATCGCGGCGCATTTACCTGAAGGCCGACAACACGACGTATGTCACCAGGGAGAGGTTCTACAATCCCGACTATGCCGCGACGCTGGAACGGCTCGCCACGCTGGGTCCTGAAGAGTTCTACACCGGCGAACTGGCCAGGAAAATAGCCGACGATTTCGCGCAGAACGGCGGCACAACCACACTTGATGACCTCAAGTCCTTTCAGGTCACCACCCTGGATCCGGTCGAGGGGACCTATCTGGACAACGACATCCGGACAAACCATGCTCCGGGCGGCGGCCCCAGCGTGATAGAGATTCTGAATATTCTCGAGGCGTACGATCTGCCCGCATTGGGCCATAACACCGAGGATTACATTTATACCGTAGCCCGTGCCCAGATTGCCGCCATGATCGACCGCGCCAAACACGTGGGTGACCCCGCCTTTGTGGATGTCCCCACCGAAATGCTCACCAGCAAGGAGCAGGCGAAAATGTGGCAGGAGCGCCTGGCTACTGGCGAGCACATTGAGGCACCTCGTTACCATCCTGACGGTCGCACAACCACCAATGTCTCCGTCACCGACAAGTCGGGCAATTGCATCGCCCTCACCCATACCCTTGGCGCATCCAGCGGTGTCATCACCCCCGGCCTCGGGTTCATGTACAACAACGCCATGAACTGCTTCGATCCTCGTCCGGGCAACGTCAACAGCATCGCCCCCGGCAAGGGACGGATCACCGGCATCGCTCCCTCTATCGCGTTCACCAACGACAAGCCATCCGTGGTTCTCGGCGCACCCGGTGGCACCCGGATCATGACCGGAGTCTTCAACGTCCTGGTTAACGTCCTTGCCTTTGGTATGTCCGCCGTGGAAGCCGTCTCCGCGCCACGCTTCGATTGCCAGAGTGACACCCTTGATGGCGAATCACGCATACCCTCCTGGGTACTGCAGGAGGCCGCCGACCGGGCTGGATTGAAACGCTTCGAAAACCCTGCCCCCTACGGCCATTTCGCGCTCGTCCAGGCGATCGTGATCGATCCGGAAACGGGCAACGTGACAGGAGGTGCAGACCCGCGCAGCGGTGGCGCAGCCATGTCTGGCTAAACACGTGGCGGTTCACCGGGGTAATCCCAGCGTAGTCTCGGTGCCCCGCAGCTGCGGCCGGTGCCCGAGATCGCGACCGCAGGTCGCGCCCTGACACCGTTCCTGCCGAATCCGGATGGAGCCCTAAGGGTGGTGTAGGGGCGGTCGGCCAAAGGAATGGAGTGAGATTGCATCAGCCAGCGAATAGCGCAAGCGGCATCATAGCCCCCTAATTAATCACCCGAATCCCACACAACACTCTTCAAGCTGACGACACCCGGATTACGCAAGGTAATGTGAAATCCAGAGAACATGCAAAAGGAGTCGAGATCGTGAACAACAACAAGACATTCCAGGATCTGGCAACGAAACTCCGGAACGGAGACCTCTCCCGGCGTGCGTTCATTCGCGGCGCCACGGCGCTCGGCCTGTCCGCGCCGTTGGCGGCGGCGCTGGTTAATCCCGCCGGCAGCGTCATGGCCGCACCCGGCTCCCCGTCCACCTCACGTGTCTCATGGAACCAGGACGGCGGCGTAGCTCTCGCTGTTGGCCTGGAAGAAGAACCGGATACCCTCGATCCGCATAACCTGACCGCCGCTGCCGCGGGCGTTGTCGGCTATGTCGTTATGCCCGGGCTCGTCTGGTGGGATTACGATCTGGGAATCTCGCCCATGCTGGCGGAAAGCTGGGAAACCAGCGATGACGGGCTGGTCTGGACGTTCAATATCCGTCCAAATATCGTCTTCCACAACGGGAAGGCATGCACCGCCCCGGAAATCGTCCGCAATTTTGAGCACATCATCGATCCCGAAGGTGGCTCATTCCTTGCTCCCGACTACGAATCGGTCGAGTCCGTTGAAGCCCCGGATGACACAACAGTCGTCTTCACGTTGAAGGAGCCATTCGCCCCCTTCCTGGCTGTGCTTTCCAACAGGTGCGGTATCACGGATATGGATGCCTATGACGCCACCACCCCCGTCGGCACCGGCCCGTTCAAGATTCTCGAATGGAATCGTGGTACAGGGCTGAAGCTGGAAGCCCACACCGAGTACTGGGAGGAGGGCTTGCCACTCGCCAGCACCGTCGACTGGAGGTATTTCCCGGACAGCGATTCCCGCCTCCTTTCGCTGCAAGGCGGTGAGGTCGATATCGTTTCCGCTGTCCCATCCCAGCAAATCGATCAGTTCCTGGATGGTCAGGGTGACATCATCGTCGATCCGGTCCCGGGCGTGTTGCATTACTACATCGCCTTCAATTGCGCCGAGGGTCCCTTCTCGGATCTCCGCGTCCGCCAAGCCGTCGCCCATGTGGTCGATAAGGAGATCATCGTCGAAGGCGCCCTTTGGGGACATGGGCAGGTAACCAACATCCCGTTCCCCGAAACGTCGCCCTGGTTCACCGAAACCATGGATTACGAATACGATCCGGAAAAGGCAAAGGCGCTGCTCGAAGAAGCGGGGTATGGCGACGGCATCTCCGTCGATCTTCCTATCCAGAGCACCAGCCCGGTCCCGGTTGTCGCCGAGATTCTGCAAGGTGACCTCGCGGCCATTGGCATCAACGTGCGCATTGTCGAAATCGAATGGGCGACCTACTGGCCGGATGTCTACCTGCAGGGCAAGTTCGACATCACGATCATGGCCTATTCACCACGGGTTGATCCCGATCAGACCTTCTACCCCCGGTATCACTCGGAAGGCGTCCATAACGCCACCAACTATTCAAACCCGCACATGGATGAACTGCTTGAAGAAGGACGCCGTGTCACCGACACGGCAGAACGAAAGGTAATCTACGACGAAGTCCAGAATCTTCTGGTCGAGGAACTGCCCTGGCTCTGGCTCTTCCTGCCGGACGTCGCCAATGGTTGGCACAAGGATATCGTCGGCTTCCGCCAGCATCCCGCCTTCCATTTCTATCTCACCGAAACCACCAGGGAAGCCTAATAACGCAGACCTGTCGACACAACGGTCAGGGAGGGGTGCCGAGTTGGCACCCCTCCCGTGTACGCGTGCTTCGTATTTCGGGCTACTCACAGACCCTGCCCTTGTGGCGAACCATTGCCTTCCTAGAACTGGCCCTCGCCGCTGCGAGGGCCGACCGTACGATGCCTGTCGCGGCCAGTTGGTACCATGGATGCAATATATGCAGCACGCGTCCGTGGACCGGGATCGCGATATCCGTGCGCAGCGAAGCGTGAGCACATTGGGTAGTGCATATAACGCCAATCCCCGTTCGGAACCCGGGTCCCAATGCGGCAACCCGCGTACGGGCGATGCCCGTCATCACCCCGTTCCCGCGATTATCATCGCCCTGCGCTGTCCATAAATATGGCGCACTTCCGCATCCTGGATGCGTATACATGGTAGAGGGTTTTGTTCCCTGACGCGGGAGTGCTCACCCTCGGGATCAAGACTGCCAGAATGAACCGGGCAAGGCTGCCACATGGCCATCTTGAAAACCCCATGAATCCAACGAAAACGGGCAAGACTGCCACAATGCCAAAATGTGGTGTATTCTGGCAGCCTTGCCCCAACATCCCCATCTGACACGCCATCGCGGCCCGGAACATGCACGTCCAATACAAAGAGCCTCACTCTCTCAACAAGGAGCGCCACCAATGTCCCTCGCATCTGAATTCTGTGAAGCCTGCCGACCCGGCTCGCCAACCGTCACCGATGAGGAAATCGCGCAATTAAAGCCCCAGATACCGAACTGGGAAATGATCGAGGTTAAGGGCGTGTCCCGCCTCAAACGTGGCTTCTCCTTCCCCGATTTCAAATCCGCCGTCTCCTTCACCAACAAGGTGGCGAAGATCGCCGAAGAAGCCGGTCACCATCCGCTCATCCGTCTCGAATGGGGCAAGGTCACCGTTTCATGGTGGACCCACGCTATCAACGGCCTTAATCGCAACGATTTCATCATGGCCGCCAGGACCGACCAGGCGTTCGCCGCCGAAAGCATTGCCTGAAAGCATTCCTCGGGCCAGTGCACCGATAACCAGTCAGATGTGTTGCCCCCGGCAGCATCGTTGTGCCAGAATGCTAGAACCTAAAAGGAAGCACTCGGCCATTGACCGACATCTTTCGGACAAGCCACCGGTGGATCACCATCCACGGCCAAACCAGGCGTGGACAAGGAGCGCATATGACCGCGATTCATGATCAGAACCGTCTTTCCGCGATTCAGCATCTGATGTCGATCCACCAGGATCGCCGCACCATGCTCAAGGCTGCCGCTGCCGCCGGGCTGATTCCCGTCCTCTCCGGCGCCACCCTCGCCCAGCGTGCCGCTGCTCAGGATGCCCAACCCGTCCGGGGCGGCACCTTTGTCACCCTCGGTCAGGACGCAATTGAGTCCCTCAGCCCGGAAGACACCGGTGAAACCGTGCAGTGGGTTCCCATTTCCAATCTCTTCGATAGCCTCTACGCGATGAACGAGCAGTATGAGCTCGAACCCGTCCTGGCGGACTCCTACGAACCCTCCGCCGACGGACTCACCTATACGTTCCGTCTCAAGTCCGGCATCAAGTTCCACAATGGTGATGCCTTCACCGCCCAGGACGTCCTCTATACCTACAACTGGATCATGGATGAGGCCAACGCCTCCACCCGTACCGCCAACTTTGAGTTGGTCGATACCGTTGAGGCACCGGACGACCAGACCGTCGTCGTCACCCTCAAGGAAGCCGATGTCACCTTCATGGTGAACGTCGCCACAACCTTCATCTATCCGAAAGACGATCACGCCGCCAAGGGCGAAGATGCCTTCAAGAGTGCTCCAGTCGGCACCGGTCCCTTTGTTCTCGGCGACTGGTCTCCTCAGCAGCGTGTGGTCCTCAATGCCAACGAGGACTACTTCCGTGGTCGCCCGAACATGGATGCCTTCCAGGTTGACGTCGTGCCGGAAGCCGCTGGTCGCATGGCAGCGTTGGAGACCGGTCAGGCCGATAACTCTATCTGGGGACTGAATGCCGAAGACAACCAGACCCTGAAAGACAGCGGCAACTTCAAGCTCTACGAGACCCTTCAGGTTGCGACGAACCATTTCCCGCTCAACAACACGCATCCCTTCCTCGGGGACAAGGCGGCCCGTCAGGCGATGATGTTCGCCCTCGACCGCCAGTCATTCGCCGACGATATCTTCCTCGGGCAGGCACAGGTCGCCACCAGCAATCTCTCCCCGGCCATTGAGAAGTTCTACAACCCTGATGTCGCCCAGTATGAGTTCGATCCGGAAAAAGCGAAGCAAATCCTCGACGATGCCGGCTGGACCGAAGGCAGCGATGGCATCCGCGAGAAAGATGGCGTCAAGGCCCAGTTCACGATGATGGTCTTCCAGGGCGACACCCAGCGCCGACCGGAAGCCGAGATTGCCCAGCAGTGGTGGGCTGATGTTGGCATCCAGTGCGACCTGCAGGAAGGCATCACGTCAGATATCCTCGCTGGTCTCGTTGATGGCACGTATGATGCTGGACTCTTCAATTGGGTCTACGGCGGCACCAACGGTGATCCGGACGCGCGAGACACTCTCGGCACCGGCGGCGCCAATAACTTCTTCAATTACTCGAATGAAGAGGTAGACCAACTTCTGCAGGATGGCATCCGCGAACTGGATGAAGCCAAGCGGATCGAGATTTACAAGCGGATTCAGGAAATCATCGCTGACGAGGTACCGTTCCTCTTCCTGCTGGTACTCCAGAACATCGTCTTCTACTCAAACCGCATCAAGGGTCTGCCGGAAACCGTACTTAACGCCGACAACCTCTACCCGAAGACGTACCTTTACTGGATCGAGGAAGAGTAATCGTCTCCGACGCAATCACAGATTGAACAGGATTCCCGGATGTACCTGCGGGTCACAATTAACACCATCGCACGCGATAAAGCTGGCGAGTTGAGAAATGTCCTGAACGAGATGGACGAGCATCGGGCGAATAACGACTATACCCCGGTCGAATGGCTGACGGGGCTTACCGGTCGCCCGGAAGAACTCATCTCCGTGCAGCGTTACGAGAAGCTCGCCGACTACGAGGCAGCTCTCGGCAAAATCGCCAATGATTCGGTTTACAAGGCGCTCCTCGGCCGGCTGAAGGAGTGCACGGTCCCGGGCGAAGGCCAGATCCAGCTTCTGAAAACGTACTGATCCCCGGTATAAACAGCATCAACACCGACGCTTGGTGCTCAGATGGAGTATTGGCAGATACGATATCTGCCAATACTCTTGGCGCACGAGCATTGATCGTGGAAACGGTCGTTTCCCTATCATGACAGATCAGTGCCGAGGCAGGAGATAAATCTGTGACCGGGATCCATGACCACCATCGTCTTTCCGCGATTCAGCATCTGATGGCGATCCACCAGGATCGCCGCACCATGCTCAAGGCTGCCGCTGCCGCCGGGCTGATTCCCGTCCTCTCCGGCGCCACCCTCGCCCAGCGTGCCGCTGCCCAGGATGCCCAACCCGTCCGGGGCAGCACCTATATCATGTTGAGTCAGGATGCGATTGAGTCGCTGAGCCCAGACGACACGACCGAAGGCGTGCAAAACGCAACGATCTCAAACCTGTTCGACGGCCTCTACGTGGTCAATGAGCAGTATGAGCTTGAACCCGTCCTGGCGGACTCCTACGAAGCATCTGAAGACGGCCTGGTATACACATTCACACTGAAGTCCGGCGTCACATTCCATAACGGTGATGCCTTCACCGCCCAGGACGTCCTCTACACTTACAACTGGATCATGGATGAGGCCAACGCCTCCACCCGTACCGCCAACTTTGAGTTGGTCGATACCGTTGAGGCACCGGACGACCAGACCGTCGTCGTCACCCTCAAGGAAGCCGATGTCTCCTTCATGGTGAACGTCGCCACCACGCTGATCTACCCGAAGGATGATCACGCCGCCAAGGGTGAGGATGCCTTCAAGGGTGAACCCGTGGGCACTGGGCCGTTCACATACGGCGAATGGGCTCCTCAGCAACGCGTCGTCCTCAATGCCAACGAGGACTACTTCCGTGGTCGCCCGAATGTGGATGCCTTCCAGGTCGATGTCGTCCTTGAGGCCGCCGGACGGACAGCGGCTCTGGAAACGGGGCAGGCCGACAGTTCGTTCTGGTATCTCAATGCCGAAGACAACATCAGGCTCATGGAAACGGACGATTTCACAGTCTACGAAGTGCTGCAGGTCACGGTCAATCACTTCCCCTTGAACACCACGCACCCTTTCCTCGGGGACAAGGCGGCCCGTCAGGCGATGATGTTCGCCCTCGACCGCCAGTCATTCGCCGACGACATCTTCCTCGGGCAGGCACAGGTCGCCACCAGCAATCTCTCCCCGGCCATTGAGAAGTACTACAACCCTGATGTCGCCCAGTACGAGTTCGATCCAGAGAAATCCAAACAAATCCTCGACGATGCCGGCTGGAGCGAAGGCAGCGACGGCATCCGCGAGAAGGATGGCGTCAAGGCCCAGTTCACGATGATGGTCTTCCAGGGCGACACCCAGCGTCGACCGGAAGCCGAGATTGCCCAGCAGTGGTGGGCTGATGTTGGCATCCAGTGTGACCTGCAGGAAGGTATCACGTCAGATATCCTGGCTGGTCTGGTCGATGGCACCTACGACGCCGGCCTCTTCAACTGGGTTTATGGCGGGAGTGGTGGCGATCCGGATGCCCGGGATACCCTTGGTACGGGTGGGGCCAATAACTTCTTCCAGTATTCCAATGAGGAAGTGGACCAGTTGCTGCAGGATGGCATCCGCGAGCTGGATGAAGCCAAGCGGATCGAGATTTACAAGCGGATTCAGGAGATCATCGCCGACGAGCTTCCCTTGCTTCCGTTATTGAACCCGCAGCAAATCGTCTTTTTCGCCAACCGCGTCAAGGGACTACCCGAAAAGGTCCTCTA
>Ga0182747_1001832_pt1 | contig 15744 bp, 17 predicted proteins | sample eDN3rd30CBELigBY_FD_128526 | JGI IMG/M metagenome (GOLD analysis project Ga0182747, IMG submission 128526) | Enriched backyard soil microbial communities from Emeryville, California, USA - eDNA 3rd pass 30_C BE-Lig BY (version 2) (version 2) | ecosystem: Environmental > Terrestrial > Soil >...
CGATGAGGTCAGTGGATCGGCAGCAGGAGCGGCCGGCCCGGGCCGAAGGTCCCAAGCTGCCGGACCTCCATGGCGATGGCGGCCGCGCCCGCCCTCGCCAGATCGTCGGCAAGGTCGGAGGCGGCATAAAGCGCCATCGGCGCGACCGTCTCCCAGCTGCGCAGGACAATGCCGCCAGCGACAGCGCTCAGCAGATAGCGCTCGCGCTCTTCACCGAGCGGCGCGTCGCTGCCATCCGCCCAGCCCCACCCCAGACGGCTTCGGCGAATCCATCGCAACGTCCGGCCGCCATCGGGCAGCACATCGACGCGACCATGGACGGGAGACGGCGGCACCATGCCACGTCCGTCGAGGGTCCGTTGCGCTGCGGCGGGCACGGCATCGCCCGAACCGACCGCCCGGACATCCAGCACCGCGCCGACATCCCCGGCCGTTGCCTGCATCGACGCAAGGCGCGCCGGATCGATCAGCACGAAGCGTTCGCCCGCGCCGTGATTTGCGCCGGCCCACTCCGTGCCATGCCAGCCCCGGATCAGTCGGGACAGGCGATAACGGGCAGGACCGATCGGCTCGGCGAGGCCGAACTGGAGCATTTCCTCGCCCAGCATCGCCAGGTTGGCGCCTTCGAACAGCTGGCTGTCGGTGACCGATGTCAGCGCGTCCCCGCCATTGTCGAGCTGCACCTCCACGGCATTGCGCCGGTCCAGCCGCCATGGCGGACCATCCGCCAGGATCGTCGCCGCCGTGCCGATCGCCGCGCGGGGCGCCGTCCTGCCGATCGATTCGGCCGCATCGGCGCCTTCGCGGAAGCGGAACAGGGCGGCGCGGCGCCAGCCCGCATCCTCGCCCGTCGCCGCGATCTGCACGATCGGCGCGGTCGCCAGCGAGACGCCGTCGGGCGGCAGTTCGACGATCGCGAGGCGGGTCGGGCCCTGGGCAAGATCGCTTTCCAGCACCGGCGCGCCCGAATCACCTGTCGCCCCGGCCTGCCGGCTCGCGAGACTGTGCGCCCGCAGCGTCAGCCGCACCGCCATATCCTCCCAGTCGCGCCCCTCGACCAGCCAATGGCCCGGTTCGCCATCGATCGAGACGACATCGCCGATCGCCAGCGCAAGGGCTGACCAGCCCGCCGACCATCGGATCGACATGCGCCGTCGCAGGGCACGCCGCAGCGATCGATCGGCGAGCTGGCGCGCTTCCACCGCCGCGAGCACGGCCGGACAGTCGATCTCGACGGTGCCCGTCCCCGGCTGCGGCCGTTCCGCCGTCTGGATGCCGATCTGATAGTCGCGCGCGGGGTCGTGATGGCGGACCGCGAGGCGGACCGGCACCGTCTCGATCGGCGCACGCCGCTTGAGGAAGGGCGCTTCCTTCGCGCCGTCGAGCGCGCGCAAGGCCCCGGCCGGGTCGAGCACGGCTCCGGTCTGCGCGCCGGCCGTCAGGGCCAGTTGCCCGTCCTGCTCCCGCCATTGCAGTCCATAGGCCGAGACGATCGCCTCGCTCGCCGCCCGCAGATCATCGCCTTCGCCCGCGAAACCAGCGAGACGCGGAGGCGCCTCGTCCCCCATCAACATGATGGGATCGCCCGCCAGATCGGTCAGTATATCGGCCAGTTCCACCCCATCGGCATCGGCGATCAGCTCGAATGTCAGCGATGGAATGCGGTTGCCGAAATCGGCCAGTTGCAGGTCCTCGAACAGCGCATAGGCGCAGCCGCGATGGGCTGGCGCCCGCGCCGTGCCGACCGCCGCCGCGATCAGCGGGTCGACCGGCTGGTCCTCGCCGCCGCCATGGAAGCGAAACGCCCCCAGCGGCGCCTTGAAGTCGCCCACGCTCCCCCGCAACAGATTGCCATCCGCCCAGATTCGCCCGACGCCCATGACGGTCCGGGACGAAAGCGCCACCGCGAAGCTGGCGGAATAGCTGTAGCGCGTGACGCTCGGCTGGCCCTTGCCGCCCGATGTCGTGCTGCTTTCCTGGAGGTCGGTGGACCAGATCACCGTGCCGGCCACGCGCAGCCGGCCATAGAGGCGCGGGATCGGCGCACCATAGCGTGATGTCTGCACCTGCAGGTCTCGCAACCGCGCGCCTTGCCGACCGCCGGGCCGGAAGATCTGCGCATCGATGCCCTGGCCGACCAGCGCGCCGACAGCGCCGCCGATCGGCCCGCCGATGGCGGTGCCGACGGCAGTGAGAACGATTGTCGCCATGAATCTAGTCGCTTCCTTCGGACGAAAACCGCCATTGGCCGAGCACGGGCCATGGCGAGGGACAGGGCATCAGCACGACCCGGCGCAGCCCGGCATGGGCATGCACAAGGCCTTGCGCGGTCAGGATCATGATGTGGAGCTGCATGGGCCCGGTGCGGGTCAGCAGCAGGTTTCCCGGCAAAGCCGACGATACCGATAAGAGCCCGGCACCAGCCAGAAACCGCATGGCACGTGCGCCCGTCATGCCGCGCAGATGATAGCCCGGCGGCGGCTTCACGGCAGCCCCCGCCCGCCGCGCCGCCAGCAGCGCGAGGCCGACGCAATCGAGCCCCGTCTCCACGGCATGGCCGTGAAGGCGAAACGGAACGCCCACCAGCGCCAGCGCCTCGGTGGCGATGCGTTCATCCAGGCCCGTCATCTCAGCTTCCCGGATAGCGGGTCAGCAGATCCATGCCCGGCAGATAGGGCTCGCCCCGGAAATTCACCGCATTGGTGAAGCGGGACATGCAGGTTTCCAGGCGCTTGTCGCATCCCTCGCGCAGCAGCGCGCGCGTTCCGGGCATCACATCGAATGGCGGCGGTTCGGCAAGGAACACTCTGTCACCTTCCTGATCGACGATCGCCTGCGTCAGTCCGCAATTGGCGCCCCCGAGCCAGCGGACCGACCCCATCGCATAGCGGCCGGGCGCAAGGCCGGTGCAGGTCAGTGCCTCGCCCGTTACGCCGGCGACGCGCATGATGCGTTCATGGCGGCGCATGTCGATGCGGCATGCCTCATCGCCCAGCCGCGCGCGGCATGTCGGGCTGGTGACGGGCGCCACGGGCCTGTCCAGCATTGTCGCCGCGCCTTGCAGCGTCACCGAATATTGCCCGTCCTGCCGCTCGATACCGCCCAGCCGGCCCTGCGCCAGTTCCAGCCAGAGCATGCCGGGGTCGGTCCATTCGGTCAGATACAGGCCCAGACGCGCACCGTCCCAGCGCCCCGCATCCAGGTCCATCTCGCTGATCGCCGCGCAGCTCAGCCCGCCGCTGATGTCGGTGAGGTCGGGCGCGCCTTCGCCACCGAGCAGGATCGCGCCGGGCGTGATCGCCGGCACCGGGCGATAGGCCAGAGCGTCGATCTCCAGAATGCGGTCATGGCTGGTCAGGCCGATCGTCACGCCGTCGCGCCGCTCCAGCCGCCAGCAGAAGGCAAAGGCGCACAGCGGCTGGGCCAGAATGGCCGTCATCGCGCTCATTCCCTGATCTCCACCAGCGGCACCGACGGCACGACACCGGCCGCGAACGTCTCGCGATCGATCTCCAGCCTGTCCTCCGCGAACCGCACCGGCACGTCGAAAAGGAAGCCGGCGCTGACGACCGCGCCCTCGGCCGGCGGATCGTCGAACGCGATCTCGCCGCCGCCCAGATGCCGCCAGCCGGACAGCCGTTCCACGCCGTCGATCGCCACCCGGATCGAGCCCGCGACCGGGCGCGTGATCGCGCGGATCTGGATCGCATCGCCGGTGCCATAGGCCTTGCGCAGCGCGAAACTGGCGCCAAGCCCGTCGCCCGCCCCGATCACCTGATCGAACGGCCCCGGCGCGGCCCCGAAACTCCCCGACCCGTGGTCATAGGGGTCGCGGAAGCGGAAGCCCCGCGCTGCCCCCCGCCGCGCCCGGAAGAAGCCGATCAGCGTCGCGATGTCCGCTTCGGAGCGCACTCCCGGCCCGGCGTCGAAAGAGAGGCGCGCATCGGCCCATTGCGTGCTGCGCTGCTCATGGCCGGAAACGGTTTCGATGATCCGCGTCGAAAAGCTCGGCGCAACCTGCGCTCGCTGGCCGATGTCGAGCGGAAAGGGAAGGTCGTCAAATGCCTGCACGTCGCTGTCTCCGGCAAGGTCGAAAATCACGAAGCCGTCGCGCGCCACTTGCGGCAAGGCCCAGATGAAGGTCGCGGCATGGCCGCGCGCACGCGCCGCCTCTGCGGCCAAGGCGATCCGGGACCATGCCGTGCGCGTCCCGGCCGGCCCGGTCTCCGCGGGCACGAACCCGGCGAGATAGTGCCAGGCGGCGCTGTCATAGCCCAGGCGCGTGGCGATCTCGGCGCGCGCCTGAGCGGATCGCGCCGTGCGGCCCTCCGTCACCCAGTCATAATCCTCGATCTGGAGACGGTCGAACGCCGGCCATGCCCAGCCGATCGGCACGTTCGCGCGGCGCAACTCCGGCGCGACCGGATCGAGAACGGAGGGCAGATAGACCAGCAGCAGCAGTTCCGCCTCGCCGGCCTCCTCGCGCACCGCGTCGCAGACCGCCGTCGTCGCCGCCGCCAGCAGCGCGCCCGCCGCATCGAGCAGCGCGATCTGCCCCGCATCGAGCGGCCCGCGCACCGTCGCGATCTCGGGCGGCGATCCGCCGAACGCGATACGGGCCGCGTCGTCGTAAAAACAGGGTCGGCCGTCCGCCATCACCCACCACCAGGGCTCCCCCACCTGGAACCGCACGGCAAGGCCCGCATCATGCGCGATCGCCGCGAAGGCACGCGCGACGGCCTGCAGATAATCGATCGCGCCGGCATGCGCGGGGGAAAGCAGTGTCGAAGGCGGCGCCCATCCGGTCAGCGCCGGCGCGCCGTCCCATGCCCGCTGTTTCCAGTCGGCCGGGCAATAGGCATCGAACAGTTCGAAGGAGAGGGACAGGATCAGCTCGAAGCCCAGCGTGGCGCAGCGCGCCGCCAGATCCTCGTGCCAGCGCCGGCACGGCGCGTTCAACGCACCGCCTGCGAGGCTCGCCCGATAGCCCCCGCCGATCGGATCGAGCTGCATATAATGGCTCATGCCGACATAATGATTGATCGCCCCGCGATAGCCGAGCGCCAGCGCCTGGCGCAGTATGCGCTCGGGCGTCTGGTTATAGGCGTCGTCATAGCCGCTCGCGATGGCATAGCCATGCTCGGGCACCATCACGTCGCCGATCCGGATCACCGATCCCGAGCCGTCGCAGCGCAGGTCGCTCAGTTCGGCCCATCCCGCGACGCCCGTGGGGAAGATCGTTATGCCTTCGTCATAGACGTCGGACACGAGCGATATGAAGATACGGTCGATATTCCTGGGGTAAACCGGGTCCGCTTCGTCCGGCAGCAGATAGCCGCCGACCAGCGCGTCGAAATCCAGCGTGATGCGCGCATCCTGCGGATCGCCCGTCGCATGGTTCCACAGCCGCACATACCAGGCGCGCGGCGCGCCATCGGCGTCCCGTCCCTCGATGGTCAGGGTCGGCCCATGCGGCTGGTCCAATGGCATCAGGCCCCCGCTGCGCCACCGGAAGCTGAGCACGCAGCCGGAATAGTCGCGCCGCGTCTCATAGCGCAGCAGCGGATGGTCCCATTGATCCTCGCTCTCCCAGATCAGCCCCGCCAGATCGCCCGATGTGTGGAACATGGCATCGACCCGCAGCGCATCCGCGCCGACAGTCACGACCGAGGCCATCATCGGGCGCGGGAAATTGACGGTCCAATATGGCGGCGAAAAGCGCTTCACCACGCCGCTCTCCTGATCGCGCCGCGCGCTGGCGAGCCAATATGACATGCAAAATCCTCCCGATGACGTCAGGCATCCCCGCTCGGGACCTGTTGGTGACGATCCACACTAGTCGCCCAGCGCACTCCGCACGGCGCGGGCCACCTGCCGCGTGCTTCGCGCCAGCGCGCGCGGTGCGTCCGCGCCCTGGCCGTTGATCGTGATCGCGATCTGGACGTCGCGCGCCCGTCCCCCCGCAGCACCAGTCAGCACCTGCCCCGCGCTCGTCGGCAGGAAGACCTCGGGGCCCCGCTCACCGACCAGATAGGCCCGGCCCGGTGCCACCGGCCCGCCGGTCGCCCGCCCCGGCAGGCCGAGCGCGGTGGTGAGCAGGGACGTGCCGATGCCGAGCAGGCCACTGGAACCGCCGCCGATCGCGCCCATTCCGCTGCGTACGGCCGCCGCCGCGACCTGCGAGAGGATCGACATGGCGACCCTGCCGAGATCCTCGAAGCCGAACCGGCCGGAGCGGACCGCTCGCAACAGACCCGCCTCGATGGCGCGGCCCGCCCGGTCCGCGCTCGCCACCAGCGGGCCTTCCAGTTCCGCGCGCATGGCGGAGACCTCGCTCGTCAGCCCCGCGAAATCCGCGCGCATATCGTCCATCTCATCCATCGGGATACATCTCCTTGAGCCGCGCCATGGTCGCGCCGTCGATCTCGCCCGCCTGCGGCGCGGCCATCACGCCGAGCGGCGCCAGCGCGGCCGCCAGTTCCTCCGGGGTCGCCCGCCAGAACTCCTCCGGTCGCCAGCCGAGCAGCAACCCGGCCTGCCCGGCCAGTTGCCGCGCCAGGTCCGCAAAGCTCATTGTCCGCCCGTCACGAGTTGGCGCAGGATCATGCGGACGGCGGGCATGACGTTCGTCACACCCGAAGCCAGCAGCGCCTCGCAAAAATGCTCACGCGACCAGCCGTCCGGCTGCGCGGCCACGCAATGCCACGTCAGCGCGGCCATCTCCGCGAGGGTCAGTCGCCCGTCTCCGGCCCGCTCGACCAGCGCCAGCAGCGAGCCGATCTCCGCTTCCGCGGCCACCAGCGCGGCAAAGCTCGGCCGCACCACCAGCGCGAGCCCCTCCAGCATGAGCGCCGCTTCGCCGCGCGCCGCATTGGCGCCGCTCATAGCGCGCTCACCGCGCCGGAGCTTTCCAGGCTCAGCGTATAGGTCCGCTCGCCATTATAGTCCCCCGCATAGTCCAGCCGCGTGACGAGGAAGCGCCCGCGCAGCCGTTCGCCGCTTTCGAAGCTGAGTTCATAATCGTCGATCGCGCCCGCAAGGGCATGGTCGCGCAATCGCATCTCGGCCGCCGATCCGGTGAAGATGCCCGCGCCGGACACACTCACCGAGCGGACCCCCGCCCCCGGCAGCAATTGCCGCCAGCCCTGCGAATCCTTGCTGGTGACGTTCACCGCCTCGCCATTCACGGAAAGCTGCGTGGTGCGCAGCCCCGCGATGGTTCCATATGCCGCCGGCATGTTTCCGTCGCCGATCTTGAGCAGGAACGCGCTGCCCTTTTCCACTGCCATGGTCCGTCCTTCCCGATAGATTGAAAATTCACGCGCGGTCAGACGATGCGCGCCGCCCGCACGGCGAAATCGGCATCGATCCGCCATCCGCTCCGCCCGCGCGCCGCGCGCGTGCGTTCGAGGCGCAAGCTGGTGATCCGCCAGTCGCCGACCGCATCGTCCAGGCCCGCCAGCTCGGTCTCGATCCTTGCAAGCACTGCCATCGCATGGCTGAAATCGTCATCGCGCAGCATGATCCGGATCGGCTGGCGCAGCGCCAGCCCGTCCACGTTGCGCGCACCCCATCCCGTCGCGCTGCCCTCGCCCAGCATCAGCCATGGCGCGCTTGCCTTGGCCGGCGTGCCGTCGCTCACCTGATTGACCAGCGCCAGCAGCGCCTCGTCCCCGGCGAGCGCCTCATGCAGCGCCGCCCGGATCGCCAGCGCCCCGCTCATGCGAGGCGCACCAGTCGCCAGGGCCGCCACAGCGCCGCGAGCGATGCCGGCAGCGCCCCGCCGATCTCCTCGCGCCGCGCATGATAATCGCCGGCCAGCCGCACGATGCCGTGCTGGATTCCGTCAGGCACGCCGTCCGCGTCGCTGGCCATGCCGGCCTGATAGGTCACGCGGATGCGCCCGGCCGATCCCGGGTTCATCACCCGCAGCCAGCCCGTCCCGTTGGCGTCGATATCGATGGCATGATCTTCCACCGGCAACGGAAATTCCGGGCCGTCCGCCGGAACGCCGATTACGGCCGTGATGCTGCGCACCGGCCGCAGGCCGAGCCGCTGCCAGTCGCAGCGCGCAAACAGCATCTCGTCGACCGCGCGCGCGATCAGCATCTGGCCCAGGAAGCGCTCGGCCGTCTCGGTCGCGCTGCGCAGTAGATCGGTCAGGAACGCATCCTCGTCGGCGCGGCTGATGGCGAGATAGGCCTTGAGGTCGGCAAGCGGCACGGCGAGCGCCCCACCCTTCTCGATGGTCGTCACAGTCATGAAATGGCCTTTCGCATGAAGCCGATGCGGATCGGCCCGCGCGGTCCGGAAACCGCGCGGGCCTGTTGGTTCCCCGGAAAGCCGCTCAGGCGGCGGCGAACTTCATCAGCTTGATCGCCTCGCTGTTGGCGACCGCGCCGCCGATCCGCTTCACCGCGTAGAAGTGCACGAACGGCTTGTTGGTGAACGGATCGCGCAGGATGCTCGTCTCGTTGCGCTCGGCGATCACATAGCCATGGGCGAAATTGCCGAAGGCGATCGACAGGCTGTCGGTGCCGATGTCCGGCATGTCCTCCGCCTCGATCACCGGATAGCCCAGCAGCGTGGCGGGGTTGTCCGCGCTCATGGCCGGCTGCCAGAGGAAGGCGCCATCGCTCGTCTTGAACTTGCGGATGCGCGCCAGCGTCGCCGCGTTCATCACGAACGCCGCGCCTTGCCGATAGGGTGCCTTCAGCGCCTGGACGAGATCGATCAGCCGGTCCTGGGGATTGGCCGCGGCAAATCCCCCGGCCGCGCCGGACGCCACATATTGCAGCGTGCCGAAGGCGCGGGTCGCGTCGGCCTCGCTGGTCGTCGTGTAGGTCAGGAAGCCCTTGGGCTTGCTGGTGCCGTTGCCGCTGACGAACGCCGCGCCTTCCGCCCTGGCAAATTCGCGCGCGATCTCCTCGGCCAGCCAGCCCTCGACGTCGAACTGCGCATCGTCGAGCATCGCCTGGCTGGCCGACGGATTGGCGAAGAGCTCGCCCGCCGGCGGCGCGATTTCCTGGAAGGTCGGCGTCGCCGTCTCGGACCGCGCGCCGGTTTCCGACGCCCAGCCCGAGACGATCCCGCCCGTCGTCACCAGCTTGCGATAGCCCGCCGATCCCGTCCGCACGACATTGGCGATCGCCCGGATCGGCGAGATGGCCTTGAGCGTCGTCTCGATCATCTGGTCGATCTCGCGCGGCACGGCATAGCCGCCGCTACCGCCGCTCGCCCCGCTGAAGCTCTTGAGCTCGACGCCCGCTTCGACGCCCCGGCGCAGGTAGCGCTCGGTGAACGCCGCACGGGCGGGGTCGAGCGCGCTTCCCTTGGCGCCGTCCAGCGGCGGCCGCGCGGCACGGGCCAGTTGCCCCTTCATCACATCGTCGAGCGCGTCCATGCGCGCCTCGATGCCCGCGATCCTGTCCGCCTGCAGGATCGCGTCGAAGCTCTCCTCCAGCACATCGGCTTTTACTTCCAGCATAGTCACGTCTCCTGCAGTCAAAAAAAAGGGACCCCGCAGGGCCCCGCCAACACTGTCCCGTCGCGCCGTTTCAGAGCACCGCATGCACGCGTGCGAGCGGCTGCATCGGGTGCGTCACGATGCTCACCTCGACCAGATCGAGCGCGTCCAGCCGGCGCGGCTGCTGCCCTTGCGCCGTCACGACGCGATAGCCGAAGGAGAGCCCGTCAATGCGGCCCTCGCGTAGCAGCGCCGCCGCCTCGCGCGCGTCCGGCGCGGCCTCGTCGATCCGGCCGATCACGCGCAGTCCGCGCGCATCCTCCGCCACCGTCTCGATCATGCCGATCGGCCGGTCCGGGCGATGCTGCCAGAGCAACGGCACATCCCGCGCCCGCCGCGCGAGACTGGCGGCGAACGCACCGGGCGCGATGACGTCGCCGCCATTGTCGACCCGCCCGAAGATCGCCGCATAGCCCGCGAAGCGCAGTCCGCCCGGCGTCTGACCCGCGCGGCTCACTGCGCCTCGGCCTCCAGCCCCAGCATCGCCCGCTTCTCGTCGCGGGAGAGGAAGTCGGCCGCCGCGATGCGATCCCACAACATGCCACGCTCCTCGACCAGCGCCGGCACCTGGTTGAGGTCGACCTGCAGGCGCAGGTCCGGCAGTTCGTCCGCCAGGCCCTGCGCCAGCCCGCCGAGGATCTTGTCGGCCAGCGGCAGCACGGTCTGTCGCCAGAGCGCCTTGTTGGCCTCGCGATAGTTCGAATAGGTGCTGTCGCCCGGCAGCCCCGCCAGCACCGGCGGCACGCCGAAGGCGAGAGCGATGTCGCGCGCCGCGGCGGCTTTCAGCTCCACGAAGTCCATGTCATGGGGCGAGAGGCTCATGGCCTGCCAGGAAAGGCCGCCTTCCAGCAGCATCGGGCGTCCGGCATTGTCCTTGCCCTGGAAGACATGTTCCAGCTCGTCGCGCAGCCGGTCGAACTGGTCGGAAGAGAGCGGGCTCCCATCCTTGGGGTCATAGACCAGCGCGCCGGACGGGCGCGCGGCATTGTCGAGCAGCGCCTTGTTCCACTGCGTCGCCGCATTGTGGATCGCGACCGCGCCGGCCGCCGCGCCCAGGCATCCCAGGCCATAATGGTCGTCGGTCGGGTTCAGCGCCTTCAGGTGGATGATGGCCGTCCGGCCCGCCGCATCCTCGCTGGCATAGAGCATCTGGCGGTCGCCCGCCCGGTAGCGATAGCCGATCGGCCAGCCCTGCCCGTCCTGCTCCACCGTCACGCGGTCCGGCCGCAGGGCAAAGAGATTTGCCGGCTCGCCGGTCGGGCCATGGCCGATCTGCACATAGGCATTGCCGTGCAGGAGCAGATGCGCGGTCAGCGTCTCGACCAGATTCTGCCCGGCCGATCGGCGCTGCACCAGCCGCAGCGCCGCCTGGGCCTGCGCCGGCTCGCGCGCCGTCGCGATGAGCGCCGCGCTGCCGGCCGCCTCGCTCACCAGGCGCACGGCGCGTTGCGCCACGGGATTGGCCAGCACGGCCGATCGGAGTTGCGTGTCATAATCCTGCGGCCAGTGATCCGTGCCGCATCGGCCGAAGCCGATCCAGGCGCGCGCCAGCGGCGGGCGCGACGGTGCCGTCGCGGCCTTGCGTCCAAACCATGTCAATGAACGTCTCCCTTCCAGGGATTTGGAGATGCGCCCGCGCGCGGGCAGCACGCGGACGATGCGGCGAAACCACGCCTTCCGGATATGCGGATCGCCCGGAGGCGGTTGATCGTCAGGCCGCGATCAGGCCCAGCCCCACGCCCTTCACGGCCGCCGATGTGCGGTCGGAAACATCCAGTTTCTCATATATCCGCCGCATATAGGTATCGACCGTGCCGGGCGAGATGGCCAATATGTCGGCGATCACCGTGTTGCTCTTGCCCCGCGCCACCCAGTCGAGGATTTCCTTTTCCCGCGTGGAGAGTTGCCGGTCCCGCGTGCCTTCGTCGGCAAACATCGCGCAGATGCGCAGATGCGCGGCCTGCGCCGCGAAGTGCAGCAAGCTCATATGGCCGGGACTGATATCCACCTTCGCCTTCATCTTGCTGAGGCCGACCACCGCATTGCGACCGTTCGGCCCGTAGCAGGGCAGGGAAAAGCCGTCCGAGAAGTCGACCTCGCGCATCGCCTCCACGAAGGCCCGCTCTTCCGAGGTCAGCTCCGAACTGCGCCAGATCATGCTCCAGCGGATCGGCATGCCCGCCGCGAGCGCGGCGCGTGGAACTATGTCAAGTCTCTGAAAGTCGAAGGAAAGATAAAGATCGATCTCGTCCTTGGAAAAACCGTGTTGCAGCGGCATCGTCGCGGGTAAATGCGTCGTCGCACGCACCCAATAGTAGCTCACCGCCTGGAAACCATTCCGACCAAAGTAGCGCGTCATCTGCCGCCAAAGCAGCGGCAGGGTCGTTGCATCCGCGATCCTGTTCAGAATGTCGTCCATCCGGGAATACTCCACCCGGCGTAACCCGTTTTACATGGTCCGCCCATCGCGCTCCAAAAGCAAGCGATTCGCATCATCGCTCTCTCAAATCCTGCTTCGCATCCGTCATATGCGCCGCAGGCGGGGCGCGCCCATTCCTCCCAGCAACAGGTCGGTCAGGCACCAGACCAGGGCGTCGGCGCGGTCCGGCGAGCGGCCCGGCCCTTCATAGCGGCCATTGGCCATCATGCCGCAAAGCTGATCCTCCAGGTCCGCGAACAGGGCCGCGTGCCGGACCCGCCCGGATTCATAAGCGGCGGCGATCGGTTCGGCCCGTGCCGACTTGCCGCGGGAGGCATGCACGAGCCGCAGCGGCAGCGCGATGTCGGCCGCGCGCAGCACGGCGCCGACCATGGCCCCGCCATTGTTCACCTCCGCCACGATCCGGTCCGCCCGCCAGCGCCACGCCGCGCTGGCGACCGCTCGTGCCCAGGCTTCCGGACTGGCGCGGGCAATGGTCGCATCCTCCAGCACCATGGCCAGCCCGTCCTCCGTCAGTCCCGCCACCACGATCCCGCAGGCATCCCCGGTCTCGCTCGCGGAAGGATCGACACCGATCACAAGTCGGCCCAGATCCTGCCGCGCGGGCATCGGTCCCGCCGCGCGACAATCGTCGAGCAGCTTTCGCGTCCACAGAGCGCCGTCCAGGTCGAGCATCAGCGCGCCGTCCAGCTCCTGCGCGCCCAGCCGCGTGCCGCCATAGCTCCTCGCCATTTCCGCGAGGAAGGCGGGCGGCAGGACGGCCCGGTTGTCCCGTGTGCGGCCGCGTGTGACGACCACGCCCGGATCGACCACCAGACGCCGCAACAGGGCGACGGGCCGCGGCGTCGTTGTCGCCACGATCCGGGGGCGCGCGCCCAGTCGCATCCCCATCACCAGATTGTCCCACGCGGCCGACGCGCGCGGCCATTTGGCGATCTCGTCGGCCCAGCCATGGCTGTGCTGCGGTCCGCGCAATGTCTCCGGGTCGGCCGCGCCGTAGAGCATGGCCGTCGCCCCGCTCGGCCAGCGCAACAAGCGTCGCGCGGGTTGCCAGCGCGGCCGCTGGCCCGGCGGCGCGATCGCCAGCAGGCCGCTTTCGCCTTCCACCATCACCGCCCGCGCTTCCTGCAGCGTCGCGCCGACCAGCGCGATCCGCGCGGCGCCGTCCGCTTCCCCGATCGCGCGGACCCATTCCGCGCCAGCCCGTGTCTTGCCGAAGCCGCGACCGGCCAGGATCAGCCAGACGAACCAGTCGTCCGGCGGCGGCAACTGCGCTGGTCGCGCCCGCCCGCGCCAGTTCCGGCGCAGCCAGTCGACCGCGTCCTCGCCAAGCTCCGCGATGAGCGCCTCGCGCAGGCTCTCCGTTTGCGCGGCGACCAGTTCATAATCCGAAAGACCGGCATCGCCGGCGGTGCCTGTGTCTGTGTCTGCGTCTGCGTTCATGGGCCATTGCGCCGTCATCGCTCGTCCCGCTTCCCATCGTCGCGAACAACCCCGGCGACCTTCATGGGGCCGACGAGCCGCTGGCGGATTTCGTCCATCTTCATGCGCAGTTGCTGCCCGAGCGCGGCATCCGCGTCCCGTGCCGCCTCGGCTGCCCGGTCCGCGTCGTTCGCCTTCGCTGCCGCCGCCTCGGCGCGGTGGGCCAGCAGCAGGCGCAGGCCGATGGTCACGTCATGGCTATGCACCGTCTTGACCTGCGTCACGACATCGGCTTTCGCATCACGAACCGTTTCGGTTCGCGTGACGCCGTCCAGTGCGGTCGCGAGCAGGCGCCATTCCAGTTCGGCATAACCATCCGCGATCGCCGCGTGCCACGCCGCGTCGAAATCGGCGTCACGCCGCCGCAGCGCATGCACCGCGCCGGCATCCACACCGATCCGCGCGCTCGCCACCGCCACGTTGCAACAATGCCGAAGTTCCACCAGAAAGGCCGCCTTGAGCGTTCTGGTCCACCGCGGCCGCCGCGCCGGACGCAAAGCTGCCTCCGCGCCACATGCCGGGCGGGTTTCCTCTTTGCACATCTGTCCTGATCCGTCCGCTCGGCGGCGGACCGATCCGTGCCGCCGACTCGATTTGCGAGCTTGCCCTTCTCTAACCCAAGAGCATTACGCTGTCAAGATAAATGTTCCAAATGGGTTCTTCGATAGCGGAAGTACCAGACCTCATGGCCCTTCTGCCGGGCCTTTGCCTCATAGCGCGTCTCGGGCCAGCCGCCTGGCCGCACGAGGAAATCCGCCGCCTTGCCGGCGAGCCATTCGAAGTCCGCGCGCTCGCGCATCTGCATCAGCGCCCAGCGCAGATAGACCGGATGATCGGTGCCGAAGCGGAACTCCCCGCCGGGCCGCAGCTTGCGCGCGATCAGGTCCAGCGGCCCCTTGTTCATCATCCGCCGCTTGGCGTGCCGCGCCTTGGGCCAGGGATCGGGGTGGAGCAGATAGACGAAGCTCAGGGCGCCATCGGGCACGCGCGCCAGCACGTCCAGCGCATTGCCCATATGCAGCCGCACATTGGCCAGCCGCTGGTCGCGCACATGGCCGAGCGCGCCCACGACACCGTTGAGGAAAGGCTCGCACCCGATGAAGCCGTGGTCCGGCAGCAGGTCGGCCCGATAGGCGAGATGCTCGCCCGAGCCGAAGCCGATCTCGAAATGCAGCGGCCGGGTATCGCCAAACAGCGTCTGTGCGCTGACCGGCCCGTCCTCGGGAACACTGATCGCGGGCAGCAGCTCATCGACCAGCACCTGCTGGCCAATGCGCAGTTTGTGGCCGGATTGGCGGCCATAAAGTCGGTTGAGCGTCGTCGGATCGCCGGATTTGAACGCGGTCATGCGCGGCCGCCTATAGCATGCGCCAGCCGCTGGCCAGCCCGCTCGTCAACGATTGGGCGTGCAGCGCCGCCCTTCATATTCGAAGCGGTTGTCCACATAGTCCGAGCCGTTCCAGCGCACGACCAGGAAGCAGAAGCCCGGTTTGCCGATCTCGATATCGGGAAAGTTCCCCGCGCCCTTCGTCGTCAGGAAATTGGGGATGCCGATGTCGTTCGCCATGACCTTCCAGCCGCCGTCCGCCTGCTGGCTCAGCAGCCAGAAGGACTGGCCCGTCATCCCGTAGCACATGGCACCGCCCTCGGTGACGATCGCCTCCGGCCGGCCATCGCCATTGATGTCCTCCATCTTCTCGATCGTGCCGGGCGTATAGGAGATTTCGTGCGGGGTCGGGCAATTGCCGCTTTCCCATCCCGCGCGTTGCCGGGTGAAGCCGGCCGCGCGGAAGATCGCGGCATCGCGCTGGGCATCCGCCCCGGGCGCGAGGGCGGCGGCGGGCGGCGGCGCTTCGGCTGCCCCGGCCGCGGGCGCCGCAACCGGCGCCTGCGCGGCGCTGCGGTCGACATAGCGCTGCCCGTCCTGGATCAATGTCCTGCTCTGGCCGCCGCTCGTCGTCTCCAGCACGAACCAGCCATTCACCGCCGTGCCCGTGGCGCGCACGCTGCCCTCGCCTTCCAGGATGCGGTGCCAGCTTCCATCGGCGGCCTGCGTCGCCACGGCATACCAGCGGCCGTCGGTCCGGTAGCATGTGCCGGCATCGATGAAGAGCGCTTCCTTGCGCCCGTCCGCGTTCATGTCGACGAAGGTGATGCGCGGGCTTGCGGCCGCGCCGCAGCGATTGGTCGGGTTGCGTCCATCCGCACTGATCGGAAAGCCGCCGGCGGCATAGAGCGCCCGCCCTTCCGCCGCGGTCATGCGCGGCGCCTGTCCGACCGCGCTCCCCGCAAGACC
>Ga0182747_1001836_pt1 | contig 15712 bp, 16 predicted proteins | sample eDN3rd30CBELigBY_FD_128526 | JGI IMG/M metagenome (GOLD analysis project Ga0182747, IMG submission 128526) | Enriched backyard soil microbial communities from Emeryville, California, USA - eDNA 3rd pass 30_C BE-Lig BY (version 2) (version 2) | ecosystem: Environmental > Terrestrial > Soil >...
ACTTATTTCACAGAGAATCCAATTAAAGATGACCTTTTATTTGTTTTCCAACCGGCCGAGGAAGGACCTGGCGGAGCAGAACCAATGTTAAAATCAGAAGAAATGCAAAAATGGAAGCCAGACTTGATTTTTGCCTTACATATTGCACCAGAGTATCCCGTTGGTTCAATAGCATTGAAGGAAGGGTTATTATTTGCAAATACCTCTGAATTGTTTATTGATCTAAAGGGCAAGGGGGGGCATGCAGCAAGACCGCACGAAACGAATGATATGGTTGTTGCCGCATGTTCATTGGTCAATCAGCTCCAAACCATTGTTTCGAGAAATGTTGACCCATTAGATAGTGCTGTTATAACCATAGGGAAAATTACTGGAGGCACAGTTCAAAACATTATTGCTGAAAATGCAAGACTTGAAGGAACGATTAGATCGCTTTCAGCTGAATCAATGAAAAAGGTTAAACATCGCATTGAAGCAATTGTTAAAGGAATCGAAGCAGGCTTTGAATGTGAAGCCTCAATCGATTATGGTTCGATGTATCATCAAGTATATAACACGGAGTCGATCACAAGAGACTTTATGCAATATATTGGAGAAGAAACCAATGTAGATGTCATTGAGTGTAAGGAAGCGATGACAGGTGAAGACTTTGGTTATATGTTAAAAGAAATCCCCGGGCTTATGTTTTGGCTTGGTGTAGAATCACCATATGGATTGCACCATGCAAAGTTAAATCCACAGGAAGAAGCAATAGGTGTAGCAATTAAAGTTATTAGATCTTATTTTTCTCATCTGGGGAATAGATAAGCAGGCTGATTATTTTATTCTGATTCGCAATCATGATAAAATAAAAGAGAATTAAAAGGGAAATTGTTACATATCGTCGTTTTATTCTGAAGTAAATAGGGTAAACTTATGGAGGGGAAATAGGGTTATAATTAATAATAATTATTTAATTAAATTGATTATAATTTAATATTGACTCGAAATAAGTTCTACCCTATAATTAGTATTGTGATAAAGGATAGCAAATGAGAATTGCTATAACCACTTAATATTTGGAGGGATTTGAATGCCTGAACGTATGGTAGGTAAACAAGCACCACGTTTTGAAATGGATGCAGTATTGCCAAATAAAGAATTTGGTAAAGTAAGTCTAGAAGAAAACATGAAAAACGATAAGTGGACTGTATTATTCTTCTATCCAATGGACTTTACATTTGTTTGTCCAACTGAAATCACAGCTTTATCAGACCGCTATGAAGAGTTTGATGATTTAGATGCAGTTGTTATTGGTGCATCTACTGATACTATTCATACTCACCTTGCTTGGATCAAAACAGACCGTAAAGAAAATGGTCTTGGTGATTTAAACTACGCATTAGCAGCTGATACTAACCATGTTGTAGCTCGTGACTATGGTGTTCTAATTGAAGAAGAAGGGATCGCATTACGCGGATTATTCATTATCAGCCCTGAAGGTGAATTAATGTATTCTGTTGTGAACCACAACAATATCGGCCGTGATGTTGATGAAACTCTTCGTGTACTTCAAGCATTACAAACTGGTGGTCTTTGCCCAGCTAACTGGAAGCCTGGACAAGCTACATTGAATGTATAATTTGTAGAAAATAGATTGACCTAACCTATTATAGTGTTAGGTCTTTTTAATAGGGGGATACCACATGAAATTACGTGAACCAATGCCAGAATTAACTGGGGCTGTTGAATGGTTAAATGGTGAAGTAACAAAGTCTGACCTTATCGGTGAAAAACCAACATTAATCCATTTTTGGTCGGTCAGCTGCCATCTTTGTAAAGAAGCAATGCCTCAAGTCAACCAATTTCGTGATGATTTTAAGGACAAATTAAATGTGGTTGCTGTTCATATGCCGCGTTCTGAAAACGATTTGAATATCGAGGAAATTAAACAAGTAGCCGCAGAACATGGTATCAATCAACCGATTTTTGTAGACAGTGAACATAAGTTAACAGAAGCGTTCGAAAATCAATATGTCCCTGCGTATTATGTCTTTGACCGTGAAGGGAAGCTCCGTCATTTCCAAGCAGGTGGAAGCGGCATGAAAATGCTCGAGAAACGTGTAAACCGTGTCTTGGATGAATTGGAAAAAACAGAATAATAACCATTGAAAAGCTGCCCGTTGTAATTCAACGGGCAGCTTTTTTATATGACTGTAACCTTGCAGCCTTTTACTCGTCGGTATTTATAAGTAAATATTTATACATGCCATAACAATAAGAATTAAAGGGGTGTTTGAAGATGAAAAATAGAATACGAAGGTTACCTATCCTATTTATTATCTTATTAGTTTGGATTGCTGGTTGTAGTGCGGGCAGTGAGGAAAAAAGTGAAAAAATGTCTCAAAGTAATGATGTGGCTTTAAATAAAGCTCAATCTGGAAGTAGCGAGCAAGCAGACTTTTATTCAGGTGAATCGGGAAAGGCGGAAAAACCAACTGAACCCAATAATATAAAAATTCAAAACCAAATGGTCATTTATCAAGCGGATCTCGAACTACGTGTAAAAAAATTCGATAAAACGGTCCGAACTCTTGAAGAGAAAGTAATCAAATATGGTGGCTATATTACTGAGTCCAATGTGTACAAAGAGGGGAAGGAGCAAGTAAGTGGCAGCATTAGAATAAGAATACCACAAAAAAACTTTCAAGCTTTTTTACATGATGCAGAGAGCCAAGCTGCTGAGGTTCTGCATAGAAGCATTACGGGGCAGGATGTAACGGAGGAATATGTTGATCTTGAATCAAGATTAAAATCAAAAAGGGTAGTGGAAGAGCGGTTAACAGCATTCATGAAAAGTGCTGTAAAGACAGAAGATTTATTGAAAATTTCTGCTGATTTAGCAGTTGTCCAAGAGGAAATCGAGGCCATTGAAGGAAAGATGAAATTCTTAGAAAATCAAACATCCCTTTCGACGGTTAACATCACTTTATATGAAAAAAGCGTAGTTATTCCAACTATCGATAAAGACAAGTTAAATACTTGGGAAAAAACAAAAAAACAATTTATGAAAAGTATCAATTTGTTGTTGGCTGGCTTATCAAGTTTAGTTGTATTGATTATTGGCAATATCCCTATCATAGCTATTTTATTATTATTAGGATTTCTTTTTGTTTTCTTTTATAGGAAGAAGAAAAACAGACCGGAGTAAATAGAAGTACCATACTATATATCTTTAATGAATAATGCTAAAATGGATCATAGTAAGAATGTTTGATGCAGAGGGGTAATACTATGAAAATGAGCTTTGCAGTCATTGGGCTGGGCCGATTCGGTGGAAGTATTTGCCGTACACTGACCGATGAGGGGATGGAAGTACTGGCAATTGATAAAAATGAGGAACGTGTCAATGAATATGCTATGATTGCTTCCCATGCAGTTGTAGGTGATACAACAGACGAAGCCGTTTTAAAAAGCTTAGGGATCCGGAACTTTGATCATGTAATCGTTGCTATTGGCGATGATATTCAATCAAGCATACTAACAACCCTTATTCTTAAAGAATTAGGTGTCGTACGTATTACAGTAAAGGCTCAGAATGATTACCATGAAAAAGTCCTTCGTAAAATTGGAGCAGACAGTGTTGTTCATCCAGAAAGAGATATGGGAAGACGTATAGCAAACAATATGGCCTCTAGTAACGTTGTTGACTATCTTGAACTTTCAGATGAACACAGTATTGTTGAAATTGTCGCGAATGGAAGACTTAGTGGTCATACGATTATGGATTTGGACATTCGGAAGAGATATGGTTTGAATATTGTTGCTATTAAAAGAGGAGAAGAGATTATTGTTTCTCCACAAGCGAAAGAAACCTTTCACGCTAATGATGTGTTAATTGTAATCGGAACAGACCAGGATATCGATCGATTTGAAAAAAAGGTATTGGAATAAGAAAAGCGGAAGCGCCCCTACAGGTGCTTCCGCTTCTTTTATTATTTACACTTCCATTATGATTGGTAAGATCATTGGTCTGCGTTTTGTTTTTTCGTACAGGAAAGGAGCTAATGTATCGGTAATTTCGTTTTTAATTTCTGACCATTGGCTTGTCTTTCTTTCCATTACCCTATTTAAGTGTTTGGTGATGAGGTTTTGTGCGTCATTGATTAAATCGCCTGATTCTCGCATATAAACAAATCCACGTGAAATTAAATCTGGTCCTGATGCAATTTTAAATTCTTTCATATTAATACTTACCACCACAACCACTAACCCCTCTTCTGAGAGGATCCTACGGTCACGTAAGACGATATTTCCGATGTCGCCTACTCCGCTGCCATCAATATAAACGGAACCAGATGGGATCTTTCCTGCAACTTGTGCTGTATCCTCGGAAAGTGCTAATACTTCACCATTATCCATGATAAAACAGTTTTCTTCTTGTACGCCACAATCAACGGCAATCTTAGCATGCATTCTTTGCATACGATATTCACCATGAATAGGCATAAAGAACTTCGGTCTGATTAAGCGAAGCATAAGCTTTTGTTCTTCCTGTCCACCGTGACCAGAGGTATGAATATTGCTGAGTTTTCCGTGAATGACTTCAGCACCTGCTCTGTAGAGCATATTAATAGTTCTGCTCACGCTGATTGTGTTCCCAGGAATTGGTGAAGATGAAAATACAACGGTATCTCCGGGAATGATTTGAATTTGTCTGTGTGTACCATTTGCAATTCTTGATAGGGCAGCCATTGCCTCGCCCTGACTTCCAGTACAAAGGATGGTAACTTTATCAGCAGGCAGTCGATTAATTTGATTTGCTTCAATAAAGGTCTCTTTAGGTGCATTAATATACCCTAACTCAAGTCCAATATTTATGGCAGCTTCCATGCTGCGTCCAAAAACGGCAACTTTCCTTCCATATACCACGGCAGCCTCTACTACTTGCTGCAATCGGTGAATATTCGATGCAAAGGTAGCAAATATAATTCGGCCATCCACTTTACGGAAAATATCGTTAATACTGTCGCCTACGCGGCGTTCTGACATCGTAAATTCAGGTATTTCACTATTCGTACTGTCTGAGAGTAAACAAAGTACGCCTTCCTTACCGATTTCGGCCATTTTAGTTAAATTAGCTGGTTCACCGACAGGAGTAAAATCAAATTTAAAATCACCAGTATGAACAATTTGACCTGGTGGTGTTTTAACAACAATTCCATAAGAATCAGGAATACTATGAGTGGTGCGGAAAAAAGTAACCGATGTTTTGCGGAACTTAATGACATCGTCTTCTTTTATATCAATCAGCTTTGCATTTCTTAATAAGCCGTGTTCTTCAAGTTTATTTTTAATTAATCCAAGAGCCAGTTTGCCTCCATAAATTGGAACATTGACTTCACGTAATAAATAGGGAATACCACCAATGTGGTCCTCGTGTCCATGAGTAATAAATAAACCTTTTATTTTTTCTTGATTTTTAACCAGATAGGTATAATCCGGAATAACATAATCAATGCCTAATAGCTCGTCCTCTGGAAATTTTATGCCGGCATCAATTAAAATTATTTCATCCTGGAACTGAACTGCATATGTGTTTTTGCCAATTTCGCCTAATCCACCCAGGGCAAAAACTGCAGTTTGATCATTCTTAACAAATTTCATAAATTATCATTTCTCCAATACGTTATAGTCTTCATTTTGTTGTTCATAACTAAGGTGTGCTCCCTTAACTTCTTGAACGGATTCAACATTATAGCCACGGTCAGCAATTTTTGAACGGACGTCTCTTACTGATTCACCTTCAATAAAAAGGGTTTTTGTATTCTCTCTGACAGGTACTTCTGTGATGCTTTCCTGATAATATACTTTAAATATCATTACAATATCGCTCCTAACTTGGGACATAGCTTTTTCTATTATATAAAACATTTTCATCTTTTTCATTTATTTTCTTTGGAAAACATTAGTCTTGTATGAAAAGTATGTAAAAAGAATCGTTGTTTTTACAATTTACAATAATGAAGGAGCCCTTCGCAAGTTTGAAGGGCCCTAAATAAATTTAGGCAATGGAATTATGCAATAGATTTTTTTCGAAGTAAATCATTCCACTGTTTTAAGAGCTTCTTTCTAAGCTTCTTTAACATAGTGGATCATCTCCTTATCTCCTATTTTATACGAACCTTGTCCAATGTAAAGTAAGCTATGGCAGATTATTGGAGTTTTTTTAAAATAAGAGTATTTTTACTTTATTATATGAAGAAAATGCTGATTCAATCATGGTTAAACATGGAATTAGATTGACAATATAAAATTCAGTTAAAAAAGAACCGACCCTTGGGCCAGTTCTTTTATGTTTTTACAACTTCAAATATGGCGATTTACCGCTCGATTGCAATGGCACCTTCGATCGGTCTTAATGGATCTTCATGATTAATATAATCATAAAACATAATCCCATTTAAATGATCAATTTCGTGTTGAAAACAAATAGCAGGAAGTCCTTTTAAACGAAGTTTCACTTCTTCACCGTTTAGAGTTGTTCCCTTTACCGTGATTCTTGCATATCTCGGGACGTAGCCAGGAATCGCTCTATCAACGGACAGGCAGCCTTCGCCTGAGTTCAAATAGGATTTTTCAACAGAATGGCTAATAATTTTTGGATTAAATAGCGCATAACTATAAAGAGTCCCTGTCTCATCCATTAAATGGACAGCAATCATTCGTTTTAAGACATTGATTTGTGGGGCGGCTAAACCGATTCCAGGGCGCAGGCCGTATTGTATAGACATTTCAGGATTTTGGCTATTAATGACATATTCTAATAAGCTGCTTAGTATTTGTTTATCCTCTTCAGAAGGCGGCATGGATACTTCTGCTGCCACTTTTCTAAGGGAAGGATGGCCATCTCGTATGATATCACCCATCGTTATCATGAAACACTCACTCCTGTACTCTAACTGAATTATTGATAATAATTAGTCTATCAGACAATTAATAAAAAGTTAACAATTGATTAAAGCCCTCTTGATGAATCCTTTTCACAAACTTGTTATTGTCAAACAAACCAAGTGTCGATATAGTAGAATATGGAATAAGCAGGAGGTTTAAAACATGTCATTTATAAAAAATTCTGGTTTTATTTTTTTTATATTGGTTTTGGCAGTGATTTTTGCAGGATGTACAAAAGAAAAAACACCTGAAGAAAAAATGTATACCGTGTTAGAAAAAGTCGTAACGGCAGAAAAGGTATTCGAGGAACAACAGAATCCGCTTTTTGAACTTGAAAAAAAGGAAAAAGCGATTTATGACCAAATTATTGAACTTGGCATGAAAGAATATGATCAAATCGTTAAGCTTTCAGATGAAGCCCTTTTATTAGCAGATCAAAGAAAAGAACTTATGGATAAGGAAACAAACAGTATCAAGCTCTCAGAAAAGGAATTTTCAAAAGCTGAAAAAATAAAGGATAAATTTGAAGATCCAAGCCTTACGAAATTAGCTAATGAAATGTATAAGACGATGATGAAAAGATATGAAGCACATGAAGAGTTATTCACTGAATATAATGAAGCCCTTAAAAATGATAAAGCATTATACGAAATGTTTAAAAATAAAAACCTCCCACTTGATGATCTTGAAGCCCAAGTAAATAAACTCAATGAAACATATAAAAGGATTTCTAATGCAAATGAAAAATTTAATATGCTGACAGAACAATACAATGACAAAAAGTTGTCATTTTATAAGCAGGCAGGACTTAATTCAAGTAACTAAATAGTATTTAATAAAAATAATCGGCAAATCATGCCGATTTTTTTATATTATAACAACTGCAAAAAAAGAAAATATATATATAACAGATTTTGAAATCTAATGATACAGAAGGAATAATAAACAATTAATTAGCAACATGTTAGTGTTGAAAAATATTAATACATACTATTTGACGTGTAAAAACTAATGAGGTAAACTTGTAAAGGAGTTCATTAATTGTATCAATGATGTTACATAAAATAGTGGTACAGAATAAAATAATTGTGAGGTAAAAGAAAATTTGTTTTATCTTATCTTTTCTGTGAAAAACTATTTATTAGTATGTGAAGAACTAAGATAACCAAAATTCTATGTAATATCACGGGTTTATCCAATACAAAGTATAAAATGGATAGGACTTATTATCTGCTTTTATTCTTTAGGTTTTGGGTAATCTAACTTAGTGGATAATATTTTCAAAAATTTAGCTCCTGAATTGAAAGGAAGAGGTGACCTAAATGGTTTCTAAAACTCAAAACGCTAAGCTTGATGCGAAGAAAACACTAGAAGTTGTTGAAGAACAATTTCAAACACTTCAAATTCTAAATGAATCTGGTGAAGTCGTTAACGAAGCGGCGATGCCAGACTTAAGCGATGAACAACTACAAGAATTAATGCGTCGCATGGTCTATACACGAATTCTTGACCAGCGTTCTATTTCTTTAAATCGTCAAGGAAGATTAGGTTTCTATGCTCCAACTGCAGGGCAAGAAGCTTCTCAATTAGCTTCACAGTTTGCATTAGAAAAAGAAGATTTTATTTTACCTGGATATCGTGATGTTCCTCAAATTGTTTGGCATGGCTTACCGTTATCTCAAGCATTTTTATGGTCAAGAGGACATTTCCAAGGTATGCAAATTCCGGACGGAGTAAATGTTCTTCATCCTCAAATAATCATTGGTGCCCAATATGTCCAAACTGCCGGTGTTGCTCTTGGTTTTAAAAAGCGTGGAACAAAGGCAGTAGCCATTACTTATACCGGTGATGGAGGTACATCACAAGGGGATTTCTATGAAGGAATGAACTTTGCAGGTGCCTATAAAGCCCCAGCCATCTTCATTGCTCAAAATAACCGATTCGCTATTTCAACTCCTGTTGAAAAGCAATCTGCTGCCAAAACTCTTGCTCAAAAAGCTGTTGCAGCTGGAATTCCAGGAATTCAAGTTGATGGTATGGATCCACTTGCTGTTTATGCTGCTGTCCGTGAAGCACGCGAGAGAGCAATTAATGGTGAAGGTCCAACATTCATTGAAACTTTAACATATAGATATGGTCCACATACTATGGCTGGTGATGATCCAACTCGTTATCGTACAGCAGATCTTGACAATGAATGGGAAAAGAAAGATCCATTAGTTCGTTTCCGTAAATTCCTTGAGAACAAAGGTCTTTGGTCAGAAGAAAAGGAAAATGAAGTAATCGAACAAGCGAAAGAAGACATTAAAGAAGCAATTAAATTAGCTGATGCTGCACCTAAACAAAAGGTTACTGACTTAATGTCTATTATGTATGAAGAAATGCCTCAAAACTTAAAAGAACAATATGAAATATATAAAGAAAAGGAGTCGAAGTAAGCCATGGCTCAAATGACAATGATTCAAGCAATTACAGATGCATTACGTTCGGAATTACGCAACGATCCCAATGTTTTAGTATTCGGTGAAGACGTTGGTGTAAACGGTGGTGTATTCCGTGCAACCGAAGGGTTGCAACAGGAATTTGGCGAAGATCGTGTATTTGACACTCCACTCGCTGAATCAGGAATCGGCGGCTTAGCAGTAGGTCTAAGTTTACAAGGATTCCGCCCAGTTCCCGAAATTCAATTCTTTGGATTCGTATTTGAGGTAATGGATTCCATTGCTGGTCAGTTAGCCCGCCAACGTTTTCGTTCAGGTGGAAAGACTAGTGCGCCAGTAACGTTCCGTTCGCCATTTGGTGGAGGGGTACATACTCCTGATATGCACGCTGACAGTTTAGAAGGACTTATGGCTCAGACACCAGGAGTAAAGGTTGTTATTCCGTCAACTCCGTATGATGCTAAGGGGCTGCTCATTTCATCTATCCGTGACAATGATACAGTTGTTTTCCTTGAGCATATGAAGTTATACCGTTCTTTCCGTCAAGAAGTTCCTGAAGAGTCATATACAATTCCACTAGGAAAAGCTGAAGTTAAACGTGAAGGTACAGATGTTACAATTGTTACCTATGGTGCAATGGTACATGAGTCTTTGAAAGCTGCAGAAGAGTTAGAAAAAGAAGGTTTTTCTGCGGAAGTAATTGACTTACGGACTGTAAGCCCGATTGATATTGAGACAATTATTGCATCCGTTGAAAAAACAGGCCGTGCGATTGTTGTTCAAGAAGCACAAAAACAAGCTGGTATTGCAGCAAATGTTGTTGCTGAAATAAATGACCGTGCAATTTTAAGTTTGGAAGCACCAGTTTTACGTGTGGCTGCTCCAGATACAGTTTTTCCTTTCCCACAAGCAGAAGCTGTTTGGCTTCCGAATTATAAAGATGTCATTGCAACAGCTAAAAAAGTTTTAACCTTTTAATTAACTTATTTAATCGTACACTAATATTTCTATAGTTATGTTGCTCAAAAAAACATGTAATTTAGGAGGATGAATCCTAGTGTCATTTCAATTTAAAATGCCTGACATCGGTGAAGGTATACATGAAGGCGAAATTGTTAAATGGTTCGTAAAACCAGGTGACAAAGTTCAAGAAGATGATGTACTTTGTGAGATTCAAAATGATAAAGCTGTAGTAGAAATCCCTTCCCCTGTTGAAGGAACAGTAGTTGATGTATTAGTTGGCGAAGGAACTGTCGCAACAGTTGGACAAGTTTTAGTAACCTTTGATGCTCCTGGTTACGAAAACCTTCAATTTAAAGGCGATGAACATGCTGATGAACCGAAACAAGAAGAGAAGCCAGCGGCAGCAGCCCCTGCGCCAGAGGTTAAACAAGATGCAGCACCACAACCAGCAGCAGTAGCAGTGGCACCGCAAGTTGAAGTAGATCCAAATCGTCGAATTGTAGCAATGCCGTCTGTTCGTAAATACGCTCGTGAAAAAGGAATAAATATCCAGTTAGTTCCTGGTACAGGAAATCTTGGCCGAATTTTAAAGACTGATATCGATGCTTTTGTCAGCGGTGGAGCAGCACCTTCGCCACAGGCAGCTACTAATGCAGCTGCGGTAACTGAAACAGCTGAAGTGGAAGCACCAAAAGCAGCCGCTGCTATTCCACAAGGTGAATACCCAGAAACACGCGAGAAGATGAGTGGTATTCGGAAGGCAATTGCTAAGGCCATGGTTAACTCTAAGCACACTGCACCACACGTAACACTTATGGATGAAGTGGATGTAACTAAACTTGTTTCACACCGTAAGAAGTTTAAAGAGGTAGCTGCAGCCAAAGGCATTAAGCTTACATTCTTACCATACATCGTTAAAGCATTAACAAGTGCATTACGTGAATTCCCTGCATTAAACACATCACTAGATGATGCAACAAGTGAAATTATTCATAAGCATTATTATAATATTGGAATTGCAGCTGACACAGAAAAAGGCTTACTTGTACCAGTTGTAAAAGATGCAGACCGTAAGTCAGTTTTCACAATTTCTAACGAAATCAATGAATTAGCTGGAAAAGCACGTGACGGAAAACTTGCTCCTAATGAAATGAAAGGTGCTTCATGTACGATTTCCAACATTGGTTCAGCGGGCGGTCAATGGTTTACTCCAGTAATTAATCACCCTGAAGTTGCCATCTTGGGTGTTGGCCGTATTGCAGAAAAACCAATCGTTAAAAATGGTGAAATTGTTGCGGCACCAGTATTAGCTTTATCTTTAAGCTTTGACCACCGCATGATCGATGGAGCAACAGCACAAAATGCATTAAATCATATTAAACGTTTGTTGAACGATCCAGAACTATTGTTAATGGAGGCGTAATATAATGGTCGTTGGAGATTTCCCAATTGAAACAGATACTATAGTCATCGGAGCTGGTCCAGGAGGATATGTTGCAGCTATTCGTGCAGCACAGCTTGGACAAAAGGTGACAATTGTTGAAAAAGAATATGTAGGCGGCGTTTGTTTAAATGTCGGTTGTATTCCATCGAAAGCGTTAATTTCGGCAGGACACCGTTACGAAACAGCCATGCATTCGGATACTTTTGGAATTACCGCAGAAAATGTAAAAGTGGATTTTACAAAAGTTCAAGAATTTAAGGCAGGCATCGTTAAAAAGTTAACAGGTGGTGTCGAAGGTTTATTAAAAGGTAATAAAGTAAACATTGCTCGTGGTGAGGCCTATTTTGTTGATGCCAATACATTACGTGTAATCAATGAAGATTCAGCACAGACTTATACCTTTAAAAATGCAATTATTGCAACTGGTTCTCGTCCTATCGAGCTCCCAGCCTTTAAATATTCAAAACGTGTTCTGAATTCTACAGGTGCACTTAACTTAAATGAAATCCCTGAAAAAATCGTTGTTATCGGCGGTGGAGTAATCGGAATTGAACTAGGTGGTGCTTATGCAAACTTTGGCAGCCAGGTTACCATTTTAGAAGGTGCGGAAGAAATACTCGGTCTTGGTGTTTTTGACAAGCAAATGGCTGCTCTTGTAAAGAAAAGCATGAAGAAAAAAGGTGCAGAATTCTTTACAAAAGCATTTGCTAAGGGCGTTGAAGAAACTGAAAACGGCGTTGTTGTAACGTTCGAAACAAAAGGCGAAGAAAAGAAAATCGAAGCAGATTATGTGTTTGTAATGGTTGGAAGACGCCCTAACACTGATGAAATGGGATTAGAACAAGTGGGTGTTAAGTTATCTGACCGTGGTTTGATTGAGATTGACAAACAATGTCGCACGAACCTTAGCAATATCTATGCTATTGGTGATGTTGTTGCTGGTCCTCAATTGGCACATAAAGCATCATATGAAGCGAAAATTGCTGCTGAGGCAATTGCTGGTCACACGTCTGAAATTGATTATTTAGGTATTCCTGCTGTTGTATTCTCTGAACCTGAATTAGCATCTGTTGGTTATACAGAAGCGCAAGCAAAAGAAGAAGGACTTGCTGTGAATGCAGCTAAGTTCCCATTTGCTGCTAATGGTCGTGCGTTATCATTAGACAGTGGTGATGGATTCTTGAAACTAATTACTCGGAAAGAAGATGGACTTGTAATTGGGGCACAGATTGCTGGAACAAGCGCATCAGATATGATTGCAGAATTAGGCCTAGCGATTGAAGCAGGAATGACTGCTGAAGATCTTGCTATGACCATCCATGCACATCCAACACTTGGAGAAATCACAATGGAAGCGGCAGAAGTTGCATTAGGAAGCCCAATCCATATTATGAAATAATTTAGAAACAAAAAAGTCCTTTTCGCTAAATAGCGGAAAGGGCTTTTTCTATTTAAGATGAATTGATTTGTACTGAGGCGTAAAAATATCCCTGGTATCATAAAAACAAAATATATCTCTCGTTTTTAGAACATATACTTAAAAGAAACAGCATTCTAATATCAATTTTGAATGTATTAAGAGTGGTGATAAATATGAGGGTCTATATTGTCGTGATATTACAATTTATCATTTGGAGTGGTTATACATTTATTGAATGGTTGTCAAAGCATGACCAACTTATATATAAAGTCATCATGTTTTTTGTGTTTTTTTATCTAGCCTTTTTAATTGGAAATCATGTAACCAAATCAGCGCGTAAAACTCTATTTATCACTACCTTAAGTCTCGTTATATACACTTCGATTCACTATACCATGGAAATGTTTATGCACTAAAAAAGCCCCTCAAGGAGCTTTTTTATTTTCGTGGATAATAATACATGATACGTTCATTGAATAGATGGAGTTCCCCTTGCAGTTTTTTCGCAAGGTACTTACAAAATTCATTGGCTTTTCCTTTATCACCGTAAGTAGATTGATCAGGTAAAGTGACTTGTATGTATGTTTGTTCAAATTCCTGACCGTCTTCATTACGAATCGTTTCCTGATCAATTCCAACTAAAATAGCATAGTAGCGTTCATCATTTGAGCGTAAATAGAACCATTTTCCTTTGGCCTCTGTTGTTTCTTTCATTTCATATGGGAAGGCTGACTCTCCGTATTCCCATCCTATTTGGTTTCCTGTTTTTGTTGTATTTTTTTTATACTCGTGAAATAAATCTTTTACTTCCTCAATAGTTACATTTTGTTTAGCAGATGAAGGCACTAGCTTAATGTATGCGTTAACAGCCATCATCATTCCCCCCCACTAGTCAGTTAATATTAACCATCTCTATTCTAGCACTGAATAAAATCTTATGACAACTGCCGCATGAAATAATTGTACAAGTTTCTTGTTTCTTGTTAAAATTTGAATTATAATAATATTCTAAATATTAAATTCTAAAAGAAGGAGGAACTTATGGGAATTTTTGAGAAGCTCTATGATGAGCATGAATATTCAAAAGTGAGATTTATTGGATTTACCACGGAAAGTACTCGTTATGATTTTGGAATTATTTATACCAACATGTTTTTTGGGAAGCCGTTAGTTGTTTGCATGCAAACAGGCCGATCCACTCTCCTTGACCCCAAAGATATTGAAGATATTGATTACCTTCAAACTATATTCCGTATACCAGACCAACAGCAGGCCGAAGATTTAGCTGACTTCTTCAGAGAAACACTCCCATCCATCCCATTTATCACCCAATATGAGTAATAATTCAAAAAGGAAGGCCTGTTTAGGCCTTTTTTTTATGAACATTTTTTAAATGTGATATACAATTTAGGCTTGAAATTTATAATGTGATATATTATTATGTGTTTAAGGATATATAAATAATTCGCTTTAATGACATTCATTAATGAAAAGGGGATTGAGCAAATGGGTACTTTAGTATGCCAAACATGTAATTCTACTATTGATCATTTTGAAGATGAAAAAGTAACGGTGCTTTATTCTAAGTGCAATTGTTGCGAGGCTCATCATACAGAGGAAGATAAATAATAGCTAATAAAAATAAAACAGGATTCCTAAATGGAATCCTGTATTTTTGTTCTATTTTATTGCTTTATACTCTTTAATCACAAGAAGTGATTTGAGCTCATCATCCTCCGGTCCTTGTACAGGAAGGCCCGCTTCGAGGTTTTTCCGGATGTAATGGAGGTTTTCCTTTGTAATAATTTCACCTGGGATAAAAATTGGGATACCTGGTGGATAAACCATCACAAATTCTGCAATAATTCTTCCTTCTGATTCTTCAAAAGGAATAACTTCTGTTTCCGCATAAAATGCATCTCTAGGTGTTAATGCAAGCACTGGGATTTCAGGTAGTAGAACTTCTACAGGCTCAATTCTATCGGTACTGTGCTGGCATATGTCCGCTAATTCCTTGAGAGCATTTACTAGTAAGTCAGCTTCAGTTTCTGTGTCTCCAAGTGTGATAATACAAAGAATATTATATAAATCGGAAAGTTCCACTTCAATATTATGTTTTTCTCTTAGCCATTTTTCTACATCATAACCAGTTAATCCTAATTCTTTTACTGAAATAATTAATTTAGTTGGATCGTAATCAAAGGTAGCTTTTGATCCTAAGATTTCTTCACCAATACAATGTAGATTTTCGATTTCATTAACTCTTTTTCGAATCGATTGTGCTACTTTAATTGTATTATCAATTAAGTCCCTTCCCTTAGTAGCTAATTGCTTACGTGCAACATCGAGTGAAGCAAGCAATAAATACGAGGTAGAGGTGGTAGTAAGCATACTTAATATGGATTGGACATGTTTGGCAGAAACGAGGCCTTCTTTTACATTGAGAATCGAACTTTGAGTCATCGAACCACCTAGTTTATGAACGCTGGTAGCTGCCATATCTGCACCTGC
>Ga0182747_1001838_pt1 | contig 15708 bp, 14 predicted proteins | sample eDN3rd30CBELigBY_FD_128526 | JGI IMG/M metagenome (GOLD analysis project Ga0182747, IMG submission 128526) | Enriched backyard soil microbial communities from Emeryville, California, USA - eDNA 3rd pass 30_C BE-Lig BY (version 2) (version 2) | ecosystem: Environmental > Terrestrial > Soil >...
AACATTACAATTTTCTACCTAATAATGATTATTTATTTTTATACATTTTTCTTGATGAATATGTAACCTTTTTACAATAAAGAAGGATGTTGTTGAAATTTTGAAAAACTTACTCCAAACATGCTTTGGTTTGATGTTTTTCATTATATGGATTTTAGAGGAGTACTCCACTACGATTCTCATTTCAACAACATCCATTTTTTAGTTATTATTTTCTCATTAAACGAATTGTTTGTCCGTTCTCTAAATCTTTTGCTTGTTTCACTACTTGGTAACTTACATACCCACTAGCCTCTTCGAACTCTTTGAAAATCGATTTTTCTTCAGATTGAGAAGGAACGATTTCTTTAAAACGTCTGTATAAAGATAACATCTCTTCACGAACAATCCCTTTTTCATATGCTTTTTCGACGCCTTCAAAAAATTGAACTACCGCGATAATTTCATCCGTAGACCAATCCGGTGAAATTGGATAAGAATATTCCATAAACAAACCTGCCTTTTCCTTTATTGTCCCCATTTTACTCGTATTTCCTCCGCTTGTGCAACCATTCGATTGATTAGCTCTGATACAGAAGGAACATCTTTAATCATACCTGTAACTTGTCCAGCCCAACCGAAACCATTTTGAACATCACCTTCATAAATATATCTTTTATTTGCCTCACCACTAATATGTGCTTTTAAAGCTTCATATGTTGGAGTGGATTTTTCAATGTCTAAAATAACATCTGTAAATGCGTTTTTTAATGCCCTTGCTGGTGCTCCTATAGAGCGTTTAATCACGGTCGTATCTGTTTCACTACTATTTAGTAATGCTTCTATATAAGCAGATGATGCATGTACGCATTCTTTCGTCGCGATAAATCGAGTTCCCATTTCGATCCCCTCTGCCCCCAAAGCATGAGCAGCCATCCAACCACGGCCATCACCAATTCCTCCAGAAGCGATCACAGGTATTGAGACACTATCAACGACTTGAGGTACTAAAACCATCGTTCCAACATCATCTCGACCTAAATGACCTCCACCTTCTTGTCCTACAACCATTACAGCATCCGCACCAAGTTCTTCCGCTTTTTGTGCTTGTCTTCGTGCAGCAACAAGAACTAGTTTTTTTGCTTTACTTTCTTGTAGTAATTGAAACATCGGAGTAGGATTACCACCAGTCATTGTAATGACGGGAACTTCTTCTTCTATTACAACTTGTACCATCGGCTCATATCCCTTACCATGATTTCCAAATGCAAAGTTGACACCAAACGGTTTATCTGTTTTTTCTCGAACCTTTTTTATCTCTTCTCTAAGCTGTTCCGGTGTTTCTAAACTTAATGCAGTAATTTGACCTAACCCTCCAGCATTCGATACTGCTGCGGCTAAATCCGAGTAGGCTAAATAAGCTAATCCCCCTTGAATTATTGGATATTGTATACCTAATAATTTAGTTACACGCGTTTCCCATTTCATTAAATATTCCCCCAAAAAAGTATTCTCTATAAATCTTTCTACATTCGAAAAAAAATTTCCTGTATTTTTATATAGTCACAAAGGTCAAGAGATGCTATAATTCAATTTGTTTTTGAAATTAACTTGTTATTGAGAATTGAAAAAGTGAGGTGGTACCTGCGTTGTCACAGTTAGAAACTCCATTATTTGACGCATTACTCAAACATCGAAATAGACAACCAATACAATTCCATATTCCTGGACATAAAAAAGGTCAAGGTATGGACCCGGCTTTTCGAGAGTTTGTTGGCGACAACGTTTTATCAATTGATTTAATCAATATTGCTCCATTAGATGATTTACATTCACCTAAAGGTGTAATAAAAGAAGCACAAAAGTTAGCAGCAGAAGCTTTTGGTGCTGACCATACATTTTTCTCCATACAAGGTACAAGCGGTGCCATCATGACAATGATACTAACTGTTGTAGGGCCTGGAGATAAAATAATCGTACCGCGAAATGTCCATAAATCAACCATGTCAGCAATCGTCTTAGCAGGTGCTATTCCTATTTTTATAGCTCCTGAAATCGATACAGAATATGGAATTTCACATGGCATATCAGCAGAATCCGTGGAAAAAGCATTGGATACTTATCCTGATGCGAAAGCAGTTCTAGTAATTAATCCTACTTATTATGGATTTGCAGCAGATTTGAAAAAGATTGTTGATCTTGCTCATGGAAGAAATATTCCTGTCATTGTAGATGAAGCACATGGTGTTCATATAAAATTTCATGATGAACTTCCAATTTCCGCTATGGAAGCTGGTGCAGATATGGCCGCAACTAGCGTTCATAAGCTTGGTGGTTCAATGACACAAAGTTCAGTTTTAAATGTCCGTGAAGGACTTGTTTCAATTAATCGGGTACAATCCGTATTTTCAATGTTAACAACAACTTCTACGTCATACCCTATTCTAGCATCTTTAGATGCTGCTAGACGTCAGTTAGCGGTAAACGGGTACCAATTGATTGATGAAGCAATTCGTATTGCAAAAGACGCTAGAAAGCGCATTAATAAGATTCCACATTTAAAATGTGTTGGACGTGAGATTCTTAACTCTTCTGCTACATATGATATGGATCCAACTAAATTACTAATAAGTGTGAAAGATTTAGGGATTACTGGTCATCAAGCTGAAGAATGGCTACGTCAAAATGCAAACATTGAAGTTGAATTATCTGATTTGTATAACATTCTTTGTATCATTACCCTAGGTGATACGAAAAAAGAAGTTAATTTATTAATTAATGCACTACAACGTATGTCACAAGCTTTTGATTCAGAAGCTACAATAGTAGAATCAAACGTTCGTGTACCTGATATCCCTGCTCTAGCGATGTCACCACGTAACGCATTCTATGCACAAACTGAAATGGTGCCATTAAAAGATTCTGCTGGATATATATGTTCTGAATTTATTATGGTTTATCCTCCTGGAATACCTATATTCATTCCCGGGGAAATAATAACTGAAGAGAACATTAAATATATTCAGATGAATATTGATGCTGGTCTTCCAGTTCAGGGTCCTGAAGATCCATCTTTAAAAACGATTCGCGTTATTAAAGAACGCATGCCAATCTTCTAACCTATTAAAAGACGCCAACTATTCAGATTATATTCTAAATAGTTGGCGCCTTTTTTATTATTTAGCTAAGTTTTATTTAATACCAGATTATTAATTTCACGATTACCATTATACTGCATTACATGATTTCTTCCATTTTGTTTAGCCTCGTAGAGCGCTTTATCTGCCATTGTGAACACTTCATTTATTCGAAGATCTTTTTCAGGGACTAACGTCACTACACCAATACTAACAGTTAGAAACCCATGTACTAAGGAAGTTTCGTGCTTAATTTGTAATCGTTCAATTGCCATTCTTATTTCTTCTGCCGTAATAGAAGCTTCATCTTGCTTATTATGGATCATAGCAATACAAAATTCTTCTCCACCATAACGAGCTACAAAGGAATCAGGTTCGTTCGTGAAACTGTTTATACAATTTGCTACTTTCTTTAAACATTCATCCCCTGCTAAATGTCCATATGTATCATTAAAATTTTTATAACAATCAATATCGATAATGAAGAAAGAAAAATTGCACTTTCGTTCTTTTGCAAATGACCAAATATTTTGGATTCTTTCCTTTAAAGAATGCCGATTATAAACTCCTGTTAAAGCATCCATATTGGCTTTTGCTTCTAGCAACGAAATATTATTTGAGAGCTCATTTCTCATTATATCTACATTTTGAATTAACTCAGACAACTCATCAGTTCTTTGATAAAGTGGTGTTTGTTTAAGAAAATCATGCTGTGTATATCTCTTTACACAACTATTCAGGTGAATAATTGGTTTGATAATAGATTTTAACAGACGAACATTTAATAATAGATTAATAAGGATAATGACAACCATTATCAAAACTAAATAGATTAATGTTAAATTAATGCCATTTTTCATTTTAGTTCTAACAATTGTTCTCTCTGCTTCTATATCTTCATTAAAATTAGAAAAGATTGTACGAAAATCATCCAGCAAATCTTTTCCTGTCTGCAATTGCTGAGTGCTTGGCTGCTTACCGTTCTTAACCAAACTAATAATCATTGAACCATATTGTTGTTGCCAATCCTCGCCTTTTTCTATAAAAGATTCGACTTCTTTTCCTAAGGAGGGAAAATAGATAATATTCAACGAAAGTTCTTGCTTACTACTTTCAAACTCTTGTATACCGTGTTCATAGGGTTCTAGAAAGTCTTCATCTTTCGTCAGTACATAACCCCTCTGCCCAGTTTCTTGATCAATTAAAGAGCGGTAGAGATGATCTGAAGCTTCTTCTATTTGATCTAACGCACGTTGTCCTTGAATGTTTTCATCAAGCAAAGAGCGAATGATCATTGCGGATGTTATTACTAATAAAATAAACATCATTGCTGTTACTAATAGTATGCGTAATAATCGGTTCCCTAATTTACCTAACGACAGAATTTGCATAATACGACCTCGTTTTTTCTAATTGCTACCAATATTATACAATATTCAAAAGTATTTTAGACAGCCGTTATTTGACAAAATTTATCACTTTTAATCTACTTTTCTCTCACATGGATGATTACTATAAAAACAACATGGCAAAAATTGGACAGATGATTGCCCCCATAACAGCACTAAGACTCATAGAGACAGAACCAATTGATAAATCTTCTTCGCCGTATTCATTTAATTTTGATATTCCGACTCCGTGGCTAGCACTACCCATGGATACCCCACGGCTTATAGGTGAATTTACTTTAGCTAATTTATAGATCCATGGACCAAGTATCGCTCCTGTGAAGCCAGCAATCATTACTAACACTGCAGTCAGTGGTGCAATTCCCCCAATTGTTTCACTTACTTGCATGGCAATCGGAGTCGTTATTGACTTGGGCAATGCTGTTAAAATCCACTCTTTGTCTACATGAAATAATAGTAATAATGCGTACACACTTATGAGCCCACTTATCATAGCAATTAACAATCCTGAGAGAATACTATATTTATATTTAATTAGTAAATGTCGTTGATTATATAACGGATACGCAAGACCTACTACAGCAGGGCCAAGTAAATTTTGTAACCACTTCCCACCCTCCATATAAACGTCGTAAGGGATATTAAATAGTAGAATCCCTACAATCAATACAACCGAAGCGGTGATAACAGGCATTAGAAAGGGATAGTGATAACGTTTATATAGTTTTGCCATAAGTAAGTAAATAATGATTGTACTACTTATGGACAGTATAATGTTCAACATTACTTTCATCCTCCTCTACCTGATGAGTAACTTGTTTGTTTTTTGACTGTTCTTCTCTTTTTTCAATCTTTTGAGTCAATATGCTAGTAATATATATTGTAAGTAATGTACTGATGATGACAGCAGCAATAAGAATAACCCCATTTAAAGAGATTAACTGTGGATAGTCAATAATCCCAATCATAGGTGGAATATAAAAAAGTAACATAAATCCAATCAAAAAGCTTGCACCATCACGAACCATTTCAACTTTAATCCAATTCATCAATAAACAAATAAATAATAAAATAAACCCTACTACACTTGGAGGTAGTGGGATTTTTGTTATTTGAACGATGAAAACACCAATGTATTGAAAAATATACAAAATGAGAATCTGTGCAATTGTCCGAATAATTTTCATGATTATGGCCATTGGGATTCCCCACAAAATGCCATCCACCTCCTAATAACGATATTTTACGCTTGTAATATAATAATGTCTAGAACTGAAAATCTTCCCTTCCAAAATAAAAAGGCTCTTTTCAATGAAAAGAGCCTTTACTATCGATAGATTATTTAGAAATAATATGAATTGGATTGCCAAGTAGTACTTCAGCAGTTTCCATTGTGATTTCACCTAATGTTGGGTGAGGGTGAATTGTTAAAGCAAGATCTTCAGCAGTCATGCCGCCTTCAATAGCTAAAGCCATTTCTGAAATCATATCAGAAGCGCCAGTACCAATGATTTGAGCACCAATTAGTAAGCCATCTTCTTTACGAGCAACAAGTTTTACGAAGCCTTCAGTTTGGTTTAATGCTAAAGCACGACCATTCGCTGCAAATGGGAATTTCGCAACAGATACTTCAATACCTTCAGCTTTTGCTTGATCTTCACTATAACCAACAGTTGCCATTTCAGGATCAGTGAAACATACAGCAGGAATTGCTAAATAATCAACAACTGATTTATGTCCAGCAATTGCCTCAGCAGCTACTTTACCTTCATAAGAAGCTTTATGTGCTAATTGAGGTCCAGCAACGATATCACCAATAGCATAGATATTAGGAATATTTGTACGACATTGTTTGTCAACGTTAATTAAACCACGTTCACCATATTGAATACCAATTTGTTCTAAACCTAACTCATCAGTATTAGGACGGCGACCAACAGTTACTAAAACGTAATCTGCTTCTACTTTCTTTTCTTCGCCACCTACTTCATAAGTAACTACTACACCTGACTCAGTTTCTTCAACACCTTTAGCTGAAGCGTTTACTTCGATTTCAACGCCTTTTTTCTTAAGGCCTTTTTTCACGATTTGAGTCATTTGTTTTTCGAAGCCAGCTAAGATATCTTTACCACCTTCGATAATTGTTACTTGTGTACCAAAGTTAGCAAATGCTGAACCAAGTTCAGTACCGATGTATCCTCCACCAATAACAACTAATTTACCTGGTAATTCAGTTAAATTTAATGCACCAGTTGAGCTTAGGACACGTTTTGAAAATTTAAATGTTGGAATTTCAACCGGACGAGATCCAGTTGCTAAAATAGCATTTTTAAATGTATAAGTTTGTGCAGAGTCACCATTTACTACACGAACTGTATTAGCATCAACGAAATAAGCTTCACCTTTTACAGTTTCAATTTTATTTCCTTTTAATAAACCAGCTACACCGCCAGTTAATTTTTTAACAACGCTATCTTTAAATGCTTGAACTTTTGTAAAGTCAAGTTTAACTTCAGAAGCGAAAACTCCCATATCTTCTGAATGCTGCGCTTGTTCAAAACGATGACCTACTGAAATTAATGCTTTTGAAGGAATACATCCCACGTTTAAGCATACGCCACCAACTTCGCCTCTCTCTACGACAGTCACTTTTTGACCAGTTTGTGCCGCACGAATCGCAGCTACATAACCACCAGGGCCTGCTCCAACTACGAGAGTATCAATTTCAATTGCAAAATCTCCTACTACCATTTCTTACGCCTCCATTAATAAAAGTTCCGGTTCGGCTAGCAAACGTTTTAAATGATTTAAAGCATATTGCGCAGTCGCTCCGTCGATCATTCGATGATCAAAGCTCAATGATAATGCTAACACAGGTGCCGCTACAATTTCACCATTTTTTATTATCGGTTTTTCTGAAATTCTACCAATTCCTAAAATTGCTACTTCAGGATGATTAATGACAGGTGTAAACCATTGTCCACCTGCAGAACCTATATTTGTAATAGAACAAGAAGCACCTTTCATTTCATTAGGTGATAATTTTCCATTACGTGCTTTTGAAGCTAGCTCATTGATTTCTGCTGAAATACTAAAGATAGATTTACGATCTGCATGTTTAATTACAGGAACTAGCAATCCTTTGTCAGTATCTGCAGCAATACCTATATTATAATAATGTTTTTGAATAATTTCACTTGTCGCGTCGTCAAGTGATCGGTTGAAATCAGGAAATTCGCGTAAAGTTGATACTAGAGCTTTCACTACATATGGCAGATACGTTAGCTTGATACCTTTTTCAGCTGCAATATCCTTGAATTTTTTTCTATGTGCAACTAATTCTGTGACATCCACTTCATCCATTAATGTAACATGTGGAGCTGTTTGTTTTGAATGCACCATTGCTTTCGCAATTGCTTTACGAATACCAGACATTTTTTCTCTTGTTTCAGGGAACTCACCTTCAAGAGAAACAGGGATTGGTGTTGGAGCTGCTGTTTCAACTTCTTGTTCAATTTCTTGAGCAACCGGTTGCTCAGTTTCAGTAGCCACGTTGCCACCTTTTAAGAAGTTTTCAATATCCTCTTTTAACACACGTCCATTTTTACCTGATCCATTTACTAATTGAATATTCACATCATGTTCACGTGCAAATTTACGTACAGAAGGCATTGCAATGATACGTTTATTTGGATCAATTACATCTTCTGAAGCGGTTGCTACAGGTTGTGGTGTAGATTCAGGAGCTAACTTAATTTGTTCATGACTTTGTTGAACTTCTGGTGTAACTGATTTTTCTTCGTCATGAGAGTCACCTTTAAACTTTAAGTTTTCATATCCCGGTGCATCAATTCGAATTAATACATCACCTACTACCGCTACACTACCTTCACCAACTACGATTTCTTCTATTTTCCCTTCTACTGGAGAAGGCATTTCAACAACTGCTTTATCATTTTGTATTTCACACAATACATCATCTTCTTTTATTGTATCTCCAACTTTAACAAACCATTTTACAATTTCACCTTCATGTATACCTTCACCGATGTCAGGCATGCGGAATTCAAACGCCATAGTTTTCACCCTTTCAATGGTCAAATGTTTCTTCGTTATTCGATAATTAACACCTAAAATTCAAATCTAAGGTGGTACTAAGATGTACCATCCTTAGATTTTGATGGGGTGTCTAAATACCCTTAATCCAAACCGAATTTTAGAATGTTAGAACTTTTTTCGCAGTATCTAATATGTCTTTGTAATTTGGTAACCAAATATTTTCCGCTTGTGGGAATGGGTATACAGTATCAGGCGCTGCAACACGTAATACTGGTGCTTCTAAACTTAAAATTGCACGTTCTGTAATTTCTGCCACTACATTTGCAGCAATTCCAGCTTGTTTTTGTGCTTCTTGGACAACAATTGCACGATTTGTTTTTTCCACAGAGGCAATGATTGTTTCGATATCAAGAGGTTGTACAGTACGTAAATCAACAACTTCTACTGAGTAACCTTCTTTTTCTAATTCTTCAGCAGCTTTTAAGCTTTCATGAACCATTAAACCGTAGGCAAAGATTGATAAATCTTTCCCTTCACGTTTAACATCAGCTTTGCCAAGTGGAATTGTATAAGATTCTTCAGGAACCTCTTCTTTAATAGATCGGTAAAGTTTTAAATGTTCCAAGAAAACAACAGGATCATTATCGCGAATTGCAGAGATTAATAATCCTTTTGCATCATAAGGTGTGGAAGGTATAACAACTTTTAATCCTGGTGATTGAGCCATTAAGCCTTCTAAACTATCAGAGTGCATTTCAGGAGTATGAACCCCTCCACCAAATGGAGAACGGATTGTAACAGGAGCACTGTAAACTCCACCACTACGGTAACGCATACGTGCTAATTGACCGCTAATTGAATCCATTACTTCGAAAACGAAACCGAAGAATTGAATTTCAGGAACTGGACGATAGCCTGTTAGAGCTAAACCTATTGCCAAACCACCGATTCCAGATTCAGCAAGTGGTGTATCAAACACTCTATCCATACCAAATTCTTGTTGAAGTCCTTCAGTAGCACGGAATACTCCACCATTTACGCCAACGTCTTCACCAAAGACTAAAACATTTTCATCATTTTTTAATTCGCAGCGAAGCGCATCTGTAATCGCTTGTATCATTGTCATTTGTGCCATAGGTTATCTCGACTCCTTCTCTACATAAATTGCATATTGCTCTTTTAAGTTAACTGGTAATTCTTCATACATATTAGTAATAAGGTCTGTCACCTTTTGTTTAGGTGTTTCATCAGCCTTTTTAATTGCTTCTTTAATTTCTTCTTTTGCTCTTTCAATTACTTCTGTTTCTTTCTCTTCAGACCAAAGTCCTTTTCCTTCTAAGTAAGTACGGAAACGCACTAGTGGATCTTTTGCTGCCCATTCATTATCAATATCTGAAGTTCTGTAACGAGTTGGATCGTCACCAGACATTGTATGTGGACCGTAACGGTAACAAACTGTTTCAATTAAAGTTGGTCCTTCTCCGCGAATTGCGCGCTCTCTCGCATCTCGAGTAGCAACATAAACAGCTAACGCATCCATTCCATCTACTTGAACACACGGGATACCTGCTGCAATCCCTTTTTGTGCTAACGTTTTCCCTGCTGTTTGTAATTCACGTGGTGTAGAAATTGCATACTGGTTATTTTGAATGAAGAAGATTGCCGGCGCTTTAAATGCTCCTGCAAAGTTAATACCTTCATAGAAATCACCTTGGGAAGAACCACCATCACCTGTATAGGTAACTGCAACACTATTGTTCCCGCGTTTTTTCAAACCTAATGCAACACCAGCTGTTTGAATGTATTGTGCACCAATAATAATTTGTGGTGCTAATACATTAACACCCTCTGGAGCTTGGTTTCCTACGAAATGACCTCTACTAAATAAGAACGCTTTCCATAAAGGTAAGCCGTGAAATACGATTTGCGGAACATCACGATAACCTGGTAAAATCCAGTCTTCTTTTTCTAGGGCAAAATGTGACGCAAGCTGTGATGCTTCTTGACCAGCTGTTGGTGCATAGAAACCAAGTCTACCTTGACGATTTAACGAAATAGAACGTTGGTCTAAGATTCTTGTATAAACCATCCTTGACATTAGTTCTACTAACTCTTCGTCAGATAGTTTCACCTCTATCTCCTTGTTTACGATTTCCCCGTTTTCATTTAAAATTTGGAACATTTCAAACTTTTCTTCAATCTCATTTAGCAAGCTTTGCGGATTATATTGATTTGAAAGTTTTTTTCCCATACGACACCTCTCCTTAATCTGTATTAAAGTTTTTCATTTTTTTATTGGTACAACACGTCTTGAAATTTAGTATATATAAATATTACCAATCGGTCAATCACTTATTATTCTAATAATAACCCCATTTTTGTTCATTCCATCGAAAAAATCTGTTATACACAGTTTTGTGTCTGTGTTATAACAGCGGTTATTTCCTTTCCTTATCTGTTTAAAAATAATTACCAAAAAACATAAACCAACTATAGATTACCCTTTCAGTTCAAGATTTAAAAAGATTTCATAAGAATTCTTTACTTTCATATGTTATTTTATATAAAGTGAAACTTCCATTAATTTAGGTTAGACATACTGGCTTAGATAGTCTTATGGGGTGTTTGCTTTTGTATTTGTCGTTAAACTTCTTTACTCTACTTAATAATTAGTGTGGAAATATAGAAGGGAACACAGTGTTAAATAGCAAACAACCAATTAATTTTTACTGTATAATATTTATATAGAAGATGTTGAAAGGAAGAATACAATGATTTTAATGGATAACATTATACGTGAAGGTCATCCAACCTTGAGAACTAAGGCAGAGGAAGTAAAATTTCCTTTAACTGATGAGGATAAAAAATTAGCAGCTGATATGTTAGAATATCTTATAAATAGCCAAAATGCAGAAACCGCTGAAAAATACGGGTTACGACCTGGTATTGGACTCGCAGCAAACCAAGTAAATTCATTAAAACGCATGTTTGCACTACATTTAGAGGATGAACAAGGTGAACTTTTTAGCTTTGTAGCTATCAATCCGAAAATTGTTAGCCATTCAGTTGAAAAAACATATTTAACAGCTGGCGAAGGTTGTCTTTCTGTTGATCGAGAAGTACATGGATATGTACCTCGTTATGCAAGAATTACGGTTAAATTTAAAACCGTTGATGGTGAGGAAAAAAAATTACGATTAAAAGGATTACCTGCTATCGCATTTCAACATGAATTAGACCATCTAAATGGAATCATGTTTTACGATCATATTAATCAAGACAATCCATTTGCGGAAATACCAGATTCAATTCCATATGGACAATAAAAAAAGGAGATGCCCAAGCAAAAGGCATCTCCTTACTTATTATAGTAATAAGGGTTATATGATGTTTAACTCCATTAAGATTTTTGCAAGCCCGTCTTCATCCACGTGACCTGCAATTACATCAGCAACAGCTTTTGTTTTTTCGTGCGCATTACCCATTGCTACACCAACCCCTGCGAACTGTAACATTTCAATATCATTTAACCCATCTCCAAATGCATAAACATCTGAAATAGGAATATTCATTTGGTCAAGTATCTTCTTTATACCACGTGCTTTTGAACCATCCTTCGGTAAAATATCACATGAAAACGGATGCCAACGGACAAATTGCACTTCTGGAAACTGTTTAATATATAGCGGTTCATCCTTTTCTTCCATGAAAATTAATGTTTGATAAACATTGTTTGATGTATAAAATTGTGGATTAATCACAGGATATGGATGCTTAAGTGTTTTTAAGCTACTTTCAATAAACGTATCTCCCTCTACTGAAGCTACCATTTTACAATCATCGATAAAAACAACGGGGTGATTTCTTTCATTGCCAAACTGAATTATTTCAGATAGTTGATTTGTCGGTATTCCATCTGTAAATAGAACTTCACCTTTGTATACAACATATTGTCCGTTAAAAGTAACATATGTATCAATTTCTAATTCATCAATAATAGGTTGAATCATAAATGGTGCACGGCCCGTAGCTATAGCGATTTCATAGCCATTTTCTTTCGCTTTTAATAGAGCGTCTTTTGCAGAAAGAGGAATTTTTTTCTCACTATTATAAAGCGTCCCATCAATATCAAAAAATAATAATTTAGTCATTTTACAATCCTTTCCATGTATAAATATATGTAAACGAAAAACACTTTACATATATATTACTCTTCAATATAATGAAGTTAGGGAGTGATGTGCCATGTTAAAGCGACTCAAAAAAAGACTTTTGAAACGACTTAATGGCATGCTCAGAAAAAAATCAATAGCCTAATTTATACTGTCCAGTCCTCTGGACAGTTTTTTTATATAGAAATTACTAGATAGAAGACTATTTCATTCAACAGCATCTTAAAAAGGTACATTTCTAGCGCCCCTTTTCTTTATTTTAAATGAGCCACATGATAATATAAAGGAAATGCATTTTTTTTAACTTTGTTTAGAAATATTACCAACATTTTTATCTTACAAAATGGCGTCCTGTTCTTCTTAAGAAGTGTAAAAATGTATACTTCCAAACAAAGTAATACTTTTGTGAGTCTACTTGATGTGTCACTTTTATTTTTAGACACTTCAAATCGTAAATCAGTTCCAAATTTTTCAGATTAGAATTTGAATTGTTTCACAAAAATAGGTAAAGTAAAGAGATGCAAAATGTACGTATTAAAGGAGAGAGAAAATGATTTACAAAGTTTATTATCAAGAAAATGCTCATGAGGTTCCAGTTCGCGAAAATACGAAAAGTCTTTATTTAGAAGCTTCTTCTGAAAGAGAAGTACGCCAATATTTAAAAGATCGTAATTACAATATTGAGTATATTCAATTACTAGAGGGCAATTATTTAGAATATGAAAAAAATAGCCCGAATTTCCGATTGGAGAATGCTTAATCCACATGAAATTTGTAAAAAATGATCAAGCAGCCGTTTTCGCACTCGGCGGACTGGGCGAAATTGGTAAAAACACATATGCAGTACAATTCCAAGATGAAATCATCGTGATTGATGCAGGAATTAAATTTCCTGAAGATGATTTACTAGGAATTGATTACGTAATACCAGATTACACATATTTAGTACGTAATGCTGATAAAATTAAAGGACTTTTTATCACTCATGGGCATGAAGACCATATTGGTGGTATCCCTTATCTATTACGCCAAGTAAACATTCCTGTATACGGTGGCAAATTAGCTCTTGGTCTACTACGAAATAAATTAGAGGAACACGGTCTACTACGTACGACAAAGTTGATCGAGATTAAGGAAGATGATGTTATCAAATTCAGAAAAACATCAGTTAGTTTCTTCCGAACAACACACAGTATTCCAGACGCATTTGGTATTGTCGTTAAAACACCTCCTGGAAATATCGTTCATACTGGAGATTTTAAATTTGACTTTACTCCAGTTGGCGAACCAGCTAATTTAACAAAAATGGCTGAAATCGGACGAGATGGTGTTTTATGTCTACTATCAGATAGTACAAATGCAGAAGTTCCAAACTTTACGATGTCTGAAAGAAAAGTTGGCGAAAGTATCCACGACATTTTCAGAAAAGTAGAAGGTCGTATCATATTTGCCACTTTCGCTTCAAACATTCATCGTTTGCAACAAGTGACAGATGCTGCTGCACAATATGGGCGTAAAATTGCGGTATTTGGTCGCTCAATGGATAATGCTATTTCAATTGGGCGTGAATTAGGATATATTACAGCTCCAAAAGAAACCTTTGTTGATGCACAAGCAATTAATCGTCTTCCTGCAAATGAAGTAATGATTTTATGTACAGGCTCTCAAGGGGAACCTATGGCAGCATTATCGCGTATAGCTAATGGAACACACAGACAAATTCAAATTCAACCTGGCGATACAGTAGTATTCTCTTCTTCACCTATTCCTGGTAATACTACAAGTGTCAACAAAATAATTAACTTATTATTTAGAGCTGGAGCAGAAGTTATTCATGGCTCATTAAACAATATCCATACTTCTGGACATGGTTCTCAAGAAGAACAAAAATTAATGCTTCGATTAATCAAACCTAAATTCTTCATGCCAATTCATGGTGAATATCGTATGTTAAAAATGCATACGAATTTAGCTGTTGATTGTGACGTTCCTGCTGAGAACACATTTGTGATGGAAAATGGTGACGTCCTAGCATTAAGTCCAAATGAAGCGCATGTTGCAGGAAAAATCCCTTCTGGTGACGTTTATATTGATGGAAGCGGTATTGGAGATATTGGAAATATCGTTTTAAGAGATCGTCGTATTTTATCAGAAGAAGGTTTAGTCATTGTCGTTGTTAGTGTAGACATGAAAAAACAAAAAGTGGTTGCTGGACCAGATATTATTTCACGTGGTTTTGTCTATATGCGTGAATCAGGTTCGATGATAAGTGAAGCACAAAAAATGCTAGCAAGTAATTTAAATGAAACAATTCAAGAAAAAACGACACAATGGACTGAATTGAAAAATGAAATTAATGATTTATTAGGTCCTTATTTATTTGAAAAAACAAAACGACGACCTATGATTTTACCAATCATAATGGAAGTTTAATAATTAAGAAAACAACTTCACTATCTTGGTGAAGTTGCTTTTCTTTTTAATAAAAAAACTAACGGGTTATAAATTAGATGATTTTCATCTAATTTATAACCCTTTAAAAAACAGATTTAATATGCTACCCCATCGCTTTTTTCACGAATCGATTAATATCTACAACTGCACCAATTACAAGTAATACATCGCCTAATAAAATTTTCTCATCAGCATTTGGTGAAATGACGATGGCATCATCTCTTTTTATTCCAACAATATTAATCCCATAGTTAGCTCGGATATCTAAATCTTTAATAGAGTATCCTGCAATACGATCATTCGCTTTAATTTCCATAATTGAATGCTCATCGGATAATTCTAGGTAATCTAGAACATTACTTGACATCATATTATTTGCTATTCGAATCCCCATATCTCGTTCAGGATGAATGATTTTATCAGCACCTATTTTTTTTAATACTTTTGCGTGATAGTCATTTGTAGCTTTTACAGTTACATTCGGAACGCCAAGCTCTT
>Ga0182747_1001842_pt1 | contig 15687 bp, 13 predicted proteins | sample eDN3rd30CBELigBY_FD_128526 | JGI IMG/M metagenome (GOLD analysis project Ga0182747, IMG submission 128526) | Enriched backyard soil microbial communities from Emeryville, California, USA - eDNA 3rd pass 30_C BE-Lig BY (version 2) (version 2) | ecosystem: Environmental > Terrestrial > Soil >...
TGGCAAAGACTACCGAAGTAATTACTTTGGTGGTTGGACCGGGACTGTTGCCGCAGGCAGAAATGGGCTTCCAGGAGAAAGTAATTCCTGGGGAACAGGAATCAATGTTGTCCGCAACAGGCCAAACCCCCCGGCAGCTCCATCCACAGGAAACCAAACCTATCTTCCAAATTCCCCATTAACTTCCGAACATACTGGCGGTCTGCACTGCCTCTTGGGAGACGGTGGCGTGAGATTTATCTCCAATAACATCTCCATGGCAACGCTTCGAAGATTAGCGTCGAAACAAGATGGTTTAACACTGGGAGAGTTTTAGGCCCGTCCGATCTCTCATCTGGCCGTACAACGCATATTTTCCTGTCAAAACCTTGCCCATTTTACATTGACACGGTGCGAGTAGACACGATTAAGCGAAGTTCGATTGAAAAAGGTTTATTTCTTTATACTCCATCTATTGTGGGCTGATGTCATCTCACACGACATGACATCAGTCCACATATCGATTCTGTTAAATTTCGAAAGAAACTTATGGGGCGCGTATCAACGGAGATATTCCGACTATATGTGACATTCAGTTGCATGGCTCTGATCAGCTTAAGTTGTAACACTAAAACGGCTCCTCCCCAAGGAACTATCAGCGGAACGATTCTTCTGAACGGAACCCCCATCACATCCGGGCAAGTCGTCTTTTCATCAAGCGCTCTTGGAGTCAACCTCGCTACAAACCTCACTTATGAAGGAAACTATCAGTTCAAGTTTCCCTTTCCACCAGGCGATTACCGTGTTTATCTCATCCCTGAGGACCAAAGTAATATCCAACCAGGGCCAGCTAATGAGGCTCCCCCAGACACCCTGAAAAATGTTCCGGCGAAGTATCGAAATGAGTCGACTACAGACCTGAAAGCAACTGTAGTTGCTGGACCAAATCAGAAGGACTTCGATCTTCAGAAGTAAGCGTTTACCTTCCCATCAGGACGGCGTTTTCCTCTTCGAAGTTGGCGGCGGATTCTCCATCAAGCAGACGGTAGCCGTTCTCGGCAGCAGGATCGACGATAAAGCGTTTACGGTAGCCGAATGGTTCTTTGACTTTCTTCTTCGTCAGACGATTCCACAGTGTCAGGCCACGGATCGCCGCTTCTTTCGTTCGTGCTGAAATACCGTCGGGACTGGTGTTACGGCTGTCGTAACCGAACCGCTGTCGCAACAGACGATTGGCACGATGAACATTCAGTCGACGCTGTGCCCGGGCATTACGATGTTCGGTTGATAACGAAACATTCAAGCCATCCAGATTGGTCACCCGATGTGGAGTATTCTGCGGCCAGGTGATCAGATCTCCCGGCTTCACATCGAACGACAACGCATAATCTTCAAACCAGGCATGATACGGCATATCTTCTGCCATTTCCCCGGCAATCAGACGTTCGATGTTTCTGGAAGAAACAAATCGGGGGTCAAACGGAGGATAAACCCAGACCCGTTTCTCACCTCTTAAATGCCAGAGCATATTCACCGGGAGATCAATATGATAATAAACCATCGCATTGGGCGAAGAGATTAAGATATTCCCTGATCGGTTCTTCGCCTGAAATCGGGGGTTATTCGCTTCGAGTTCATTATAAACCGAATCGATCAGCTTCTTATATTCTTCGTGAAATCGTGTAATGGCGATCACGTTCAGCCAGAGCTTTCCGTTACGGACGGCTGATAACAGTTCACGTGCGGAAAGACCGTTACGATCGCCGACCATCCATTCGAATTTATTCTGATCGCGCCCCATGGCCGCGATTGTCAGATAATTGGAGGGATGCTTATCAATCAGGTCGGCCAGGGCATCGTCAGAGAACAGTCCTGTCGAATGGATCCGGTGACGGGCCACGAGAATCGATTGTTCCAGAACTTCAAACTGCTCCGGAGTCCACTGATCCAGGTAAGATGGGTTCATCTTCACGGTTCCATTAACGGCCCTGACAAAACCTTCCACGATCCGCTCGTGGAAAGAAAACTCTCATGAATTGAGAGGCTTTGTTCGCGGCACTAAAAAAGAAGATAACGGTTTTCTTACCGTAGCTCTCTCACTTCGATGGAAAGAGGTTTTTCAGAAACGAACCCGAGAATGGGCCGGTGCAAAAAGGCAACGTGAATTCAACCTCAATAGAATCGTTATAACCAGACATTCTACCGGGGACGCACATGCAAAATGACGGGAGCAGAAACGGGTTGTCCCTGTGATCCCAGTTTCAGATGGAACATACGTGTCTGTTCCGGAACGAAGTCGAGAGCCGTGATATAGAACTCACGGACCGACTGGTTCTCCAGCATCAACAAACCGTTCAGGCCGATGTTGTCGACATAGACCCCGTGTGGCAGGTTTCGCCCGGCATCATCTGTTCCGAAAGCGAGGACACCATCAAATCCGTGTCTTTCGACGGCGACTTCCAGCATGATGGTTTCACCGGGGTGAATCACAAATTCCAATGGTCCGTCCCCGGAACTCGGTAATGGCGTCGCCCCATTGGCAGCAGCCCGAATGACCGGTTGCGGGGTCTTGTTCGTGTTGAGATTGATCTCGGTCCAGCCTTCAACTGTGTGATTGACGGACGTTCCCTGGATATCAGCAGTAGCGGTGAACAGGATCGCATTGAGTTGCTCCGGAGTCGGCTTCTCTGCGTCTGGGGCGATGGAGATCACTCCTTGAACGTCGATCTGACCTTCTTCCACCTGAAGCGGTGTATTCAGAGAAAAACCAGTCGGAAGGTTTTCGGCATTGATGATAATCGGACCGGTAAACTGATCTTTTCGATCGACCCGGAAGACCACTTCAAACTGACGTCCCGCCGAGACCTTCGGCTTGCGGTCGGAGATCCTGACACTGAAATCGGGAGCCGGTTTTCGGATCGACAGGGTATAAGTGAACATGTCTCCCTGCATGCCGCGAACGTCACGAATTCGCACGACGTAATTTCCGTCTGCCGGAGCGGTGAAGAAGAGTTTCGAATCCTTTCCATTCTCCCGAAATGCAGCGTCATCATTCTCATAATAAATCGGAAAGACAGGAAGTCCGTTCGGAATCAGTTGAGTGCCGGGAGGATGCGGCTCCACGACGTAACACGGTTCCCCCAAAGCATGAGAGAGCCCGGTCGTGTCGAAATAATTCCAGCGATTTCCTTCCCCGGGATACGTTCGAAACCCGGCGTCCGGACCGTTCGGAAGTTGCCACAGCTTGACCACTTCTCCATTACAATAGAGCAGCTGGTTGACGGTCATTTCTTCCCAGTTGAACAGGCGGAAGTCGGTCACCTGATTCCCATCTTTTCCACGGAACGTGAAATAAGAATCCCGAACCGCCTGTAACAAAACCCGTTCAATAGGCTCTCCGGTTTCTGTGAGGATTTCCACAAACGAATCAAGTTCCGATTTGGAACGGGCCGCATTCACGTCGATCACCCAAGTTTCCCCCGTACTGGCAGCGAAGCGGAAACAATCCACATCGGATGTCGAATCACTGGAATGGATCGCTCCACGAATTGTTACGGGGAGAGTGACCATCTGGGCTTGCAGCGGCTGATTGTTCGGTTCCACTTCAGCGACTTCCGTCATCGCTGCGGTCGTGTCGTTCATCTTCAACGAGGTGGTCTCTGAAGTCGCGACCGGAGTAGATACCGGCGCATTCTCTTGCGGCCTCCCTTTCACCGTCGGCAAGGAGAGGAAATCAAGAGAGCCATCGAGACGGCCGAGAATGACGCGATCCTGTTTCGGGTCGGCGGCAAGGCAGCTCACGAGTTCCGGCTGATTCTTAAGAAGTTGAATTTCCGTGAACGATCGGGCGTCCCAGATTTTAATGGTTCGGTCTTCGGCGGTGGTGATCAGTCGGGTACCGTCGCCGGAGTAGCAGAACGTGGAGATGGGGGCCTCATGAGCGAATCGGGCCAAAGTGATCGGGTTGATGCCGGGTTGATCTCCATGTGCCAGTTTCCAGACACGCAAACGATGATCTGCCCCAGTCGCAATCACCGACTTGCCGCTCGGACTGAAACGAACGGTGTATTGTTCTTTCAATGGCTGGCCGAGTGTGTCGAGACGCTCGCCGTCACTCGTTCGCCACAATTTGCAGGTATCATCCGCACTGGCACTCGCGAGAATCTTTCCGTCGGAACTGAAGCAGAGGTCGTAAATCGCTCCGTTATGGGCAGAAAGAGTTTGAACCGGTTCTCCCGTTGCCACATCCCAGAGAATGATACTTTTGTCGTAGCTGCCGGTGGCGAGAGTATTGCCGTCAGGACTCAACAGAGCGGAGAGGATCTGGTCTCGATGACCACGAAATTCCTTCATGCGCTGGCCATTCGCCACATTCCACAATACCGCAATTCCGCCAGAACCGACGACACCGGAACCGGTGAGAAGCTGCGTTCCTTCCGAGTTGAACTGGAGTGCTTCGACTTTTCCGGGAAGATCGGCAAACGTACTGACCCGCTTCCAATCGGAGACAGGTCCGTCTCCCGCTTCCAGCAACTCCACCTTGCCATAACGTCCCACCGCCAGAAGCCGACCATCAGGGGAAAAGGCCAACGACGTCACCGGAGAAAGCGTTGTTTTTGTGGCAATGTTCGGGACAAACAACTTCAGACGATCCGGTTCCATGCCCGCCGGGCCAACCGCCCCTTGTTCAATCCACTGACGGACCATCTCACGTTCGGTCTCGTTCGGAGCAGGTTCTCCTTCCGGGGGCATTGCCGGTTCCCCTCCGGGAATCATCACACGCCAGAGCGCACTTCCCGCAGGATCCCCCGACAAGAAGGCCGGTTTCGACTTGATTCCTTTTTGAAGGGAAGCAAACGACTCCAGCGAAAAATCCCCTTCACTCTCGGAATCGTTGTGACACCCGGCACAGTATTTCTTCAGAAGCGGAGCCACTTGCTTTTCATAATCCACCTGCGGCGCCGCATCGACGAATGGCGGAAAAACGAGATGTAAGCAGAGCAGGGGAGCAAACCAACATCGCATCGGCGTCACCATTGCTGATCAACAAAAAAGAAACATCCGGCAGGTTCCCGACGATCATATAAAAACAGACCGATCAACGCACGGGGAACCGGAAGATATTTGGAGCAGTTTCATTCTGATCGTGAGAAAAGAAGACTCACGCAAAGGCGCTAAAGGCGCAAAGAACTTCGTTGAGTATTTCTCATAATATTTTCGTCCCACCCCCGAATCGGTTCGAAAGTATCAGAACACCAAAATGGAAGGACTACAGAGTGCCAATTGGTCCGATCAGTTCCGGACAGCAATCGATCGAGCAAGCTCAGCCGCATATTGTAACGCCGCTTGAATATCATCCATGGTCAGTGAGGGATAACTGTTCAACAAATTCTCGGTCGATTCCCCTTCTGCAATATTGTCGAGAATCACAGAAACCATAACCCGCGTTCCACGAATGCAGGCGCGGCCATGACAAACTTCCGGGTTTACCGAAATATGCTCTTGCCAATTCATTGAACGGTACTCCCTCAGAAACGGTTCGGTATCACAACCAGCACTGACTGCCCGAAGCTGAGTTGAACTTTGATGACCTGACATGAATCATACTCAAAAAACGCCCCGATTTCATGGTCTGATTCCCAATAAAGAATCTGGCCATGAAATCCTCGCGAGATTCATACTCTTCCAAACCTGCTCCCGGCTTGGCGAAACACCACACGGGTCGTATCATGGCAGGCTGCAAATAGAAGCACGGTTCTCGTCGTGATGTTGATCCAGCAACGCAGTTTGTTTCTCAACAGAAACATTCTGCCAGCCGCACCCCGTCTTTCCAGAAAACATGAGCAATCGCTTGAATCCCGAACAAAACGCCAACCGACACATCCTGATTGTTGAAGATGAACCAATCATCCGAAACACATTGGCCGAATTTCTGTCCGGAGAAGGGTATCAGGTTGTCAAAGCGGTTTCGGTGGAAGAGGGGATTGCCCGATCTCGCGAAAAAGATTTTCATGTCGCCATCTGTGACATCCAGCTTCCCGATGGGGACGGTATCCGCACGATGCGGTTGATGCACAAAATCAATCCGTCGGTGTTTGTTCTCATTATCACCGCTTACGGAACAGTGGAATCGGCGGTCGAAGCCTTCAAGGCCGGTGCGTTCGACTACCTGACCAAACCGGTGATCTTTGACGATCTTTCCAACAAGTTACGCCGGGTCTTCGAATACCGCGACCTTTATCTGGAGAACCAGAAACTCCGTCGCGAACTGGCTCAGCCGAATCGGTTCGATCAGATCATCGGCTCCAGCGAACCGTTACGGGTGCTGCATGAAACGATCGGAAAGATTGCCGCAACCCACTCCAACGTCCTGCTGGTGGGAGAAACCGGGACTGGAAAAGAACTCTTCGCCCGAGCGATTCACTCTGCCGGTCCCATGCGAGACGAGAAGTTTCTCGCGGTGAACTGCGGAACCAGGCCGATTGAACTGCTCGAAGCGGAACTGTTCGGCAGTGAATCCGGCGGCAAGAGCCAGCCGGGAATTTTGCGAACCGTGGGGAACGGAACCGTCTTCCTCGATGAAATCGCCAGCCTTCCCATGGGAACGCAAACAAAACTGCTGCGAGCCGTTGAGTATCAGGAATCCATGCCCTCCGGGGGAGCGGAAACTTATTCCGTGAATTGCCGGATCATTGCGTCCACCAGCGAGGACCTGTTGCGGCTGGTCGGCGACGCCGAGTTTCAGGAAGACCTGTTCTACCGGCTCGACGGAGTCAAAATCCGGATTCCTCCTCTGCGTGAACGGCTCGATGACATCCCGGAGCTGGTCGATCATTTCGTCGCCAAACATTCCCGGGCACTCCGCAAACGTGTTGTCAGTGCCTCGAGCGAAACAATTCGCCTGCTGATGTCGGCCCAGTGGAAAGGGAACGTTCGACAACTCGATAACGCCATCGAACGTGCGGTCATCATGTGTGACGGCACCCAGATCGAACCGGCCGATCTCCCTCCCGACCTCCTCGGACTGGGACAACCTCTGCCTGATACGGATGACCTGCGAAGTGCCTTGCGCCATTACGAACGCCTGCACATCACCCGGGTTCTGCGTCAATGGCCCGACAAACGTGAAGCCGCCAAACGTTTAAAACTCGGTCTGTCCAGTCTCTACCGCAAAATCGAAGAACTGGGCATCGAACTGTAAGGAACAAACCTCGTTCCCAAGCCCCAGCTTGGGAACGCACTCAACCAGAAGCTCCGCTTCGTCCCACCACTCGTCGAGACCTCACCATGACTCGCACTCGCAGATGAAAGTAGTCAATCAAGGAAATGAACGGAGAGGCGCAAAGGAGTCTTCTCTGCCCCTCTGTACTGCAAACGTTCTGGATTCTCTCAGTCTGCGAGGATTTTGGACAACGTGAATTCCTTTGGTTGCGGCCGGGACAAACCGGCCGCGCCGGGTCTCTCCGCCTCTGCGATTTTTCAACATGGGAATGAAACTGCGATTGCTTTGGGAACCACACTGATCAATGGCGAATCCAGACCGTTAAATTGTTACTGAATGAGGAACTGAGAGAGGGAACCTCCATGAGCCATCGGACAACAAACACTCCTGCTTCAGAACCAGACCGCCGCACCTTTCTCAAATCCACCGCGATCGCCCTCTCAGCAACAGCGGCCGCCAGCTGGAAAACCGCCGCTGCCGACGATCCCAAACCACAAGGCTCCTCATCCGAGCCCTATCAATATGAACGTGATCCCCTCCTGGTCACCCAGAATCCGACCATCATCCGTGGGCGTGATGCGGCACTGGAAATCCTCAAACCCACTCCCGCCCAACTGCAACGCGGACTGGAACTGCATCGACAAAGTCTCGTCTTCGATTCTTACGGATTTGCCCCACGCGCTGCGATTGACGGAACCGCTCTCGCACAGGCAGACGCCGACGGTGCTTCCGATTTCGAATTGATCAATCTTCGGTCCGAAATGTCGATGACCCGTCCGGCACTCGATCCGAAAGAGAGAAACGAATTCGACACCGCCATGAAAACGGCCGGCGTCACCTGCATCTTCCAGAACGCAGGTGAAGAAGGGAACGATCCCTTGCTACTCCTTCGACGACTCGCTCATTTCACCTATCTGGGAGACATGTTGCGAGGAACACTCACGCGGGCAACTCTCCCAGAAGACATCGAGGCCGCACACGCCGCCGGACAGCATTGCCTGTACCTGACCGGCAACGGAATTCCACTTCCATACCAGCATACCAATGTCAGTGAAGACCTCGATTTTGTCCGGCTATTCTTCCAACTCGGCATCCGTATGATGCACCTGACATACAACCGTCGAAACCGGTTTGGCGACGGTTGTGCAGAAACGGCCAACGGCGGCATCAGCGATTTCGGTCGAGCCGCGATCGCTGAGATGAATAAAGTGGGCGTGATCGTTGACGTCGCTCACAGCGGCTGGCAAACGAGCCTGGAAGCCGCCAAAGCGTCATCAAAACCAATGGTCGCCAGTCACACCACTTGCACGAGTCTGCAGGAACATATCCGTTCCAAGCCGGACAACGTCATTCAGGCCATTTGCGACACCGGCGGTCTGGTTGGAATTTGTTGCATTCCATACTTTCTTGGTGGAAGCGGTGGCATCGACCAGTTGATCACCCATATCGACTATGTGGCTCAAAAATACGGGGTGGACCACGTCGCCATCGGAACCGACATTAGCTACACATCTCAGTTCAGCAGTGCAGAGAACTCGAAGGTCAAATCACGAGGGAAACGTCTCCCTCGTTTCGCCTCCTTGTGGCCCCCCGGAGCATTGGGTGGCAACTGGCCAGGAGCGAAAAGTCTTGCCTGGACGAACTGGCCGTTGTTTACCGTCGGATTGGTTCAGAAAGGGTATTCAGACGAAGATATCCAGAAAATCTTGGGGGGGAATATCTTACGCATTTGCCGTGACGTTCTCCCGACATCCTGATATTATTTGAAGGCGATCATTGATGAGCGAAAAAAGAACCTGAAAAACCTTAAGGTTCTCGGTGTTCTAATCTTGCAATTTTCGCGCAACGGGATATGTTTCGCGAACGCTTACCCGGTAGTGTAACGGTAGCACAACAGTTTTTGGTACTGTTCGTCAAGGTTCGAATCCTTGCCGGGTAACTTGACTTACGACGAATAGCAATCTGGAGGTACTACCCCAGTGCTACTTTGAGGTGAGTTTCTGAATCAAGCAAAAAACGCCTTCGGGCAGACCAGCCAGAAGGCGTTTTGTCGTTTCTGGCCTCAACCGGCATCGTCTTCCCGGTCGTTGTCTTGACCGTTGATCTCCGGCATGAGCCAGACTTGCAGTTCTCCCGGCGCGCCGGTTTTCTTGTCCGTCAGCAGACGAACGGACGCCGCGAAGTAGGCCAGCGTCTCATTGTCCGAATTCACCCGCAGGAATTTGACCGGCAGGCCGTCCGGAACAACACGGAGACGTTCCAGCAATCCGGCAGCATCGAATCCAATGGCCAATCCGCCCGGGTCACGTGTACCAACTTTCAATTCCTCGATCGTCATGGGGATTTCATTCGTGGAAAAGTCAGAATAAAATGAAAACGCCCCCGGCAGCGAACCACCGGGGGCAGTCCGAATTTGACTTCCCTATCGAATGCAAAGCCCGAACTGCTCCACGTCCGCCAGGAACTCATTCACAGCTTTCCGGGCGTTTCTGAGTGTCTTCTCGCCGTGAACGACGATATCGATCTGTTCACCGTGCCGTATTCTTGGGTCGTTCGTCATGAATCTTTGCTCGGCAACGTGAATCACGTATCCAGCAGGCGGGCAGGCGAGCAGTGTGGCGTCCATGGTTGCAATTCCATCTGCCCGGACGTGGTGAGCGACTCCGTTTGCAGACCACGTGCTGATGACAAACTCCAGTTGGCGATCGGTCAGTGAGTCCAGAAGCTTCCGAGAGATGAACCGTCCTTCGCCGAGGCATGCCATTTGAACGAAACAGGGGACGCTGTTGTCTCCCCAGTCATACTGATGCATTCTCAATGGAATCGTTGGAATGTCATCGTGGTCAAGAGGGATTGACGAATCGAGACCGAACGTGCGTCGAACCGGATGACTTGTCACGGAGCGATGGAGTATCGACGGAGAAATCATAAGAAATTCCTTCAGGATCAAATGTGCGAGATATGAGCCCTGCAGCCCGACCATCGAGCCGCAGGGAAAAAATGAAGAAAAGTGACTGGGAAATTGATCACAGCGTCGGATCGTGCTGGCAGAGAGCGTCTACCAGTTCCGCAGCGGTCTTGTATCGTTCCGCGATCAGGTGCAACTGATGGGCGAGCGTCTTGGCGGAACCACGCTCCGGATTCCAGCCGAGCGAGTTCAGCAGGCCAGCGTTCTTCCCCTGAACCTGCAGTTGCAGAATGCGGTTTCGCATCCGCTGGACGTTCAGGTGAACTCCGAGTGATTCTGCGACGGCCAGTACCACTTCGGCTTCCTTCTCAGTCAGTTCATTGGTGTTCGCGACGGTCGGATACTCCAGCGGCTTGATGAGCAGCTGCCAGAATCGGACCGGAGCCATCCGCAGCTGAAGCTGGTTGAACCGGTGAACCTCGATTCGGGCTCCAGTGTTCATCAGTCCGCAGTCAGCTGACGGAGGAGAGGAATACTCCGTTTGTGGATTCCAACCAACCGGACGCAGCAACCGGACCACGCAGAACCCGGAATTGCAGTAGGCAACGACGTGCCAAAATTCAGAGTACTTGTCACCCGCCAGAATCTTCCGGTTCAGGGAAATGGCCAGAGCCGTTGCATCTTCCCTCTGAATGCCGGTCGTGATCGCTCCCGGAATCGCTCGCAGAAAGAGCGGCTGGTCACAACCACCGACTTTCACGGTCAACCGGATCGAATCCGGCGGCGTGATGGTCAGGTCCGGCATCTCCGGCTTTTCAACTGGAGAAAGCGTCGCCAGCGGACCGATGGGAATGGTTGAGACGGGAACTCGAGTCACGGACTCGGAAACAGCGGAATTTGTCGAATTCGAATCTTGATGAACGTGCGTAATCATGCGAACATACTTTCAGCTGAGCCTGCCGACGACCTGAGAAATTGACGGCAGGCTTGGTAACAGATGGCCGGTTGCACCATGCGACCGGCTTTTTTTATGTCCTGATGTCAGCTCGGATTGGCCTGTCCTCTGCAGGCAAAAAAGGAAACGCCTGTTTCCAACCGGGTCCAGCGGCGAGAAACAGGCGTAAAAATCCGAGCGGTTGCCCGGTGTATCGAGTTGTCAGAGGTCGCCGTCCCTGGACCGAACAGGCTTCCCTTGTGGGTACATTTATGGCACAAGGTGCCCCCTGTTGTCAAGTGCCAACATCGTAGGCACACTGTGCACTATGGGAAACGAAGATGAAATTCTGTCAGAACGATTTCGCGGCAGGTGTTCACCAGAGCAAAAACGCCGCTGGGAGCAGGCCGCCAAGCTGGCGAAGCGTTCGCTGTCCGACTGGCTCCGGATCATTGCCGATGAAGCGGCGGGGCAGGCGTTGAGTCAGGCGGAGAAGCCGAAGCGGAAGCCACAATGAGTCAAGTGGAGTGTCGGTCGTGAACTACGATCAGAACGAGTTTGTCCAGGATTTTGCTCGTCGAACTGTTGAGAACTTAGAATTCTTCGAGAACGCCAGCAGTAAAATCGATTCACCAGTTTTCAATGGTCAGTCAAAGTTGGAAACTTGGGAAGTCACCATGCTGGTGAATTCATTCCTTGGGCTTGTTGTCTTGCCATTTGAGCGGGCAAGCATTGGGAATGCTGGCACGAAATATGTTGATCTTCAAGATTCCGAAGCAAACTGGCCACCAGCTGATTTATCCCGGTGGACAGTAGAGGAGGATAAGAAGACGCTCTGGAACCTCTTGCGAAATCTTCGCAATGCAATCGCCCATTGTGACCTTCAATTTCACTGTCAGAAAAACGCTGACGCAATTTCTCACATCACGTTTCAAAACGCTCGATACCGGGCACGAAAGAAAAAGAATGGACAGAAGCCGCCCCCAAAGTTTGAAGTTTCTTTCAAATTGGCCGATATACGCCAGTTTATAAAATCCCTCAGCAACGCTGTCCAATCGACTAATCAAGATTGATCTCGCGGGGCAATTACGCTCGTTAGCTTCTTACTGTGGGACGAGCTGCAACCGGCAGCAATCTCGAAGCAAAACGCCAAACTGAGCAGAAGTGACCAAGCGGCAGTCGCGGCGGCATTGGACAGGATCGAAGCGGAAATTGCGGGAGTCAGAAAGGCATTGAAGCTCGAATGACAGGAATAGAGTAACAGAGTGGAATCTGTCGCAAACTCCCAGTGTTGACGGATTCAGGGATCGCACGCCTTAAATCGAATTTGAGGCATTCAAGGTCACTGACGAATCTGTCAAAACCACAAAATCGACGTTCGGCTAGATTTACTTCACGTTTTATTCGAATATCCGGTTATTCTTCAATGAAAGATTTTCGATGTTCAAATATGAAGAAGATGTCAAAGATTTAGAGGAATGTCCTCCTGCCTCAGCACGCACTGTGTCTATGACGGCATACAGGTTCGTCTTTCAGATTGTTGAAGAAAGGTCATTTTTGCCCGTCGCCAGAGTATCCCCATCACGCCCGCTAAAGCCTCAGGATTGCTGTGCAGGAAAAGCGGCTCTTTCCATGTTTGATTGCAGGAAAAAGGCGACCAAGTTCCACTTTGAGATGACCAAGAAGTATAAAAATTTTGCGAAACTTTCCGGAACGCACTTGGCTGAATTTACAATCAAAACAGACGACGGATTAGCCACGCCTTCCCGTGATGACGGACATTTTTCGTTTTTTGAATACAAACAGTGCGATTTTTGTCCTCGATGTGTCAACGTCAAGGAGGTTTCTTATGTTGACATTCAGTGACGCACTAAAGTTGAGTAGGCTTCCGTTTCGTAACCTCAACCTTGTTCGCCATCTAGAGGAATATGAAGGGCCGCTGCTTTCGCACTACGTCCAGGAAGACACTAAGGAGCATTACCTGAAATATTGGTGTGACTGCGACAGCACGCATCACCGTTGGATGTGGCTTAGAGTGCAAGAGGCGAGCATCCTAAGAATTGTAAATCGATTTGTTCCGCTAACATTCGTGATTCCGCAAGGGTGCAGAGACAACTTCGTATATTTCGCGGATGAAACGCACTGCGGAAAAGTAGAGTTTGTTTCACTGGTTGATGTTACAAAAATCCCCGATCAGTACACGCCTCAGGAAAGCGCATATCTTAGCCATATAGTTGACGTTGATGAGAAAACATACGCTCTCGTTATTGAAAAAGGCTGGTCGATCTCAGAACTAGGTACACTTCCATGGACGTTCAGCAGAGCGTACTCGTTTTTGTATGGACTCAATGTTCTTCACGTACCATCCATTCCTTCGTTTCCATGGAAACGAGACGGATTTAGCGCGATGCATGTCTTTAATTGGTTTGCCGATAGAATTCCAGCAGAACACCGAAGTGGGATTCAGTCGATGCAATTTGCATCACCTGGGTTCATTAGGTTTTCTATGCATGCCGGAACGGCGAGAGAAGTTGTTGAATGTGTTTCTCAGTTGAAAAAAAATAATGCGACAATTGCTAGTATTTATTCGGATCTGGACAGCTATATTAAAGCAAATAAATTAAATGACATCGAAACATCCGATGATCCGAAATGGCAGCAACACGAAAAAACGCTGGCAGAATATGCTGTAAAATTGATCGATTCATTCAATGTGACGGAAGCAACAGCATTTATTGCAATGTGTGAACGCCCGTTTGAGGCAGCTAAACTGGCTGGCAGCTTTTATCGTCGCATTCGAGAGTTAGTTAAATACGAGAAAGACGACCTTGTAAGATACCCAACGGTCTCGGAATAGCTTGAAACTGCTGCCGCGACAGAGATGCTAACAATCCCCTTTCACACCTCAGCCCGTTGCCGAATCTTCTCTGCTGCCTGTTCCGCACTCTCGATCAGAAATACTCCCAGCACGTACTGAACGCATTGCATCACGCTGAACAGGTCCTCGCTGTTCAGGCTCAATGTGGGTGTCCATTTTCGGGAGTGGTACAGTTCCAACAGAGCCTGTAACCGGTCCTTATCGGCTTTCAGGGAATCGCGGAGTGCTGTTTGTGAAGCCTGCAGCTCCTCCCGGATTTCGTGAGCTTCCTTTAGCAGGGACTGCAGTTCTTCAGGGGATTTGGCGTCCATCGTGATGCTTTCGTTATCCCTCGAGTTCTCGGAAAATGTTTTCCAGTAGATTGATCTGCTGATCTGCTTTGCGGGTCGCCTCCTGATATTCCTTCAGGAGCTTTTCATCCACTGACTCACTGCCGCTGCGACCGTACATAGCCTCCTGGACTGAGCGGGTTGACATGACTGTCGCCTGCTGTTGTTCCTCGACCCGCTTCCGAAGTTCCTCAGCCCGTGACCGGAGAGAGCTTGCGTATCCTGCCTGAGCGTCGAACGCTTCGGACTGGAATCCTCCTTCCATCAATGCTGCAACCTGCGATTCTGTCGCATTGGAAGACATGGAACTTCCCGCGTCTCCTCCGATGGCCGATCCCAGCTTGGAACGACGATCAGCGACTCGATTGATTCCCTCCAGCTGTGCAGCTCGCAGTTCTTTCTCGTGGCGTTCGGATTCATCCTTAATCCGTTGGCGATCCGCTTCCAGTGCCTTCTGAGCCTCTTCCAGTCCCCGCTGGGCAACTTCTGCCGTGATTGAGCCTGAGACGAACGCCTGACCGATTTTTGCCATCTCGCTGGCGAACTTCTCTTCAGCCGTGCGAGTCGACTCCCGCAACCGGTCCCCGAATTCTTCAACCTCTCGGGCCATGATTCCGGCCGGGGACTTGTCGTATTCCTCCTGCTTCGCTTCGTCCCGTCTTTCTCCTGCGAGATCGACACCTCGAGAGTATTGGTCCTGGCTGATCCGGCCTTTCTCTCGGGCAATTCGGAGCTGTTCCAGTTCATCAGCGTAACGGTCATCTGCTGTCTTTAGATCCTCGATCAGACGATCCGCATACTGATCGGCTCCATCCTTCAGTTTTTTACGTGAGGCCTGCTGTCGTTTCTGCTCGGCTTCCGCTTCCGCCGCTGCCTCGCCCTGTTTCCGTTCGGCGATGATTTCGGCTGGCAGTTTTTCCTTCGTCTCAATGCCCAATAAGGCGTTCATCTTGTCCAGGAGCCATTCCACTTTCTCGGCGAGAATGGCAATCGCTCCGGCTGCGGTTTCCGCTGCAGCGACCAGAGCGTTTCCCAGGAAGTCGGAGAGTGTCTTGATGGAATCCCCCCAATAGGACGCCTGACCTCCAAACAGCCCGTTCATCGTGTCGCCGAGTTTGTTCATCACGGGAGCGACCGTCCCGCTGTAAACTCCGGCGACAACTTGCCCGACTTTCCCGAAAGAATCAAACAGTCCGCTCAATGCTCCGGTTCGCTTATGAATCTGCTGCAGGTAGACGCCGACTCCGACCGCTGCCGCCGCAAACGCTGTGAATCCGATTGCCGCTCCAATTAAAGCTTTCCCGAGTGTACCGAACAGGGGAAACAATCTGCCGACGAGGCGTCCCACAAAGGGGAGTCGACCGGTCAGCATCGTCAGTGAAGACGACACCTTTCCGAAAGCAGTGCTGAGCGTGGACGCTGCCGCCCCTTGAGCCA
>Ga0182747_1001847_pt1 | contig 15649 bp, 15 predicted proteins | sample eDN3rd30CBELigBY_FD_128526 | JGI IMG/M metagenome (GOLD analysis project Ga0182747, IMG submission 128526) | Enriched backyard soil microbial communities from Emeryville, California, USA - eDNA 3rd pass 30_C BE-Lig BY (version 2) (version 2) | ecosystem: Environmental > Terrestrial > Soil >...
AGCAGGCAGATTTTCAATCCACTGTTGGTAATAAAATGAAGCTGTCCCAATTAAGAACAATAAGACAACAACAAGATGTCCATTAAAAATATAGCGCAAATACCTTCCTAAATCCTTAACACGTCCGCTGGCTCGTTCCTTCCAAAGCTTTTTATCATCAAACATAATTTTCTTCCTTTGTTAATTGAATATACAGATCATCTAAAGAAGCAGCAGGCATCGAGAACTGCTCCCTCAACTCTTCTAATGTCCCTTTCGCTCGAATTTGCCCTTCATGCAAGATTACAAATCGATCACAATATTTCTCAGCCGTCGCAAGAATGTGAGTAGACATTAAGATGCCTGCACCGTTATCTTTCATTTTTTTCATCAAATCAAGTAATGATTGAATCCCTAATGGATCAAGACCAACAAAAGGTTCATCAACAATGTATAAGGATGGCTGAATTAAAAAGGCACACATAATCATTACTTTTTGTTTCATACCTTTAGAAAAATGGGCAGGAAACCACTTTAAACGTTTTTCCATTCGGAATTCTTTCAGTAAAGGATTAACACGCTCTTTATAGGTGGATTCGTCTAGGCCGTATGCCATCGCTGTAAGCCTTAAATGTTCTTCTAGTGTCAATTCTTCATACAAGACCGGGGTTTCCGGAACAAACGTAAACAATTTACGATAGGCTTCTTTATCTTCAGTAAAGGTTTGTCCTTTTATTTTTACTGCACCCTTGTGCGGCTCCATCAGGCCAATTATGTGTTTTATTGTGGTACTCTTGCCTGCCCCATTTAAACCAATGAGACCTACCAGTTCTTTTTCATTTACTTCAAAAGAAATATCTTTTAGGACAGGGTTTCTGGTATAACCCCCAACCAGATTTTCAATCAATAATAAAGACATTTGCAACGTCCTTCCTAAGCACGATTATCTTTTTATTTTAACAAATTGTGGTTGATAAAAATAGTTTTCAAATTTTTATCATTTTTTTTGTATATTACTTCTCACATTGGTTATCATAATATTCGAAGGGGAAACAACTTACTTCAATGAAGCGATTCATTAAAACTTGAGATGAGGTGTCTGTCAAAGACAATTAACATTTCAAATAAGTGAGCTTCCAATTCGTTTCAGATAAGGGGATGGTTGTTTTGTACAACGTGCACAGTAACCATTTTGAGTTCTAGTAACACCAAGTAACTGTTTATCTTAAAAAAATAAACATTAAATGAGGTGTTTACCGCAGATCGCTACCTGTTTTTATAAGTTGGGAAAACATATAAAAACACCATAGGGGATGGTCAGCTTGAACAATAATGTTTCTTTATAAAAACACTCTACGAAAAATGAGGTGTTTATCAAAGAACACTCCTAATGAACGTACCTTTTGAAGCAATTCCCCTTCGAGAGGGCAGGATTCCATGCGGATCCTGCCTTTTTCTTTTTTTCGTTTGTATGGTAAAATAATACAAACAATATTGAAGGGACAGTGTATATGAGCGATTGTATTTTTTGTAAAATTGTTAATGGAGAAATTCCTTCTGCCAAGGTTTTCGAGAATGAACATGTTTTAGCTTTTCTAGATATTACCCAAGTAACAAAGGGACATACTTTGGTTATTCCAAAAGTACATAAGGAAAACATATTTGAATTAACACCAGAAATTGCAAGAAACATTTTTGAAGTGGTTCCTGCCATTGCTAATGCCTTAAAAAGAGAATTTAATCCAATTGGGTTAAATACTGTAAATAATAATGGTGAACATGCAGGACAATCTGTTTTTCATTATCATATGCATTTAATTCCGCGTTATGGCAAAGGAGATGGATTTGGAGCAGTATGGAAAAGTAATCAAAGTGATTATTCTTTTGACTTATTACAAGAAATGGCCGGGAATATTAGTAAACAAGTATAAACTTAGATATAAGGTTTAAATAATCTGAAAATTATATCTTTATTATTAATAAATTATTATGTTATAATGAAAGCAGGTTTTTCGCTGTAGGCAATGAGTGCACTGCAGGAGAAACAAAATAGATTAGTATAGCAGAGGAGAGAAGAGAAATGAATACGAAGAACATTGTAGTTTTAGCACTATTAGCTGGGATTGGGGTAGTTTTGCATACGGTAATGCCTAGTTTTCTTGGAATTAAACCTGACATGATGCTTGCAATGATGTTTTTAGGAATTATCCTTATTCCTGAGTTAAAGAGTGTTATGCTTTTGGCTATTGTAACTGGAGTATTGTCAGCGTTAACTACTGGTTTTCCTGGCGGACAAATTCCAAATATCATTGATAAACCCATTACTGCTTTAGTTTTCCTTGGTTTATTTTTGGCTTTAAAAAAATACCGAAATTCGATTGTTAGTGTTGGCGTTTTAACTGCCATTGGAACTCTTGTTTCAGGGACAATCTTTTTAACAGCAGCATTCTTTCTAGTGGGCTTACCAGCGTCATTCACTGCACTATTTGCTGCAGGAGTTCTGCCGGCTATCGCACTAAATACCGTTATTATGATTATTTTGTATCCTGTAGCCCTGTCCATAGTGAAGCGAACTAAATTAACAACACCTTCCGTCATTCAAAAATAATCGACGGGATCCTTATTAAGAAAAGAACCCAGCGGGGTTCTTTTCTTAATATACCTCTATATAAGTTTAGAGATTAATACAGCAATTAATAGAAAAATCCCTCCACCTCCACATAATGCAGCAACTTTTTTTCTTAAAATTTGTTTAGGTGGATAAACACCTGGTCTTGTTAGTTCGATTAAATATTTAATAGCACCCAATAAAAGGATAGCACTAAAGATAAAAAAAATAATGGCAGCAATTTTCATCTTCCTTGTCCCCCTATTTTGTTTCAAAAGTTCGACTAAACGTTGTAACTATTTATATGTTTACCCGTCCATTCGTATGAGCAGGACTAAATGTAATTAGGGAGATCCACAAGTTTTTTTAAATTCAATTGTCTAAATGTTGTTATTATTTAGTAGAATCAATTTCACTTTTTAAAAAATTTCAATAGATTATTATTCTAATTTTTTAAAAATTTGTGAATTTTTTCTTTATTAATTTTTATTTTATTGGCATAATGAAAATAGAGAAATATAAAAGTAGGTGAAAATGGGGATGACTGAGAAACAATATTCAATGAAGGAAGCGATGATTTTTACTCAAAGAGTTGCTCAACTAAGTAAAGCCTTGTGGAAAGCGATTGAGAAAGACTGGCAGCAATGGATTAAGCCTTTTGATTTAAATATTAACGAACATCACATTTTATGGATTGCCTATCACTTAAACGGTGCTTCCATTTCGGATGTGGCTAAGTTTGGGGTCATGCACGTTTCAACAGCATTTAATTTTTCGAAAAAGTTAGAAGAACGAGGTTTGCTACAGTTTTCCAAAAAGGAAAATGATAAACGCAATACGTATATTCAACTTACTGAAGCTGGAGAAAATATCTTACACCAACTAATGGAAACATATGAGCCAAATGGCAATGCTGTTTTTTCTGGTGCTTTGCCCCTTCGTGAATTATATGGAAAGTTTCCAGAGATTGTTGAAATGATGGCAATCGTCCGTAATATTTATGGTGAAGATTTTATGGAAATCTTCGAGCGGTCTTTTCATAATATTGAAAGCCGCTTCGTTGAAGAAGATGGAAAGCTAAAAAAATTACAAAATCCTAAGCAAGAGTTGGTTTAATCAGTCTTATAAGTATTTTTCCAACTCTTGAAAAAGGGACAGGCAAATCTGTTGTTTTAAACAGGCATGGATAACGTCTTTTATCTTTAGGGTTGACGGTAATGATAATGATAATTCATGAAAAAGCGGATGGAAGTTTACGTACCCTTCCGCTTTTTGTTCTTCTAATTTTAAGTTCATTTTCTCACATAAAGAAAAAAATTGTCCTGCTTCCTGTTCTGTTATTCCGTTTTCAATTATAAGTTTATATAATTCGAGCTTTGGATTGTTGAGTAACTTTAATAGTAGCTTTTGATGATATTCAAGAAGGTTTATTTTGTCCATCAATTCATTTTCAGTCATCCATTAGGCCTCTTTTCAGAACTTTTACATTATATATATTTATTATTAACCTTTTAAAAGATGGGGTAAACCATTTTTATTTAAAACACGGAATATTTTTTGGATTTCCTTCAAAATAAATTAGGTTCCCGATACCCTTTAGAAGCCTAAACTCTTCCATTCTTTATGACTATCTTTTTTTTGTAATTTTTGATATTGTATTAAACATAACACGAACATCAGGGAGGGAATCATTGATGATCTCCATTTTTATTGTCTTCGCTATTTTCATCTTGTTTTATGTAAATAAAATGACCAATTCACTTTGTATGCAAAAGGAAATTCCTGAAGAAAACCAACATAAGGTATTTCGTACCATTAATATCCTCATTACGATTCTTCTGATATCATCATACATAGAAATTTTATATGCATAATCCAATTAGAACGCCAAGCGAAAAAGGATATTAACACATAGAAGCGATGAGAGTATTTCTCATCGCTTTTAGTTTGTAACTTTATTAATAAACCCAAGAAGCTCCGATGATGATTAATAAGATGAATAGAACTACCACTAAAGCAAATCCTCCACCGTAACCTGCTCCACCAGACATATATTTACCTCCATTCATTAATGACTAATTGTGTTTTTTAAAACCAAGAAGCTCCAACAATAATTAATAGTATGAAAAGTACTACAATTAGAGCAAAGCCCGCTCCATATCCATGGCTCATCGTAATACCTCCTTTTTCATTTTCTAGGATATACTATTCAACGAGTGGTCATTTCGTTTAGGCACTTCCCATTTTTTTTTGAAAAGTTCCATTTACCCTTTTGTGGAAAATTTCAAAAAATAAACATAGTTATTATTTTTGCAGTAGTTACCATTTATGTTATAGTAGAGTTTGTGGACAAGAATATACTGTTTAGGAGAGATTTCATCATGAAAAAATTGATATTAGCCCTTACATTAGCAGGCGGAGTACTTGCATTAAGTGCATGTAACCAAAGTGGTTCTGATACAGTGGCAGAGAGCAAAGTGGGTAACGTTACACAAGAAGAACTCTATAATACAATGAAGGATAAATATGGTGATCAGGCCCTTCAGCAACTAGTATATGAAAAAGTTCTTTCTAAGAAATACAAGGTAACAGATAAGGAATTAAATGCAAAAATTGATCAATTGAAAACAGATCTAGGTGCAAATTTTGAAACTACCCTTGCACAATATGGCTATAAAAGCGAAGATGATTTGAAGAAAACAATGAAGTTAGGCATGATGCAGGAAAAAGCTGCTCTAAAAGGCGTTAAGGTAACTGAAAAGGAATTAAAGGATTACTATGATACGTACCAGCCAGAGATTAAAGCTCGTCACATTCTGGTTGCCGATGAAAAAACAGCAAAAGAAGTAAAGAGCAAGCTTGATAAGGGAGAAAAATTTGAAGATGTTGCAAAAAAATATTCAACAGATGAAGGTTCTAAGGCAAACGGCGGTGATTTAGGCTGGTTTGGTACTGGGAAGATGGATCCTGACTTTGAAAAAGCAGCATATGCTCTAAAAGTAAATGAAATTAGCGGTCCAGTTAAGTCACAATTTGGCTATCATATCATCCAAGTAACTGACAAAAAAGAGAAGAAACCATTTGCTGAAATGAAGAGCGAAATCGAGACTCAAGTAAAAACTTCAAAATTAACTACAGAAGAAATTAATAAAGCGATGCAGCGTGAACTTAAAGCTGCAGATGTTAAAGTTAGCGACAAGGACTTAAAGGATGCGCTTAATCCTCAAACTGGAACAGAGGCTGCTGCACAATAAACAGAAAAAAGCGGAAACGCCAATAAAGGCGCTTCCGCTCTTTTATTCTCCTGTTGCTCCAATTTCTTCTCGTTTTTCTTTCTCTCGTTCAAGGCGCTTCATATAGATTTCGCCTTCCAATTCAATGTTTTCCATCTCTAATTGCCGCTCTTCTCTCCCCGTTTTTATCGCCATTAGTGCACTTATTACAATACCAACCACAACTGCATAGACCCAAATAGGAATAGTCAATTTATCTTGCTCCTTTCATAGTGGTTGTCCACTTTTACTAAATCATATTCAGATAATAGGAAATTATGAGCTGTTACAAAAAAAATAACCTCGAGTTGAGGTTATTTTACTTATGAAACACCGGTTTATAAAAGGAACGATTCTCCAACGCAAAAATTCTTTCTGTAAATTCACCTGGCTTCACTCTTTCCAAGGCACGGTCGAGCATATTCATTTTCGCATCAAGATTATCAATATAATGGAGGATTTCTGCTTCTTTAATCATCGGTGGTTTTGGACTTCCCCATTCTGCTTTTCCATGATGACTCAGTACAAGGTGTTGAAGAATTAGTACTTCTTCACCAGAAATACCAAGTTCTTCCGCCGCTTTACCGATTTCGTTAACCATAATCGTAATATGCCCAAGTAAATTTCCTTCTATGGTATATACCGTTGAAATCGGACCTGAGAGTTCTAATACTTTCCCCATATCGTGCAATATAACCCCTGCATAGAGCAAGTCTTTATCAAGACTCGGATAAAGGCTGGCAATTGATTTAGCCAAATCAAGCATACTAACTACATGAAAGGCAAGTCCTGATACAAACTCATGATGATTTTTTGTTGCGGCAGGAAACTCTAAAAAAGCCTTCTGATGCTTTTTAATTAAATGCCGTGTTATTCTTTGGATATTGGGATTTTTCATATCAAAAATGTACTGTGTGAGTTTGCCAGCCATTTCTTCTTGGCTTATTGGGGCTGTCTCCAAAAAGTCATCCAACTTTACGCCGTCAGATGGCCCTGTTCGTCGGATTTGACGAATTTTCAATTGACTTTTCCCCCGATAATTTTGTACCTCTCCCATTATTTTTACAATACTTTGTGGTGCATAACTCTTTCCATCCTCTTCATTGACGTCCCAAAGCTTCGCTTCAATTTCCCCGCTTTTATCCTGAAGAATCAGTGTTAAAAAAGGTTTGCCGTTGCTTGCAATCCCTTTTGTTGTATTTTTTATTAGTAGAAATAATTCTACTTGCTCTCCAATTTCATGCTTTAATATTCCTTTACCCATCTTTTTCACGTCCTTCCTACTAGTAAGAGTATAACATATCCTAATATTACTCTATGAAATTATCTGAACAGCACCTTTTTCTAAAAAAAGAACATTTTCCCTTTGAAAATAGGTCAGCAAATGCTTATGGCAAGTAAAAAATAATAGTTGATTTCTTTTCATCCCTTTAAGAAGTTCTAACACCTTTTCCGTCCTTTTCGCATCGAAATTAACGAAACTATCATCGATAATAATTGGAAACTGATATTTTTCATATACTGTGACGGCAAAGGCAAGCCGAATGGCAACGTATAATTGCTCGGTTGTTGCTTGACTTAGTTCATTTGCTTCAAATATGGTATGATCCTTGCGCTCAACTAAAAAGCCTGAACCAGAACTTTGTAAATGGATTCTTTGGTAGTTTCCATCTGTGAGAAACAACAGATATTCTTCCGCTTTTGAAATCATTCTTGGTAAATGTATGTTCTTATACTTTTCAATCGTATTGGAGAGGATCTGTTGCGCTACACAGTAGACTGACCACTCTTTTGCTGCCTCTTCTAATTCAAATTTTTTCTGCTTATAGTGATGGAGGATATCTGAATACACACCGCCTTCTTCTAATATTTGTATCTCGTATTTAATGGAAGCCTGCTCTTCTTGAAGTTCCTTTAGTTTAGCTTCCCAATTATGAACCTGCTGATTACATTCAGCCACTAATTCTGTGCTTTGACGCATTTGGAGAAAAGTTTCTCTCTCTACATCTGAGAGTATTGAGTATTGGAGTTGACTCTGCAGTGATTTGAGTTTTTCTAACAGTTGACCATGTTTTTCTGCTTTTTCACCAAGTTCGTAAAATTGTTGCTCTGTATCTACTTTTGCTGATGAGATAAGGTTATTAAATTCTGTTTGGAGATGATTAACTGCCTGTACTTTTTGCCTTAAATCGGCTTCGAAGTCGCTAAGTTTCACATTTCTCTCTTGACTCACGATTTGCTTAGCATGCTCTTCCTTTAATTTATTGCGAAGCAAATAGGCTCCGTTATACAGGTCCAGCCCCTTATCATTTAGATAGAGATTTGAAAAATGGTTCAAACCTTTTTCTATTTTTTCCTGTTGCTGCTCTATTTGTTGAAGTCTTAAATGATATTGTTTTTTCTCTCTACTAATCACCTTAAACTGTTCAATTAGTTTGTAAGCTTCTAGTAAAAAGGCCTCTGCAATATACTCAGGTATTCTTAGTGAACGACTAATGGAAGCAAGCTTTTCATTTGTTTGGGCTGACTCCAACTCCCATTGTTCAAATTTGGCAATGATCTTTTCATATTGGGAATGTTGATGTTTCAACTTCATTTTTACGATCTGAAGCTCTGCTCTCCTCTGATTATCCAAGGCTAATTGCTCTTCTAGCTTTGAGATCTCAATATATTGGGCTGATTGCAGTTTTCGCTCTAACTGTTCTTTCTTTTCTATTAACTCATTTAATGTTTGATTTAGCTCTGCCCCTTTCGGCAGGTTCTTCTTTTTTGTCATCAGGATGAGTAGTAATATACAACCGAGAATCCCGATCGTAAATAAAAACCACTGCTTTGTAGCCACCCCATAAACTGTTATGGCAATTAAAATAACCTCAAAAAGTACATACTGAAGATTCTTTTGCTTCCCTTCTCTTTCAGCTTCGGCTTTATCACGTTCATTAAACTGTTGATAAAAGTCTATTTTGTCACCTAAGTTTCTTATTTCCTTTTCTATGCTCTCTTTATCATTTCTCGACTTTACCTTCTCTTCTAGTGCCAGCCGTTCCTGTTTTGTAAGAACCTGTCTCTCTAAAGACCGGACCTCTTTTTCGATTTCCTCTAATCTGCCTTTTTCTTCCTGATACTGATTTTCTAACTCTTCCTTCACTTCTTTTAGCTTTTGGATTTTCTGTGATACCACTTCAACTTGGTTTTTCATATAAATATTTGTATTTAGAGCTAAGATCTCTTCTTCATCAATATGTAAATGAAGTTTTTCCCTAGTAATCGACAACTCTTCTTCAAAGGCTATAAGTTTTGTTTCATATTGAAGTCTTTCCTGCTTTAATTGGTCGTAGAGAGGAACTTGATCTAGTAAAGCTAAGATAGCAGGCTCCTGTTTAAGAAACGATTGATTGGGTTGACTCCTCTCCGCTTCCTCTCTCAAATTTTCAATTCTTTCGGAAATACTATTAATCTCAGCCTTATAGGGGTGGATGAGTTCATTTATCTTTTCGATTCTCTCAATCCCACGTACAGGGAATTCAACATCTCCTAATTCATTCAGCTCTTTCTTTGTCAGTCTTTCATCTTTGACAATGGATTCGATTCTTTTCCATTCGTTAAGTTTTTCTATTTTCTCTTTTATCTCCTGCAACGATTGGTTTACTGCCTTCATTTCCTTTTCGAGTATTTCTTTCTTTTCTACTAAGTTTGTATAATTTCTATTTTTGGATTCTGCTGCTTTCAATTCTTTATTTATTTCATGTAGTGCCTGTAACCTTTCATTCAATAAGGGTTTCTTCCCTGATGGCTTAAATCGTGCATCGAGCTCCTTCTGCAGAACAGTTTCTGTTTTTGACAACCTTTCTGTCCCTAATGTCCCCGCGGAAAACAAGAATTTACCAATCTCTTCACTTTTCATCTGATGAATATTTTGTAACCCCTGCAAATTAAATGAAAAAATAGATTGAAATAGGCTTTTATCAAAGTTTGCTATTAATTCCTTAAGAAGTTCTTCACCGCCCATCCTGCCATTGTCCATATAGACCTTTACATCACCTGCAGCCTTTCCCTTTACGCGTTCGATTACAGCACCGCCATGCTTTTCATGGAAAATTCGGATTTTACCACCATATTTAGTACTGTATTTTGGCTCGTAACGGAGTTCGGTTGTTTGCTGTTTTGTAGGGAAGCCAAAAATAATTGCATGGATAAAGGCCATAATCGTGGACTTCCCAGCTTCATTTTCTCCATAGAAAACTTGAAAATCATGAAGGTCGGTAATTTCTACATTCTCTAATTGGCCAAACCCATAGATATGCATTTCGAGAATTTTCAACTATCCTCACTCCTTTCTCTATGATTGATAGAGTAACTCGAGCAGCAATTTCTCTGCTTTATTGATTAGCTCTTTTTGATCGGCAGTTGATAACTGACTGATATACTTTCTCCCTAATTGATGCTCCAATAAGGGTGCTAAGGCTTGATCTATATCTGCGTAGTTTTCAATTGTTTCAAACAGTTCAGCATAAAAGTTTGCGTCTCTTTTCAACTGTTCCTTATCTATTTGCTGCCCTTCTATAACAGTTAAGTCAACAATCCATACAAAGGAGTCCTCTTCTTTTTCATTCTCTAATAGGAGTTCTAACAGCTCACCATTCAAGCTTCTTTGTTCACGCTCATCTGCTAGTACAATATTTTTCAAGGAAAGTGATAATAACGTTCCTTTTTGTTCCCTCCGATAACTATTGATGGTTGTTTGGCATAACTGTAATACATCAAGGAAGTTTTCAGCTGCAGAAGCATCTACTACTGTTTCTTCCCAAATAATATCGGCCGTTTCTATAAAATTTATCTTCTTGTCAAGATCAGTCAATGTTACATGATAAATACCTTTCATACCTGTTTCTTTCTTATTCCTGCCTTGAATATTACCTGGATAAATAATCGGCGGAGATTCTGATAGGACAGCACGTTTATGAATATGACCTAAAGCCCAGTAATCAAATTCTTTCTTATGTAAATCACTAACTGAGAAAGGCGCATAGTTATCATGTTCAACCCCTCCGCTTTCATTTCCATGAAGTATCCCAATATGAAAGTCGGCACCATCTTTCTTCCGATAATCATCTATTTTTCTATCATAGACATGCCTTGTTGGATAACTGAAACCATACAGATGGACCATCGCACCATTCTTTGTCTGTAAAACTTTGGCTTCAACCTCACTATTAAACACATGAACATTTGCGGGCATATTAAGATGTACCCATGATCCATTTAAATGGTCGTGATTGCCGTGGATGACATAAACTTGAATCCCGTTTTCTGCCAACTTAAGCATCTCTGTCCGAAACCGAGACTGTGCCCGTAAGCTGCGATCTTCACCGTCGAATAAATCGCCTGCTAGAATCACAAAGTCGACCTGATGAAGAATTGCAGTCTCCGTAATCTTTTTTAAAGCCGCAAAGGTGCTCTCTTTAACTCGGGTAAAGATGTCTTGTGGCAAGTACTTTAATCCGACCATCGGGCTGTCCAAGTGCAGGTCCGCTGCATGAATGAATGATATTCTTTTCATAAGACATTCCTTTCCACTTCTTTTCTTCATTGTAGCACCACAGAAATACGAATGCACGTTCTTGTCAGTTATTTATTGAAAAAAAAGCATTTACCGCTTGGTAAATACTAAGATTGTCGAGGAGGTGGTGTATTTAATTGATTGTTTCTGCTAATGGACCTGTTGATTTCCGTTCCGGGCACTCGCTTTCCGCGGGGAGGTCCTGGAGCCTCCTCGGCGCTTTGGCGCCTGCGGGGTCTCCCGTGACCTCTCTATCCCGCAGGAGTCGGTGCCCTCCACTCCAATCAACAGGGGGCAAATAAACTAAGTATTACCACACCAATAGACTAATATAAATGAACGATAAAAAAAGGGGTGCCCCTAAAAGTTATACTTTTGGGACACCGTCTTTTCCTGCCTTATTCGTTCTTTGTCAGCTGTAATGCTTTTTTTATATCTTTAAAGGAATTGGATTGTCCATACATTAAAACACCACCCCGATATACTCGAGCGCCAAATATAGCTAAGAAAACAATCGTTGCGACTAAGATAGCAATTCCTGCAATTGCTTCCCAGACTGGAATGGTCAACATTCCTACCCGCAGAAACATAATCATTGGTGTAAAGAACGGGATAAAAGAGGTCACCGTTATGAACGGAGCATCCGGCTTTCCTAAGCCAAACATAGCAATCATAAACCCAGCGACAACAAGCATAGTCATTGGTGTAATCATTTGTTGAACATCTTCAATTCTGCTGACAAGAGAGCCGAGAAATGCGGCAAGTGTGGCATAAAGAAAATAGCCTAGAATAAAGAAAACAACCGAATAAATAATCGTTCCCAAAGGGATATTATCAAAACCATAAACACCGAAAAATCCTTCTTTTAAGGATTCCATATTTTGTGTTAGAGAGAAATAACCTACGGACAGAAATACAGCGAGCTGTGTCAGACTTAATAAACCGATTCCAATTATTTTTGCAAACATCTGTTTAATTGGAGAAACACTTGAAATTAAAATTTCCATCACTCTAGACGACTTTTCTGTTGCTACTTCCATCGCAATCATATTAGCGTACATAATTACTGAAAAATAGATGATAAAGAGCAAGACATAAACCAGACCGCGTGCCTGATTCAGTTCCTCTTCCGTTTTTGCATTCTTCTCAAGAGCAATTTTCTTAAAAGACACTGGTTCATAGAGCTTTTCGAGCTGAACAGGAGTCAATTGAATTTGTGAAGCCGCCAGCATGGTTTTTACTTGCTGAAGACTCGTTTGAAGATCAGTAAACAGGGATGAATCAGCAATACTCTTGGCCTTATAAGTAGCTATCGGAAGTCTTTCATCATTTAAACCAAGAAGAACAATTCCTTGGTAAGTTCCTTTTTCAACTGCTTTTTCTGCCTCTGCTTCACTGCCCTGGAAAATTGTCAAGTTAATATCTTTATTAATTGCCCTAACTTGTTTATTGAATGGATCAAAAAGTTGACCTGTTTCATCAAGCACAGCCACAGTTTCTTTCCCATCATTTTTATCGAAGATAGCAATGATATTAGTTAGGTTGGTTAAGACCAAGACAATAACGACTGTTAAAAGGGTTGTGATGATGAAGGATTTTGTTTTTAATTTATTAATATAGGTGTGGAACAAAATAATCCAAAAACTATTCATATGAATCACCTACTTTTTCTATAAAAATATCATTTAATGATGGTTCTTCCAGGGCAAACTTCCGGATAAACCCTTGGCTGACAATTTCCTTAAGTATTTTTTCAGCTATGTACTCTCCTTCAATTTGCAGGTGAATTCCTTCCATAGTTGGTTTTGACCTTACGACTCCAGGATAATTTTTCAAGAACTCTAATGGAAAATCGGCATGGATCACAAGGTTCTTTTTCCCAAAGGAACGCTTGATTTCTTTTAATGAACCATGGACGACTGGGCTTCCTTTGTGCAAGATACAAAGATGTTCACACATTTCCTCGACATGTTCCATTCTATGGCTTGAGAAAACGATAGTCGCCCCATCCTCTTTCAGAGATAGCACAGCCTCCTTTAGCATTTCCACATTTACTGGGTCAAGACCGCTAAATGGCTCATCCAAAATTAGTAATTTAGGTTTATGGACGACGGCAGCAATGAATTGTATTTTCTGTTGATTACCTTTGGAAAGCTCCTCAACTTTTTTATTTTCATATTCAGGAATTTTGAATCGTTCAAGCCATGATTTTAATTCCGAAAGTGCCTGAGATTTTTGCATTCCTCTTAATCTGGCTAAATAGACGATTTGGTCACGAACCTTTAATTTCGGATACAAACCTCTTTCTTCAGGAAGATAGCCAACCAAATGACTGGTGGAATAGTCAATCGGTTTCCCGTCCCAAGTAATCTTACCACCGCTAGTGTCCAGTAATCCTAAGATCATTCGGAAGGTCGTTGTTTTCCCTGCACCATTAGCCCCTAAAAAGCCAAACATTTCTTTTTCAGGAATCACTAAAGACAAGTCATTCACAGCTGTAAAATTCCCGAATCGTTTCCTGACATGTTCAAGTTTCAGAACCATTTCACACACTCCTCTCCCTTTTACATACGAATTTAACAAATTTTGGTTTCATTTATTTTTTGCGCAATTTTAGTAATTATGTGAAAATAGATTAATAACATGATTCTTTTAAGGGGTTGTTGATATGAAAACGTATAAATTAACTGCTTTTGAAAGCAATGGGGAAAAAATTTTAGATGAATCCTTCCAGGCTGAACATGATGATGAGGCAAAAGAATTAGGCCAAAAATTGTTAGCAGAAAAAAACTTATTAGAACGTACACATCGATGCTCCTCACCAAGCGGTAAGCTATTACTCTTTCATTCTTAATAATGAAAGCGCTATAAACAGGAAAAGGATATCAAAAAAAAGCAAAGAAGCCGCGGGCTTCTTTGTTTATTTACCAATAAATCTGGGTGGTCTTTTTTCGATAAATGCCCTTATTCCTTCTTGGTGATCAATGGTTTCTCGCATTTTTTGCTGTGAATGTTTTTCTAATTCTAAGATTTTTAATAAGTAAGGACGATTCATATCAGCTAATATCTTTTTCGTTTTAATCATCGCCTGAACGGGTCTCTGTAACCAAACTGAAATTCTAGCATCTAATGTCTCCTGAAGATTGACTGCCGCTACTTCTTCAATTAATCCTAACTTTAACGCTTCATCAGCATCCATCATTTTCCCGTCCCAGATTAGTTGTTTCGCTTTCGTCTCTCCTAACTTTTTCTCTAAGAAGAAATGAGCACCGCCATCTGGAATCAGACCAATCCCGATAAAATTCATTGCTAGCATACTATTTTTATCAGCAATAATATGATCAGTTGCTAGCGCAAGGCTAAACCCCAAGCCGGCAGCTGGACCTGTAACAGCACTTATAGTAAGTTTAGGCATGCTATAAAGAGTAACAATTAGTTCACTAATACTGTCCATTACAGGATAGAAATCGCTTTCGCTCGAGTTTGAAAACATGGTTTTAATATCGCCCCCTGCTGAAAAGCCTCTTCCTTTTCCTGTTAGAACGACAATATCAATTTCATCCGACTCGCTAATTTCCTTCAGTTTACATACTAACCCCCTAATCATTTCTGTATCTAAGGCATTTAATGACTCAGGTCTGTTCATTTCTATTGTCGCCACACGCCCTGTAACTTTTACATTCACCTTATTTGTTATAAAGTTTATCGACACGAGAAAACCCTCCCTCCATTTCAATCAATTCCATTATAAATGGAATTGAGGACATAAATATAGGTAAGTTTTTTTAAAATGGTGAATTTTCTATCTCATTAATCCAAAAAAAGACATCAACGGCCATTCACCGTTGATATCTTTTTTGGGCTATTTTTTAATAATATTCATCCTTCTTAAAAACTCAATTGGCTGTTGTTTTCTAAAGTGTTCTTTTACCATATAGGCAACACCTTGTTCGTTCTGTGACCGTGTCACCCAATCTGATGCTTTCTTCACTTCAAAATCGGCATTCCACATCGATACACCAAGGCCTGCAGCTTCAAGCAATGGAATATCATCAATCCCATCTCCAATATAGACGATTTCTTTTCTTTGAATCCCTAATTGGCTTTCAAGGTATGATAAACCCGATAATTTTGAAACACCGGTTGGGACAATATCCAAACGTAAAGCATCTAGTTGAATTAATTCAATCTCAGTATACATTTTTTGAAGTGCTTTTTTCGCATCCTGAA
>Ga0182747_1001848_pt1 | contig 15642 bp, 10 predicted proteins | sample eDN3rd30CBELigBY_FD_128526 | JGI IMG/M metagenome (GOLD analysis project Ga0182747, IMG submission 128526) | Enriched backyard soil microbial communities from Emeryville, California, USA - eDNA 3rd pass 30_C BE-Lig BY (version 2) (version 2) | ecosystem: Environmental > Terrestrial > Soil >...
AGGTCCAGATCGTTGGGGGGCGTGGCTGTCTGCGCCATAGAGCAATGCCTTCGTTCCAATGCGGGAGAACGCCGATGATCCGGCCAGCATACCGCACTGACAAAGCATTAGTTGGTACCAATAACTTGCGGTGCACCCACCACAGTCATCAGCGTGAATGCAGCAATGTCCTCCCGATGCTCGTCAGGAACACGGTCAATCACGCGCCAATACTCCGATCAAAGACGCAATCGGCGTATACCCATCTTGACCGCCGCACAAGAAAACCGCTGGCCTTTTCGACCAGCGGTTCTCTCTACCAATGAATGTCCTGAAGCCGATCAGTCGGCGACGATGGCGAGGTCGACTGATTCGCGCTCTTCGGCCGGGGTCACCCGGAAGTGGTCCATCGTCAGGCACTCGGTCGGGCACCAGTCGACGCAGAGACCGCAACGGATGCAGCTACGCTCGTCGATGATCATCGCCGAGGCGTAGGGGCCGAGTTCCGCCCGGGCCATTTCCGCCATCTCGACATCGTTATCGATGCTGTAGATCCGGTCCGGCGAGATCATCTCGATGCAGTTGTGCGGGCAGACATCGACGCAGCTGTTGCAGAGAATGCATCGGTTGCCATCAATGAAGATGTTCAGCTGGCACTGCAGGCAGCGCTTGGCTTCCTCGAACCCGATGCTCTTGGTGAAACCCATTTCGGTTTCGAGCGTGTTGTCCATGGTGTGCAGCCCGCGCTGCGGCACCGGAAGCATCGGCATCGCTTGCCGCCCGACTCCGGTGTAGTCGTCGCCCCAGACAAGGCGGCGGCTCATGGAGGTCATCGACCACTCGGCGACACCCTCGGAGAGGAGCGCGTTTGGCGTCGACAGATACTCTGTTGGGACGCGGGTGATTTCCATCTCCTTTTCCTTCGGGACGACGTTACGCATTTCCTTGTCGATGAACTCGGCGCAGCGCTTGCCTTCCCCAATGGAAGAGATGAAGTTGGTCGGGTTGATCACGTAGTCGCCGCAGGCCCAGATGTTGCTGACCTCGGTCTTGAGGTTCTGGTCGAGGATCGGCACGCCACGGCGATCCACCTTCGTGAACATCTCACCGAGGAAGCGGTTGTCCTGCTTCTGACCGATGGCGGAGATGATCATGTCGCATTCGATCAGGAACTCGGATCCCTCAACCGGCATCGGGCGGCGACGGCCGGAAGCATCCGGCTCACCAAGTTCGTTGCGGACCATTTCCAGCGCGATCACGTTGCCGTTCTCATCGCCGATAACGCGCTTCTGCGAGACCATGAACATGATCTCGACGCCTTCGATCTCCGCTTCCTCGAGCTCGAGTTCCTCCACCGGAATCTCGTGCACGGTCCGGCGATAGGTCATCACCGAACGCTCGGATCCGAGCCGGAGGACGGTGCGGACGCAGTCCATGGAGGTGAATCCACCACCAACGGTGACCACGCGCTTGCCGACCCAGACATCCTCATGCCCGAGGGCAACTTCCTCCAGGAATTTGAGACCGGATACGACCCCGTTCAGGTGATCTCCCGGTACACCGAGAGGGGATGCGATCTGGCAACCCGCGCAGAGGACGACGACATCATACTTGTCGCTCATCTCCTGCAAGGTGATATCCTTGCCGACTTCCATGTTGTAGTGAATTCGGACGCCGAGATCGGTGATCAGGGCAACTTCTTCGGCGATGACATCGCGCGGCAGACGCCACTCCGGCACACCGGTCCACATCACGCCGCCGGGAACCGGGAACTTCTCGAAGATATCGACCGAGTAGCCCTTGCGCGCCAACTGCCGGGCGGTCGTGAGGCCAGCCACACCGGCGCCGACGATGCCAACGGTGAGCCCGTTGGAGGGACCCGCGATGTCGCGGCGGGTTTCGCCACGGTAATCGGCGGCAACCCGCTTGAGGTAGCAGATACCGATCGGGGCATCGACTTCCTTGCGGCGGCAGGCATCCTCACAGGGACGGGCGCACATGCGGCCAAGGCACCCGGGGAAGACGTTATGCTCGCGGTTCAACTCGAAGCTGTCAGCGTAGCGGCCATCGGCAATCAGCGCGATATAGCGGGAGATATCCGTGTGAGACGGGCAGGCCGTCATACACGGGATATTGTCAGAAAACCATTGCGCATCGCCGGTATAGAGCGGGTAACGCTTTCCCGCACGCACCGTGTACGGCGCGAAAAAGGACGCGTCGATAAATGCCAGCAGGCGCAGGCGTCGGCCATCCTCTACATCAATCTGGTCAAAACCCTGCCCGGCAATACCGAGCGCGGAAAGCTCGGCGGTCGTCATGCCGACTTCCGCGGAATCCATTGCGCGGAAACGATCGGCCGGTGCCCCACATGAGGGGCATTCGTCCGGTGGCGCGGCACCTTCGTGGATCCAGCCACAAACCTTACAGCGAAACATGTGCGGATCTCCGGAATAACATGTCTGCACAGAACAGGTACCCCGAGCGGGGACGCACCTGTTCCTCGCACCCTCGATTGGGCACACTCTGAACCTAGTATACCGGTCCCGGGTTGTTGGGAAACAGTGCCACAGCTGATGCGAGGAACGGGTTCATGGGTTTGGCGGATTCAGGAGGAGAGATGGGAGCATCCGAAATCATTCTTGCGGGTGCATAATCGGAGCAGACCCCGATGATGCAGACTTGCGTGGCTGGAGTTGCCGATGGAGGACGCGATCAATCTGGTGATCCTGCTTCTGCTGGCGGTCGTTGCGTTGGCGACGATTGCGCGGCGGATCAACCTGCCATATCCGATGCTGCTGTTGCTCGGCGGTATCGTGATTGTGCTGATCCCGGGAATGCCGGATGTGTATCTTGAACCTCACCTGGTGTTCGTCATTTTCCTGCCGCCCGTGCTGTTTGAGGCGGCGTATTTCACATCCCTGCGGGATTTTCGCGCCAACAAGCGCCCGATTGCACTACTGGCGGTTGGGTGTGTGCTTGTCACGATGGTCGTGGTCGGGTTCGTTGCGCGTCAGGTCTTTGATGGCATGTCGTGGGCGACGGCGTTGACCCTGGGTGCGATCGTTTCGCCACCGGACGCCGTGTCAGCCAGCGCGATTTTCCGGCGGGTCGGTGCGCCGCACCGGATCGTGACGATACTCGAGGGCGAGAGCCTGGTGAACGATGCCACCGCTCTCATCGCCTACCGGTTCGCCCTGTCGGCGGTTGTCGGCGGTGCATTCTCGTTACGGGAAGCATCGGTGCAGTTCGTGCTGGTGGGTATTGGTGGCATCCTGCTGGGTTTTGTTTGTGGCTGGCTCCTGTTGCGTCTGATTCCGTTCATCGGTGAGACGTCGCTGCAGATCGCGGCGACGCTGGTGGCACCAGCGGCCATCTACGTACTGGCGGAAGAGCTTCATGCCTCCGGGGTCCTGGCCGTGGTGACGGCCGGTTTGTATTTCGGGCGAAACTCGTCCCGGCAATTCACCTCGGAAACCCGGTTAGGCGCACCCAGTGTCTGGCAGACCGGGCTTGTGCTCATCAATGGTCTGGTGTTTATCCTGATTGGTCTGCAATTGGGAACCATTCTTGATGCCACCACCGATGCATCGTTGGTCCGGCTGGTGGGGCAGGCCCTGTTGATCAGCCTGGCGGTGATCGTGGCCCGGATCGCCTGGGTCTTCCCGGCGACATATGTCCCCAGGTGGATTGTTCCCGGTCTCGCCGCGCGCGATCCGCTGCCACCGAACGGGGCAGTCTTTGTTATCGCCTGGTCGGGGTTGCGGGGTGTGGTGTCGTTGGCATCGGCACTCGCGCTGCCGCTGGTGATCGACTCCGGCGCGGAGTTTCCGTTTCGTGACGAGATCGTGCTCGTCACCTTTGTGGTCATCGTCGTGACCTTGCTCGGTCAGGGCCTCCCGCTGCCCTGGATCCTCCGCAAGCTCAACCTGCATGATGACGGTGAGGGGGAAAGCGAACTCTGGACCGGCCGGCGGCTTGCGGCGGAGGCCATTGTTGAGCGCTTGATCGCCCTGGAAGGCGAGGACTGGGTTCCGGATACCCACGCGGCGATCCTGCGCTATCGCTACATGCACATGCTGGACGAAATCCCCGAACAGGGAAGCGAGGCCGATATTGATCTGCAGCATCTTGAGGCGAACGATCGGCTCCGGGCGGATGTGGTGGAATACGCGCGAATCGCGGTTACCCGGGCGCGAAACGATGGTCTGATCGGCGATGCCGCTCGGTTCCAGGTGGAGTCTGAGCTGGACCGTGAGTACCTGCGGACGGAACTCTAGTGCGAGGCATGGGCGATCCGGGGTACAATTCCACTTGGCTTACCAATGGTAATTATGCATGCGTCATGGATGCAGGTACTGAACAGGAAGAAATGAAGATGAGAGTGACCGTGATTTCAGATGTCGTATGTCCCTGGTGCCGGATCGGCAAGGCGAACCTGATGCAGGCGGCGGAGCAGTGGACACAGCAGACCGGGGAGGCGGTTGAGGTGACGATGCTCCCGTTCCTGCTCGATCCGGTTGAGCCAGGTGTGAAGGAGGATTTCCGGGAGCGGTTCACGAAGCGCAAGGGCATGCCAGCTGACCAGATGAAAGGCATGTTCGATCGAGTGACCCAGGTCGGTGCCCAGCAGGGAATCCACTTCGATTTCGACAAGGTGTCAGTCGCGGTGGACACGGTCCCGGCGCATGAACTGATGGAACTCGCACCGGTGGACAAGCGACTTGCCCTGATGGATGCGTTGATGACTGGCTACTTCGAGCAAGGGAAAGATGTCGGTGAGCCGGATGTATTGTTGGCCATCGCGAAAGAGGCGGGGCTGACCGATGAGGAGCTCAAGGCGATCGAGCCAGACTTGCGGAGCCGGAAGCTGGAACCCCAGGTGCGTGGGATGATCCTCCAGGCGCAGCAGGCCGGTGTGCAAGGGGTACCATTCTTCATTATTAATGATGCTCTCGCGGTTTCAGGTGCACAGCCAGTGAACGTGTTCCTGCAGGCATTCCAACAAGCGACGGATACAGCTGCCGTTAAGGCATAGTTTCGCCTGATGACGATGCTTACCACCTGATTGGTGACGCTGACGGTTGCCTTGTGATCGGGCGCGCGGCGCGTTAATTGGCAATCCCATACATTTGCATTATGCCCATGATCCTGCGGGGTCATGGGCATTCCTGACTTTATGTGGCCCATCGTGGAACATGGAATTGCCATGAATTCCATGATGGGATTGCAGAATGGGATATTTGGTGGTAATGTTTTGCCAGTTCGTTGAGAAGAGGAAATCATGATTCGTCCAAAGCCGGAACTGGTGTTGCCGACGGGAATATCCCAGAGGCACATCGCTGAACATATCGGAGTCTCCGTCTCCACCGTATCGCGGGTATTGAGTGGGCATCCCTCAGTCAGCGAACGGGTGAGATCCGATGTGGAGCGTGCGATTGACGAATTGGCGCGACATGCGACTCCGGTGAGGCAGGCGGGCGTTCAGCCTGGCAAGGTGATCGGGTTGACGAACAGCCACATGGCGGGAGGAACGTACCTGGCTGACACCGACACCATGCTCCAGGAAATCCTGGAAGGCGCGGAGACGGTGGCGAAGTCAAGAGGGTACCTGGTTTACACGTGGAGCAATTCCAGTCAGTTGATTGAAGAGGCTGGGGCTTCGTTTTTTGACACGGTGATCGGGGTGGTGATGACGGGAGGGGTCGTGGCTCCCGAGATCATTGAGGCGGTCCACGATCACGGCCTGCCGTGCGCCATTGTGGGAGGTCGCTCCCTTCGGTATGACATCCCGAGCGTAAGCGGGGATGTTTCCCGGGGAACCTACCTGGCGGTCCAGCATCTTGTTGAACTTGGGCATAGACGCATTGCCCTGGTCAATGGGCCAACCGAAACCTATACCTCGCAGGAACGGCGTGCGGGGTATCTGGAGGCACTCTTCGACGCGTCGTTGCCAATCGACGCCGACCTGATTCGCTGGCGGGACGGGTTTGGAGGATTTGGTCATGAATCCGGTCAGCAAATGACCCGGGAACTCCTGGATCTTGATCAGCGTCCGACGGCCATCGTGTATGCCAGCGATAAATTGGCGGTTAGCGGTCAGGGGGTATGCCAGCAACGAGGGCTCCAGGTTCCCGAAGATATCTCGATTGTTGGTTTCGACGACAACCCGGTTGCACGGGCAACCAGCCCGCAATTGACCACCGTCCGGGTGGACCGGGTGTCATGGGGGGCACGCGCGGTTGAGCGCCTGATTGATTCGCTTGAGGGCAAACCACTGGTTTCCGAACGTTTATTGATGCCTGTCGAGTTGGTTATTCGTCAATCTACCGGTCTGTTCTCAGGCTGAAGTGGGGAACGCATGTCCGAGCATCGCAACCAGGTCGTTTTGAATCCGCCTTCGGTGGATGTGCAGCAGGAGCATGTGCCGCTGGTTGTTGTCGGCGGTGGACTGGCGGGGACGTTTGCCGCGATCGCCGCCGCCCGGAAAGGTACTCGTGTCGTGCTCCTGCAGGAGCGACCGGTGCTCGGCGGCAATAGCAGCAGCGAGATTCGGGTGCATCCGGTGGGTGCCTCACAGCATGGCTATCATCGGGATGCACGGGAAACGGGTCTGATCGAGGAGCTCTTTCTTGAGGTGCGATCCCGCGCCTACGGCTTGCGGCAGATCAATGGCCGTCATTATCCGATGTGGGATGTGATTCTCGGTGAAATGGCCGAGGTGGAGCCCAACCTGACCTTGCACCTGAATACCCGGGTGATCGGTGTGGAGACGGATAGTGATGTCAACGGCGATTATACGACCCGCATTACCGGACTCCACGCGGTCCAGCAGGGAACCGAGGCCGTATTTCATTACGTGCCGGAACTGGTGATTGACGCGACCGGTGACGGCTTTGTGGCGCTGCAGGCTGGAGCCCCGTTTCGATACGGACGCGAGGCCTTTTCGGAATTCCAGGAACGATGGGCCCCGGAGGAAGCCGATGATATTGTCCTCGGTTCGACCATCATGTTTGCTGCTCGCGATGTCGGGCGTCCGGCACCGTTCAAGGCGCCAGCGTGGGCGCACTCCTTTCCTGATGAGGAATCGCTCCCATTTCGGAATCACGAGCAGTTTGACAGTGGGTATTGGTGGCTGGAGTGGGGCGGTCGCCTGAACACGATCACGGACAACGAGGCGATCCGGAAGGAGCTTCATGCCGCCGTCTTCGGTGTCTGGGATCATATCAAGAATCATTGCACCGTTCCGGGTGTGCGGGAGCGCGCCGAGAACTGGACTCTGGACTGGATCGGGCATCTGCCCGGCAAGCGTGAGAGTCGTCGGTTCGAGGGCGATTACATCATGACCGAGCATGACATCATGCAAGGCATTTTTTCAGTGCCTGAGGATGTTGTTGCTTTTGGCGGTTGGCCGATCGACCTGCATGCGCCGGATGGTGTGTATTCCCACGGTATTCCCTGTACCCAACCTCCACTGCCCGATTTGTATGGTATCCCGCTGCGGTCGTTGTATAGCAAGAGCGTCAGCAATCTCTTTCTGGCCGGGCGGAATATCAGCCAGTCCCATGTCGCCCATGGCTCGACGCGCGTGATGAAGACGACCGCCGTGCTCGGCGAAGCGGTGGGCACGGCGGCATCCATGGCGTTGGCTAAAGGCCAAACACCTCGTGACCTGGCCAACGATGCATCCGGCGTGAAGAAACTTCAGCAACAACTGCTGCGTCAGGGTGCGTATCTGCCACGGACAGTGAACAGCGATCCGGGCGACCTCGTCCAGCATGACGGAGTTGTGGTGACCGCTTCCAGCGAGGCGGAGTTGCGGATTGAAGTGGGTGCGGACGATCTTCATCCGATCTGGGAATATGCCGGGATCAGCACGTCTGAATCCGACGGCCTTGCGCGTGAAGTCGCCACGAATCCCAGGGGACGTTCGCAGCCGCTCGAGATATGTCATGCCCAGGCCCTGTTGATTTCGAGTGGTCGCATCGACAAGCTGACGCTCCCTATGACGAATGCCGGGGATCGGGATGTGGAGGTTCGCCTGCATGTGCGGCAGGCGATCCATCTGCGTGATTTTGGCTCACTGAAAACTGATAACCAGCACCTGGCAACGCTGGAGACAACGCTCTCCCCTGGAGATACGTCCGCCTCGTTTACGCCCCAATCCCCGCTCAATTGCGAACCGGGTGCGCCAGTTGTCTTGATGGTTGAGCCGCATCCTGACCTGATTTGGGCGATGTCCTGGCAGGAGCCACCGGGCACACAGGCGGCCCGGTGGGACGAAACGCTTGGCTACTGGCGATGGATTCATGGAACGCTCGGGTTCGAGGTTTCACCTGCCAGTCGCCCGTATCAGGCAAGCAATATTACCTCTGGCGTGACGCGGCCAGAGGAGCGGGCAAACGTCTGGATAAGCGATCCGGATCGCCAGCTTCCCCAGTGGCTCGATATCCGCTGGTCAGCCCTGGTCGAAATCGGGCAGGTGGAACTGACATTCGATTCCCAGTTGAGTGGCTGGATATGGGAAGGCGCTTTCCCTCTGATCCCCGAGTCTTATGACATTGAGTCCTGGAGTGATGCTGACGAAACATGGAACACCCTGGTCAGCGTTGAGGGGAACGTCCAGCGCCGACGCGTACACAGCTTTGATGCCGTTGAAACCAGCGCGCTCCGGATTGTGATCCGGTCCACCCAGGGGGGCGGAACCGCCCGGATTGTGGAAGTACGAGCTTATAAGGAAGGTGATGGCAAGTGAATCCCGAAATAACCACGACATCGCGTTTCACCATTGATGCGGACTTTCCCGGCGGGAACATCATCGTCGAACGTATTGAGGGAAATCATGTTTACCTCAGGCAGGATTTACGCGACACCGAGGGCGACTGGTTTTACTGGTCGTTCAAGGTTCGTGGTGCCGCCGGAATGCATCTGTATTTCCACTTCACCGGCAGCGATGTCATCGGAGTCCGGGGTCCTGCAGTGAGCGCGGATGGTGGCGAGCACTGGTCGTGGTTGGGTGTGTCGGATGCGGATTTCCACAACTTTGACTACACCTTCGACGCGGACAGCGACATCGTTCACTTTGCTTTTGCCATTCCCTATCTCGAATCAAACCTGCGGCAATTTCTCGCGATCCATGCCGGCGATCCTTCGCTTGCTGTCGAGACGCTTTGCCTGTCCCGAAAGGACCGGGAAATCGAACTTCTCCATGCAGGGAGGATTCATCGTGAGCCGACCTATCGATTGGCACTGACGGGCCGGCATCACGCGTGTGAATCCATGGCGAGCTTCACCCTTGAAGGCTTTCTGGAACGCGTCCTGAGTGAAACCCCCACCGGTGAGTGGTTTCGGCAGCATGTTGACATCATTGCCGTTCCGTTCGTTGACAAGGATGGTGTTGAAGATGGCGATCAGGGAAAAAACCGGATGCCGCACGACCACAATCGGGACTATGCCGGGGAAAGCATTCACCCCTCTGTAGCGGCGATCAAGCAACTCTTCCCCGAGTGGTCGGATGGGAAATGCAGGCTCTCACTGGATGTGCACTGCCCGGCGCGGCGCGGCCGGGTCCACGAGGTGGTCCAGTTTGTGGAGCCCTCCACAAACACCCAGGAAGCAACAGGAGCCGAGATGGAGAAGTTTTCCAGGATTCTCGAAACCACTTGTTCGGGACCTTTGCCTTACTCCATAGCCAACAACCTGCGATTTGGTCAGGACTGGAATGTTCAATCCGCAAACGGGCGGAACTACAGCGGCTGGATGTCCAGTCTCGAGGGCGTGAAGTTGGCAATCGGTGTCGAAGTTCCCTATGCCAATGCTGATGGGGCAGAAGTGAATGAGGCATCTGCCCGCGCCTTGGGGGGTGATTTGGCGGAGGCGGCGCGTCTCTATCTTGAAGGCATTGGCCCCGCATAACCCATGTGGTGATTCCTGTTTATCACGCAGATACCTGTGTGCCTGGTCGTGGGGATGTGTGATTGCCCATGCCTTGGTAGACGCAGATGTTCCTGAACTCGTACATGCCGCCGGTCGGCCATGGAATCGAGAGGAGGGTAATGATAGCGCAGTAGGTTCCCATGAGTCTGGTGCTACCAACGTGAACGAACGTGTGGCTCGAGCACATCCCTGTCCTTCGTCCCCGATATAAGGAGAACGGAAATGGTCTTCGAATCAGGAAAACGATTCAATCGACGTCGTTTGGTTGCAGGTACGGCCCTGAGCGCTGCGGCGCTTTCCGCGAAATCGAGTTCGACCTTTGCGGCTGCGTCGCTGCTCAAACAGTCCTCAGACATCACGCTTGAGCTCTGGAGTGGTGTTGCACCCGAGAACGGCCCCCAGGCCGTCGTCGATGCATTCCGGGAAATCCACCCTGAGGTTTCCGTCAACATCACCCGTTACGTGAATGATGACACCGGCAATACCCAACTCGATACGGCCTTGCAGGCCGGCCAGCAGATCGACCTGTTCTTCACCTATTCGGTGCCACGACTCGGACAACGGATCAGCGCCGGGGCGGCGTTGGATATCTCTTCCTATATAGAAGGGGATGCCGAGATCAATGAGTGGACGACGGCGACGGACGGCATCTTTACCTATGAAGGAAAGTACTACTCGCTTCCCACGTGCAGTGAGCCCCACTACATCTTCGCGAACAAGAATCATCTCGATGATGCTGGCATAACGGTTCCGGAAAGCGGCTGGACGATTGACGAGTTCCATGAGATGTCCAAACAGCTTTCGGGAGACAATGCGTTTGGCGCGTTCCAGCCGCCTGATACGGCGCGGATGACCCTTGGACAGGACTACTGGTTCAAGGAAGGCGGCACCGAGTCCAATTTCGACGACCCTGCATTCCGGGAGTGGATCCAGCTTCACCGTGACATGGTGGATGAGGGCTCGTCGTTCCCGTGGGCTGATGTCGTCACCCAGGACTTGCAGTTGTTCGGTCAACACGGTGTGTTCCTGACAGAGCAGATTTCGTTGTGGCCCAACGCATCCTGGGTCATGGGACAGGTCAGGAACTCGGAAGACAATCCTCGCGATTTCGTGACGACATTTGCACCACTCCCGGTTCCGGGAGGTGTCGAGAATCCATGGAATCCGGGCGGGATCAATAATTGGCTCCAGGTCAACTCCAAAACAGAAAACCCGGACATGGCATGGGAGTTTCTCCGTTTCTTCCTCACGGATGGCGCCCAGTTCATGTTGCAGGCGGGCAAGATTCCCGCGTTCATGGGCGACACGACTGATGAGGCGATTCTCGAAGGAACGCTGGGCCCGAACCGGGATGAACTCTTCGATGTCGATGCCTATCTGAAGGTGATTTTCGATTCGAATATCCGGATGGCGACGGACTCGATCACGACGGGGACAGCGGAAATCACCCAGATCCTGCGAGGGCTGACCGATCGGTGCCTGCTTGGCGAGATCGAGGTTGATGAATGGGTGCAGGAGAGCAAAGCCCAGTCTGATGAAGCGATCAATCGGGCACTGGCCTAGATTGAGTTACAGGGCACCTGGCTGCATGGACAGCCGGGTGCCCTGACCAGGGCGACCTGGGGAAAGTAACCAGGAGAATGGCCTCATGGCTACTCAGGAAACTGCGGCGTCGGGGGTGGCTCCTGCGGTACGGTCCTCCCAAAGCGCTCAGCGCCAGGTGCGCAAGAAAAACCAGCGTCTTGGCTATTTATTCGTCGCACCGAACTTCATCGGGTTTGCGATCTTTACCCTCTTGCCTCTGGTTTTCGCCTTTGCGGTGTCCTTTGCCGAATGGGACGTCATCTCTGGCTACGATGGTATCAAGTGGGTTGGCCTGAAGAATTTTGGGACCGCATTCACAGACGGGAATTTCTGGGGAAGTCTCCGCCTGACCCTGTATTACGCGGGTTTGGGTGTGCCGCTGACGACAGCTGTCGGGCTCATGATTGCTTTGGCGCTAAATGGACCAATTCCTGGACGGAGCGTGTTGAGGCTTGTTTTCTTCATCCCGTTCATCGCCAATACCGTGGCCATCGCAGCCGTCTGGATCATGATCTATCACCCACGATACAGTCCTCTGAACACGACGCTTCGCAGCCTTGGTATCGATGACCCACCCTTGTGGCTTGCATCATCGCAGTGGGCCATGCCTGCGCTCATTATCATGGCGGTTTGGGCCGGGGCGGGATATGCCTCGATCATCTACCTCGCGGCTCTGCAAAGCCTGCCCGCTGATTTGTATGAAGCTGCGGATATCGACGGAGCGGGCGCGTTCCAGAAGTTCCGGGCGATTACCTTTCCCTTGCTGACACCGACCACGTTCTTCCTGCTGGTCACCGGGTTTATTGGCGCATCCCAGTCATTCGGCATCATCAATCTCATGACGGGTGGCGGGCCAGGCCGGTCCACAACCGTGGTTTCCTATTACATCTATCAAAATGCCTTCCAGTTTTATCGTTTCGGATATGCAGCGGCAATGGCATGGCTGATGTTCCTGCTCGTGTTGTTACTCACGCTTGGGCTCTGGATCTTTCAACGACGTGCAGTCACGTACGATTAGGAGAAGTCGATGTTGTCTGTCATGCCAAATGCTAGGGTCCGCCGGAAGGGAACGTCCCGCCGCGTTCAAACTCGATCGGATCGGAGCCGCTGGTTGGCGATTTCGATCGTGATGTGGGTTCTTGCGCTCCTGTTCCTGACGCCGTTTGTCTGGATGCTGGTGTCGTCGATGAAGCGCGATCTGGATGTCTTTCGCCTGCCCGTTACCTGGATTCCCGATCCCTTCTCATTCCGTGGATATGAGCGCATTCTGCATGGGAAATATGCGTTCCATCTATTTCTGACCAACTCCCTTATCGTGGCCATTGCGAGGGTTGTGGGGGAATTGACGACAGCGTCTCTGGCAGCTTACGCGTTTGCGCGGATGCAGTTCAAGGGGCGGGATTTCCTTTTTCTACTCTATATCAGCACCATGATCATTCCGTATCAAATGTTGCTCGTGCCGAGATTCATCCTTTACCGCCAGTTGCACATATTCGATACGCTTTGGGCGCTGATTCTTCCCGGCATCTTCACGGCGTTCGGGACCTTCCTGCTTCGCCAGACCTTCATGACGATTCCGGAAGATCTGTCAGACGCGGCACGACTGGACGGTGCCTCCGAATTCCAGATCTACCGGCAGATCATCCTGCCGTTGGCAAAACCTGCCCTGGCATCATTGGCGATCCTGGCGTTTGTCTGGAGCTGGAACGACTATGAGACGCCTCTGGTGATGCTCACATCTGAATCCAACTTCACGGTTCCGCTTGGCTTGACGCGCTATATGGATGAGCAGGGCGGATACAGTCCATCGTTGGTGATGGCAGGGGCCGTCGCTTCGATCATTCCGGTGTTCATCGTGTTCCTCATGCTCCAGCGACACTTTATCCAGGCGCTTACTCGCACCGGGATGAAGGGGTAGAGACGTTTTCGACGGCATTTCTTACCGTCGAAAAGATCATAGGGAGTCCGGATGGTTCGTGTAGGGGCAGGCGGCTTTAGCTCGCTGCCCATCGGCGCCAGCCTGTCCTGAGCGAGCGCAGCGAGTCGAATGGATCGATCATCAAAGGTCACCCCAGCTTGTTTACCCGGAATTCCGTATCAGGCCAGCGAACCAATATCTGGTTCGCTGGCCTGATTGAGCGTGGGGTCTGGTTTTCCTGCTTACCCGAGGTACTTCTCGAACCAGGTCAGGACGCGCGTGTGGAAGTCCAGCCGATGCTGGGCGGGGCCGCCACGAAGCATCAGGTGGGCGCCGCCAGGATAACGTACGAACTCGGTTTCGCAATTGGCCTTGAGCAAGCCGACGAAGAGTTCCTCACCCTGGCCGATGGGACAGCGATCGTCCGCCTCGCCGTGCACGATCAGGGTTGGGGTGACGGCGTTCTGAACGTACTCCGATGGGGAGCGTTCCTTCATGAACGCAGCCACATCCGGATCGAGCGGTGAGCCCTTCCACTGGGTTTCGCAGAAGACGTGACCGATGTCGCTGGTGCCGTACATCGACTGGAAGTTGAAGACGGGTGCGCCGCAGACAGCGGCTTTGAAGCGATCGGTTTGACCGATGGCCCATGAGGTCATGTACCCACCGTAGGAATAACCATAGATTCCGGACCGGTTGGCATCGACATACGGGCGCGACTCAACCTCATCGAGGATACCCTGCAGATCCAGCCAATCTTCTCCACCCCAGTCGCGGCGGACAGCTTCTCCGAATTTCCGGCCGTAGGTGCCAGAGCCACGAGGGTTCGGGGCAACGACAAGGATGCCATTGGAAGCCAGCAACTGGGCGCCAAGGTTCCAGGTGTAACCATGGTTCCCATGCGGGCCGCCATGCACGTCAAGCACGACCGGGTATTGCTTCGACTCGTCGAAATTTGCTGGTTTGTAGAACCACGCATCGATTGTCCAGCCATCGCGGTCGATGGAGATCGGTTCGACCTGGGCCGGGGGCGTCTGGGCAAAGAATGCCGCGTTCGGATCGAGGATGATGTTCGTTTCCCCTGTTTCGAAGCTGTACACCACGAGTTTGCCCGGTCCTTCGAGATCGGAACGACCTTGCACCACGAGGGACCCGGCGTCGTTGATGCTCAATCCCGCGTGCGTTGCCTTCCAGCTTGCGATTTCGGTCAGGTCTCCCGAGTCCGTATCGATAGTCCAGAGACCGCTGGCTCCAGCCTTGACGCCATGAACGAGCGCGGTTCGGGCATCCAGCCAAACCGGTTGGGCGGGGCCGGAAATCGTGGGATATCCGGATTCTGGCGAGAATTGCAGGTCCTCGGTGAGTTGTTTGGTTTCGCCTGACGCCATGTCGTATCGATAGTACTCGTGTTGCGGGGATGATTCCGGATAACCGTCGAAGAGGATGAAGCTACCATCCTGCGACCAGGCCCAGGTGCCGATACCGCCGTCTTCCCATCCCACGGTTGTTGGATCGCCACCATCGACCGGGAAGATGCCCAATGTCGAGTGCATGCCGTTACGATTGGAAACTTTCGCACCGATGCTGGCGCCGTCCGGGGACCAGGCGGGGGCGCTGTGATCCTGGAGCTCGGTGGTGATCTGGCGGCGCTCGCCGCTGGCGACATCGACGACCAGAACCTGATGGCGGACATCGTTCAGGAAACCACGGCTGTCCTGCTTGTAATCGATGCGGCGGATGACACGGACAGCCGGCGCGAGCGATGGATCTCGCGGGGCTTCCTCCGGGTTCTCGGGATCAACGGGGACGGTGTAGGCGATCTGCGAGCCGTCCGGGGACCAGACGAGGCTTCCCGGTTTCTGGACGTGAGAGGTGATGGTGCGGGCCTCGCCGCCGTTGAGCGGCAGCACGCAGATCGCGAAGCCATCGTCGCCGCGTTTGGAGACGAAAGCGATGGACGTATCATCCGGCGACCAGATGGGATCAGAGGTTGAGGTTCCGGCCTGTGTCAACTGACGCGCGTTGGTGCCATCTGGATCGATCAACCAAAGATGACTGATGCTTTTGGCGGTGCCGCGCTCGGTGCCACCGAGAATGTAGGCGATGTGGTTTCCATCGCCGGAAACTTTCGGTGTGCCAACGGTTTTCAGATCGAATATCAAGGCGTCAGGAGTCAGGTGGCGTGTTTCAGCCGGTGCAGTTGTTGCCATACGTCGCTGTGGCCTTTC
>Ga0182747_1001850_pt1 | contig 15635 bp, 13 predicted proteins | sample eDN3rd30CBELigBY_FD_128526 | JGI IMG/M metagenome (GOLD analysis project Ga0182747, IMG submission 128526) | Enriched backyard soil microbial communities from Emeryville, California, USA - eDNA 3rd pass 30_C BE-Lig BY (version 2) (version 2) | ecosystem: Environmental > Terrestrial > Soil >...
GACAACACGTCGATGACGGTGGAGCTGATCGCTCCGATCGCGATGGATGAGGGACTGCGGTTCGCCATCCGTGAGGGCGGTCGCACCGTGGGCGCCGGCCGCGTCACCGAGATCCTCAAGTAGAGACGACGACAACATGGCAGACGCCCAGAAGATCCGCATCCGACTCAAGGCCTACGACCACGAGGTCATCGACCAGTCGACCAAGAAGATCGTGGAGACGGTGCTGCGCACCAACGCCACGGTCCGGGGTCCCATCCCGCTTCCGACGAGCAAGCACCGCTACACGGTGATCCGCTCGCCGCACAAGTACAAGGACTCCCGCGAGCACTTCGAGATGCGCATCCACAAGCGCCTGCTCGACATCCTCGAGCCCACGCCCAAGACGGTCGACTCGCTGCAGCGCCTCGACCTCCCGGCTGGCGTCGACATCGAGATCAAGCTCCAGACGGCCTGATCGCCGCCCCTTCCGGGGGCTGCGGTTCGACGAAGTCCGGTGATGGGCGCCTTCGGGCGCCCATCACCGCGTCCGGGCTCAGGTCCCGCCGGTGAGGGCGTGCAGCCAGCGGGGCCCGACCGCCTCGAGCGTGTGGTGGCGCTCCACGTGGTCGCGCAGGGCTTCGGGTCCGGCGGTGGGCCGGGCGGCGACGACCTCGGCGACCGTCGCCGCCAGGTCGCCCGGGTCGGTGGGATCGACCAGCCAGCCCCGGCCCTCGGCGAGGAGGCCGTCGAGGCCTCCGGCGCCGCGGCAGGCGATGACGGGAACGGAGCGAGCCGCGGCCTCGAGGGCCACGAGCGGGAGGGGGTCCTCCCGGCTCGGGACGACCAGCGCGGCGGGTTCGTGGACGACCGACCACGGGTCGGCCACCGGGGCGTGGTGCAGGATCGGGAGCGGCGCGTCGACGGCGAACGCCCACCCGGGTTCGAGCGCTCGCCCGATCCAGTGCCACCGCAGCGTCGGCTCGCGCCGGCGCAGGACGTGGGCGGCGGCGACCGCCCGGTCGGTGCCCTTGCGCCAGCCGGCCTCGCCGACCGACACGACGTCGGTGCGGCCCCGTGCCGCGCTCGAGACGAGGTCGACGGTCCCCCCGACGATCGACAGGCGATCGTCGGGGACCCCGAGCGAACGGGCCAGCGATGCGACCGGCTCGGAGACCGCCAGCACCTGATCGGCGGCGGCGAGGGAGGGGAGCGAGCTGGGCCCGATGCTGCGCCGCACCGCGACCTCGAGCTCGTGGAGGTGGACGACGATCCGGGGCGCCGCTTCGGCACGGAGGGCTTCGGCCACCGGCCAGGCGCCGGCACCCTGCACGAGGACCGTGTCGGGGGCCGGGAGGTTCCGGATCCGGCGGCGCCACGCAGCTCCGAGCACCGCGGCGCCGGCATCGGTCCGCCCGAGGTGCGACGCGCCGGCCGCAACGGTGGCGGCACGAGATCGCCCGTCGGCCGGTTCGAGGGCGGTGACCCCGATGCCGGCGCGCTCCAGCTCGGTGCGCAGGGGCCCGTCGTGGCGGGCGATGAGGTGCAGGTCGACGGCTTCGCTCGTGGCCGGCCAGGTGGCCAGCCGGGCCAAGGCGATGGGGACGCCGGTCCGCCCGAGGTCGCGCACGACCGCCCACACGACCGGGCGGGTGGCGGTCACCCCCGTCCTCCGGTGAACGCCTGGAGCAGGGCGGGCGCCAGCCGGTCGGTGGTGCGGGCGGTCGCCGCCGCCCGGAGCGCGGCCCCGGCCTCCGCTCGGCCGGCGCCGTCATCGAGCAGCGCCTCGACGGCATCGGCCACGGCGACCAGGTCGCCTGCATCGGCCACGAGGTGGCCCAGCCCGGCCGTCCGCAGGAGGTCGGCGGCGCCGCCGGTGTCCCAGGTGACCACCGGGATGGCCCGCAGGCCGGCTTCGATGACCACGAGCGGTGCCGGATCCTCGCGGGCCAGGTGCACGACGACCCCGCTGGCAGGCCACCACGGGCCGACGTCATCGACCGGACCGACCAGGTCGAGCACGTCTTCGAGCCCCGCAGCAGCGCGGTCGGTGCGGACGAGGTCGGCGTAGGGGCCGTCGAGCGGTCCGCCCACCCAGGCGCTGCGCAGGTCCCGACCGCGCTGGCGGAACAGCGCGGTGAGCGCCACGAGGTGGTCGGCGCCCTTGCGGGGCACGAGCGAGCCGACTCCGACGACGTCGTGCGGCGGGTGCGCCGTGGCCTGCCCCGCGGCGGCGCCGTCACCGAGCGGGTCGACGAACGAGCCGACGACCGACACGCGGTCTTCGGCCACACCCCACCGCTCGGTGGCCATCGCCGCCACGCGGGCCTCGACCGCGACGATGCGGGAGGTCGCCTCGAGCAGGATCGCCCGCTCGGATGCCGGGACGACGCGGTCGGCCACGCCGTCGAGCTCGTGGAGCCACAGGACCAGGCGGCGGCCGCCCCGGGCGACAGCAGCGGCCGAGCGCCAAGCGGCGACGCTGGCGGCCACGACGGTGACGTCGGCCCCCGTCGGCGGCCGGGCGGTGAGCAGGGCGCCGCGCCGGGCCCAGCGGCCGGCGGAGAGCCCGCCGAGCGCGTCGGCCGCGGCCACCACCTCCCCCGCGGCCCGGGCACGGACGTGGGTCGGGGCGACGGCCTCGAACCCGGCGACCAGGGGCCCGCCCCGATCGAGCAGCACCTCGACGTGGGCCGCGCCCGAGGCTGCGGCCCAGCGGGCGAACGCCAGGGCGGTGAGCGGCGCGCCCGTGGCGCTGGCGTCGTGACCGACGAGCACGACCCGGGGCACGGCGATCACGGCGGGCAGTATCCCACGGACCGCCCGGCGGCCGGAGGTGAGCGCCGTGTTGACGCTCCTGTCAGCAGCGCCGGAGACTACGGGGCTCCGGCGTGCCCTCGCTAGGGTGGGGAGCCGTTCGAGGGGGAAGTCGTGGACAGTCCAGGAGACGAGCACCCGGCGCGCGTGGCCGTCGTCGGCTGCGGTGCATGGGGCAAGAACCACGTGCGGACCCATGCCTCGATCGGGTCGTTGGCGGCCGTGGTCGACCCGGTGCCGAGCGTTGCCGAGGCCCACGCCGCCACCTACGGCGTGGCGGCGCGCACGTTCGACGAGGTCCTGGCCGACGCCACCGTCGACGGCGTGGTGATCGCCGCGCCGGCAGCCGACCACGCCCGACTCGCCGAGGCTGCGCTGGCGGCCGGCAAGCACGTGTTCGTGGAGAAGCCGCTGGCCCTCACGGTGGGCGATGCCGAGCGGGTGGTGGCTGCGGCGGCGGCGGCCGATCGCGTCGTGATGGTGGGCCACCTGCTCCAGTACCACCCCGCGTTCTTGGCACTGCGCGACCTGGTGGATGCGGGTCGCCTCGGCGAGCTCCGCTACCTGTACTCCAACCGGTTGAACCTCGGGCAGTTCCGCCAGGAGGAGAACTCGCTCTGGAGCTTCGCCCCGCACGACCTGTCGATGCTGCTCAGCCTGGTGGGCGAAGAACCCGACCGGGTCTGGGCCACCGGTGCGGCCTACCTGACCGACGGCATCGCCGACGTCACGACCACCCACCTGGCGTTCCCGGGCGGGCCGCACGCCCACGTGTTCGTGTCGTGGCTGCACCCGTTCAAGGAGCAGCGCCTGGTGGTGGTCGGCAGCGAGGCCATGGCCGTCTTCGACGACTTGAACGACTGGCCCGACAAGCTCGTCCTCTTCGAGCACGGCGTCGACTGGTCCGACGGCCGGCCGCGGCCGAAGAAGGCCGATGGTGCACCCGTGCCCCTGGACCAGACCGAGCCGCTCCGCGTCGAGTGCGAGCACTTCCTCGCGTGCATCCAGACCGGTGCGACGCCCCGCACCGACGGCCTCGAAGGCCTCCGGGTCCTCCGGGTGCTCGCCCAGGCCCAGGCGTCGCTGGGGTCGATCGGGTCCGGGTTCGTGCAAGGCGGTGGGGGAGCGTGAGCGAGGAGGACGTCTTCGTCCACGAGTCCGCGTACATCGACGATGGGGCGGAGCTCGGTGCCGGGACCAAGGTCTGGCACTTCTCCCACGTGCTGCCCGACACCCGCATCGGCGCCGGGTGCACGCTCGGCCAGAACGTGGTGGTCGGACCCGGCGTGGTGGTGGGCGACCGTTGCCGGATCCAGAACAACGTGAGCGTCTACGCCGGCGTGACCCTCGAAGACGGCGTGTTCTGCGGGCCGTCCTGCGTGTTCACGAACGTCTACAACCCCCGCGCCGAGGTGTCTCGCAAAGACGAGTTCCGTGCCACGGTCGTGCGGCGGGGCGCCACCATCGGTGCCAACGCCACCATCGTCTGCGGCAACGAGATCGGCGCGTACGCGTTCGTCGGCGCGGGGGCGGTCGTCAACCGGCCGGTGCGCGCCCATGCGCTCGTCGTCGGTGCTCCCGCTCGTCAGATCGGGTGGATGAGCCACGACGGGGAGCGGCTCGGAGACGACCTAACGTGTCCCCGCAGCGGAAGGCGCTACCAGGAGGTCGGGGGCGAGCTGCACGAGATCGTCGACCTCGGCCAGGAGGCCTGACATGCAGTTCATCGACCTGGCTGCGCAGCAGCGTCGGATCCGCGAGGCCGTCGACGGCGCCGTCGGCCGCGTGCTCGACCACGGGCGCTACATCATGGGGCCCGAGGTGGCGGCCCTGGAGGCGGACCTCGCCGCGTTCGTGGGTGGAGGGGCGGTGGTCTCCTGCGCCAGCGGCACCGATGCCCTGGTGATGGCCCTCCTCGTGCGAGGCGCGGGCCACGGCCAGGCGGTCTTCGTGCCGTCCTTCACGTTCGCGGCGACGGCGGAGGCCGTCGCCCTCCTCGGTGCCACGCCCGTGTTCGTCGACATCGATCCGGTGACCTTCAACCTCGACCCGGCCAGCCTCGACGCCGCGGTCCGGGGCCTCGACTCGGGCCTTCGCGCTGCCGGCGTGATCCCCGTCGACCTCTTCGGCCTCCCCGCCGACTACGACGCCATCGATGCCGTGTGCGCTGAGCACGGGCTGTGGGTCATCGCTGACGCCGCCCAGGGCTTCGGCGGTGCGATCGGCGACCGCAGGGTCGGCCGGTTCGCTCCGCTGACCACGACGTCGTTCTTCCCGGCCAAACCGCTCGGCTGCTACGGCGACGGCGGCGCCGTCGTGGCGCTGGACCCCGATGACGCCGCCGTGCTCCGGTCGGTGCGCGTGCACGGTTCGGGCTCGGACAAGTACGACAACGTGCGCCTCGGCATCAACGGCCGGCTCGACACCCTCCAAGCCGCGATCCTCATCGAGAAGCTCCGGATCTTCCCGGAGGAGCTCGAGCTTCGCCAGCAGGTCGCTGGGGCCTACACGGAGGCGCTGGCCGGGCACGTCGCCACACCGGTGGTGCCCGACGGCGTGACCTCGGCCTGGGCGCAGTACACCGTGCGCGTCCCCGAGCGCGACGCCGTCGCCGCGGCGCTGAAAGACGCCGGTGTGCCCACCGCCGTCTACTACCCGCTGCCGCTGCACCGGCAGACGGCCTACGCCGCCTACCCGGTCGGCTCCGGCGGCATGGCCCACAGCGACCAGGCCGCCACCGAGGTCCTGAGCCTGCCGATGCACCCGTACCTCGACGCCGTGGATCAAAAGACCGTCGTCGAGGCGCTCATCGCCGCCGTCGAGCGCCGATGAGCACCGAAGGAGGCGCGCCGGCCCCGGTCGGGTTCGCCACGCCGCACATCGTCGACGCCGACGTCGAAGCCGTCAGCCGGGTCCTGCGCTCGGGCTGGCTGAGCACCGGTGCTGAGTGCCATGCGCTGGAGGCCGAACTGGCCGAGCGCGTCGGCGCCCCGCACGTGATCGCCGTGTCCTCGTGCACCGCGGCGCTCGAGATCTCGATCGCGTCGCTGCGGCTGCCGCCGGGCGCCCGTGTCGGCGTGCCGACGTGGACGTTCGTCGCGTCGGCGTCGTCGGTGGTCCACCAGGGGGCGGTCCCGGTCCTGCTCGACATCGACGAGCACACCCTGAACATCTCGCCGAGCGCCGTCGAGGCGGCCATCGCCGACGGCATCGACGCCCTCGTGGTCGTGCACTTCGCCGGCACGCCCGTCGACCGCGCCGTGCTGGACCTGGCCCACGACGCCCGGATCCCCGTGATCGAAGACGCCGCCCACGCACTGGGTGCCGCAGACCACCGCGGCCCCATCTCGGGCGCTGGCACGGTGAGCGCCTGCTACTCGTTCTACGCCACCAAGAACCTCACCTCGGCGGAAGGCGGCGCGCTCGCCACCCACGACGGCGAGCTCGCCCGCTTCGCCCGGAGCCAACGGCTCCACGGGCTGTCGAACGATGCCTGGGACCGCTACCGGGTGGGCGGCACCAGCGAGTACGACGTGGTCGAGCCCGGGTACAAGGCCAACCTCCCCGACGTGCTGGCGGCGCTGGCGCGCTCGCAGCTCCACCGCTTCGACGAGATGCAGGTCCGGCGCCGGGCGATCGTCACGCGCTACCGGTCGGCCATGGCCGGGATCGACGGCTGTGCGGTGATCCCGAGCGTTCCCGACGGCCGATCGGCGGATCACCTCTTCGTGGTGCTCCTCCCGGAGGGCGTCGACCGCGGGAAGGTGATCACCGCCATGACGGACGCCGGCATCGGGACCGGGATCCACTTCCGGCCGCTCCACACCTTCTCCTGGTTCCGCGACCACGCCCCGGTCGGCCCCACCGGGGTCGCCGCCGCCGATCGTCTCGCCGGACGAGCCCTGAGCCTGCCGCTGCATGCCGGGCTCACCGATCAGGAGGTAGATCGGGTCGTCGACACGCTCGGTGGCGCGCTGTCGTGAGCCTCGGGCCTGCGAGCGCGTCGCGCTGGCTGCGCTTTCGGACCTCGGTCGTCGACCGCTTGGTGGCGCTGGTGCTCGCACCGGTCCTGGCCCCCGCCGTCGCCGTGCTCGGATGGAGGGTCAAGCAGGGCGACGGCGGCCCGCCGCTCATCGCCCTTCCCCGCGTCGGCCAGCGGTGCCGCCCGTTCGCGATGTGGAAGCTCCGTTCGATGCGTGCGGAGCGCCGCGACGGAGCGGCGGAAGGAGCGGTCGTCACCGCCGCCGACGACGACCGCATCACGCCGATCGGCGCCACGATGCGCCGGTGGCGACTCGATGAGCTGCCGCAGGTGTGGAACGTGATCCGCGGGGACATGGGCCTGCTCGGCCCCCGGCCGGAGACGCCTTCGATGGTCGACGCGGCAGACCCCCGCTGGATCGCCGTGTGCGCCGTGCGGCCCGGCGTCTCCGGACCGACGCAGCTCGTCGTGGAGCGGTGGGAGGCGGCGGTGATGCACGCCGAGTCCGCGGCTGACCGCTACCGCGGTGAGATCCTCCCGGTGAAGCTGGCGATCGACCGCTGGTACGTCGAGCACGCCACCCCCGTGACCGACGTCCAGGTCGTCTGGTCGATGCTCGAGCGGTTCGCGCTGGGACGCGAGGAGACCTGGATCGAGCGGGTCGTCCGCGCGCGGGTCCCCGAAGCAGAGGCGGTCCCGCTCGACGGCGCGCGGTCGCACGAAGGCGCGGGTGCGCCGTGAAGGTCACGTTCGTCGCCTTGAACTACGCGCCGTCGCGCGGTGGCGCCCAAGAGCACGTCCGGCGCGTCGCCGAGGGTCTGGTGGCCCGCGGCCACGACGTCACCGTGCTCACCACCGACGCCCTCCGCTCACCGGCTTCTCGCGAGCCGGGCCGGATCCGCGACCGGCGCGCCCGGATCGGCGGGGTGGAGGTGCGGCGCTACCCGACCCCGCTCCTCCTCCAGTGGGCGATGGCGGTGCTGCGCCGGCTCGTCTGGCGGCAGCGTCAGCGCGCCGGGGAGCCGGGCGCCGTCCCCGAGGCGGTGCCTCTGGGGCCCTGGCTCCTCGGTCCCTGGTCGCCGAGCCTCGCCCTGGCGGTCCGGCGGGCCATGCGCTCCGACGACGTGGTCATCGGCTGCTCGGCGCCCTTCACGACGGCCGTCTTGCCGAACTGGCTCCGCGTCCGCGGCGGCGCCCGGGTCGCCTCGATGCCGCTCCTGCACGCGTCGACCACCGGCCCGCACCCAGCGCTGGGCCGGGCTCTGCGCACGAGCGACCTCGTGTTCGCCTCCACGGACTTCGAGGCCCGCATCGACCGCTCCGTCGGGATCTCCTCGTTGCGCGTCGGCGTCGTGCCCCCGGGGGTGGCCCCGCTCGACTACCCGGTCCTCGACCCGCAGGACGCCCGTGCTCGGTGCGCCCTCCCCGAGCGTCCGACCGTGGGGTTCATCGGCAGGCTGGCGGCGTACAAGGGCGTCGACACGCTCCTGGACGCGGCACCGGCGATCTGGGAGGCGGCCCCCGACACCACGGTGCTCATCGCCGGGAGCGCGACCGGTTGGGACGGGTTCCGCTCGCCCGCCGTGGCCAACGTCGGCGGGGATCGCCTGGTGATCCGCGAGGGCTTCCGCGACGAGGAGCGGGCGTGGCTGTACGCCGCCTGCGACGTGGTGGTCCATCCGTCGCGCGACGAGTCGTTCGGGCTCGTCGCCCTCGAGTCCTGGGCGGCCCGGCGTCCCGTGGTGCTGGCCGACATCCCGTGCGTGCGGAGCTTCGCCGAGGAGGGCCGCACCGCCGAGATCGTGCCTCCGGGCGATCCTGCGAGCCTGGCGCAGAAGGTGGTCGATCTCCTCGGTGACCCGGCCCGCCGGGAGCGCCTCGCTGCGGCCGGCAACGCCGAGATCGCCGGTCAGTTCGACTGGGACCGGATCTGCGATGCCTGGGACGAGACGCTCGGGTGCCTCGCTGCGGAGGGCCGCTGAGATGTGCGGGATCACCGGCATGGTCGTCCGGGCGGGGTTGACGGACGAAGACCGCCACGAGGTCGCCGCCTTGACCGAGCTGATGGCCCGGCGCGGCCCCGACGACGTCGGGGCCTGGGACGACGGCGCGGTGTGCGCCCTCGGCTTCCGCCGGCTGTCGATCATCGACCTCAGCGAGGGTGGGCACCAGCCGATGGTGTCGGCGGACGGCCGCCACGTGCTCGTGTTCAACGGCGAGATCTACAACCACCGCGAGCTGCGCGCCGAGCTCGAGCGCGAGGGGCGCCGGTTCCGATCGGCGAGCGACACCGAGGTGGTCCTGCAGGCGCTCGAGACGTGGGGCCGCCCGGCGCTCGCCCGTCTGAACGGCATGTTCGCGATCGGCTGGTACCGGGTCCACGAGCAGACGCTGCTGCTCGCCCGCGACCCGGTGGGGATCAAGCCGCTCTCGTGGTGGTGGTCGCCAGAGGCGTTCGTGTTCGGCTCGCAGTACGACCAGGTCGTGCGCCACCGCCGCTGTGAGCGGGAGCGCGTCGACCCCGAGGTGCTGGGCCTCTACCTGCGGCTCGGGTTCGTCCCCGCCCCCCACGGGGTGATCGAGGGCACCGGCCAGGTCGAGCCGGGCCACTGGCTCGAGGTCCGCGCCGGACGGGCTCCCGAGGTGGGCGTCTTCCGCGGCCCGCTGGCGGCCGTCCCGGTGGGGGAGCGCCTGCGCGGGCGCGAGGCCGACGACGCGGTGGCGGAGGTCGTCCAGCGCTCGGTCGAGCGCCAGATGGTGGCCGACGTGCGCGTGGGCGTGTTCCTCTCCGGCGGCGTCGACTCGCCGCTCGTCGCCTCGGCGATGACCGACGCCGCGACCGAACGGGTGCACGCCTTCTCCATCGGCACCGATGATCCCGAGATGGACGAGTCGGCGGCGGCGAGCGCCTACGCCCGCCAGCTCGATGTCGACCACCACCTGCGCCGGATCCGAGGCGATGGCGCGGTCTCGCTGGTGGACGACGTCGCCCAGGCCTACCCCGAGCCGTTCGGCGACTACTCGTCGTTCCCCACGCTCTTGGTGTCCCAGCTCGCTTCCGAGCAGGTGAAGGCCGTCTTGTCGGGCGACGGCGGCGACGAGCTCTACTGGGGGTACCCGCGCTTCGCGAAGGTGCGAGCCGCCCGCCGGTGGTTCCGGTTGCCGGCGACGGCGCGGCGCGCCGCGTACCTGGCCACGAAGCCCGCCCCCAACGTGAAGCGGCCGCCCCGCGGGATCATGTTCGCCACCATCGGCGACTGGTACCTCGACGCGCACTCCGGGCTGCGCTCGCAGGACCTGGCGTCGCTGGCGCCGGGCCTCCTCGGCCTCCCGTCCTCGTTCACCGGCTTCGACCTGCCGGGACTCCCGACCGACGACGAGCTGCTCCAGTGGGTCCGGAGCAACGAGCTCGCCTACCACCTGCCGATGATCCTCCAGAAGGTCGACCGGGCGAGCATGCACCACGGCCTGGAGGTGCGGGTGCCCCTGCTGGACCTGGAGATGATCGACCTCGCCGCCCGCATCGACCCGTCGGCCGCCCTGCAGGGCACGACCGGCAAGGTCGTGCTGCGCAAGGCCCTGGCGGCCCGGGTCGACCCGGCGACGATCCCCCAAGCCAAGAAGGGGTTCACGGTGCCGCTCGGCCGCTGGCTCCGCGAGGACCTCCGGCCGCTGGTCGAGGAGCGGCTGCTGCGGCCCGACGCCTTTCCTGCGGGAGCGATCGACCGTGCCGCCGTCGCCGCCTGGTACGAGGACCACCGCCGCGGCCGGCTCGACCGCACCCGCGGGCTGTGGAACCTCCTCGCGCTCCAGCTGTGGGCCGACACGCACCTGCGGCCGCTGCCCACGCGCCCGGTGGAGGAGGCGGTCCGATGACCCGCGTCACGCTGATCCTGAACGAGCACGGCGCCCCCTCCGAGACGTTCCAGCGCACGTTGGCGCGCACCTTGGCCGCGGGCGGCTACGACGTCACGGTGCACGCGCTGGCCGGCGCGCTGCCGTCTGGTCCACCGCTCCACCCCCGAGTCACGGCTTCGGTGGGCGATCTGGCCCGCGGCACCCGAGCCGCCCAGCTGCGCGGCGCGGTCCGCGACGCCGGACCGCTGGCTCACGCCGCCCGCCTCGCCCGGGCGCGCTACGGCTGGACCTCGCGGGCGGCGGTCGCGGCGGCTCACGCGGCGCCGATCCTCGCCACCGAGCCCGACATCGTCCACCTGGGCTTCAGCGGGATCGGCGTCGCCCTCGCCGACGTCTGGCCCCTCCTCGGCGACGTGCCCCTGGTGGTGAGCTGCCGGGGGAGTGCGGAGCTCGTGCAGCCGCTGCTCGACCCGACCCGCGGCCCGGCGCTGCGCCGCCTCTTCGCGCGCACCGACGTCATCCACGTCGTGGCCGCCGCCGTGGGTGAGGCGGTCGTGGCCCTGGGTGCCGATCCGGGCAAGGTGCGCGTCGTGCGGCCAGCGGTCGACCTGGACCGCTGGCGGGTGCGCCCGCCGGTCGCCTACGAGGGTCCGGTGCGGCTCGTGTCGGTCGGCCGGCTCGTCCCGGCAAAGGGCCTCGACGACCTCTTCGCCGCCGTCGCGATCCTGCGCGGCTCGGGTCTCGACGTCACGTTGACCGTGATCGGCGACGGTCCGCACCGCGATCCGCTTCGCCTCCGGGCCGCCCGCTCCGGGCTCGACGGCGCGGTCGACCTCGTCGGCCGCCGCACCCCCGACGAGGTCGCAGCCGCCCTGGCCGAGGCCCACCTCCTGGTCTCGCCCAGCTGGTCCGAGGGCATCAGCAACGGCGTGCTCGAGGCCATGGCGAGCGGGGTCCCCGTGGTCTCCACCGACGTGGGCGGCATGGGCGAGGTCATCACCGATGGCGTCGACGGCTGGCTGGTGGGGGCGGGTCGTCCCGACCAGCTCGCCACGGCCATCAGGCAGGCGGTGGAAGGCCCAGACCACCTCGCCGCCGTCGTGGCCAACGCCCGGGCCCGCGTCGAGTCCGAGTTCGGGCTGGCACGCCAGTCGGCGGCGTGGCTTGCCATCTACGGTGGAACGTCCGGCGGAATCGAAGTTCACGAGGAGCCCACGCCATGACCGCGACCGCACCGGCGAGCGCGACCCCCGCCCAACCCGGCGAACCCGGCGAGCCCGGTGGCACCGGCAGTGCCGGCGACGGCGTCGACGGCCCGAAGGGGCTCATCACCACCTACCGTCCGCTGTTCGTCGGGGAGGGCGGTGCCATCGCGCTGCAGGCGATCATCGCCTTCTTCGGCGGCCTCGCCGAAGCCGTCCTGCTCGTGCTCGTGGCCAAGGTCGCCCTGGCGATCGGCGGTGACGCCGAAGACCTCGGTGGGCTCGGGCCGCTCAACTCGGTCGACCTCAGCATCGGGTCGATGTTCTGGCTGGCCGCCGCCTTGACCATCGCCCGGTTCACCTTCCAGACGCTGGCCGGGCACCTGTCCGCCGGCCTCGTGGCCCGTCGGGTGACGGCGCTGCGAGAGGGCACCTTCAACGACTACGCGACGGCGTCGTGGGCGATGCAGTCGTCGTTCGACGAGGCCGCCGTGCAGGACCTGCTGGTGCGCCACGTGGCCAAGGTGACGAACCTGCTCGTGCAGGTGTGCGCCAGCATCGTGGTGGCCGTCACCCTCGTCACCCTGCTGGGTTCCGCGTTCGTGATCGACCCGCTGTCGTCGTTGCTCGTGATCGTCACCGGCGGCGTGCTGTTCGTGCTCCTGCGGCCGATGAGCGCGATCGCGAAGCGCTACTCGCAGATCCAGCTGAAGGCCGGTCGGGCCTACGCCAACGCTTCGCTCGAGGCCATCGGCTTGAGCTTCGAGATCCGGGCGTTCGGCGTCAACGAGGAGGTGGCTCGCCGCCTCGCCGACGCCACCGAGGCGGAGGTGCGCCCCATCTACGTGAGCCAGCTGCTCCAACGGGTCGTCGCCGCGACCTACCAGCTCTTCGCCCTCGGCATCGTCCTCTTCGGCCTCTACGCCGTCTGGGAGTTCTTCGACCGGCCCCTGGCGTCGCTCGGCGCCATCGTCGTCATCCTCGTGCGCTCCATGAACATGGCGAGCGGTCTCCAGGGCACCTACCACTCGGCCGTCGAGACGGCCCCGTTCGCCGGCGGGCTGATGGAGCAGCGGGCCCGCTTCCGCGCGTCGGCGCCCGAGCACGGCGACGACGTGCCCCCGGAGCGCAGCGCGCTCGAGTTCCGCGACGTGTCCTACCGGTACGCGCCCACCGCAGAGCTCGCGCTCGACTCCGTGTCGTTCGAGGTCAACCACGGCGAAGCCGTCGGCGTCATCGGACCATCGGGCAGCGGCAAGTCGACCCTGATCCAGTTGGTGCTGCGGCTCCGCGAGCCCACGACCGGCCGGTACTTCATCGGTGGTGTCCCGAGCACCTCCATCGACGACGACGCCTGGTTCCAGCAGGTCTCGTTCGTGCCGCAGGACTGTCGCCTGGTGAACGACGACGTCATGGCGAACATCCGGTTCTTCCGCCCCGAGATCAGCGACGATGCGGTGGTGGAAGCGGCGAAGCGGGCCCACGTCCACGACGAGATCATGGCCATGCCCGACGGCTACCAGACCCAGCTCGGCAGCCGTGGCGGCAGCCTGTCGGGTGGCCAGCGCCAGCGGGTGGCCATCGCCCGCGCCCTGGCCACCCGGCCGCAGCTCCTCGTGCTCGACGAGCCCACGAGCGCCCTCGACATGCGCAGCGAGTCGCTCGTCCACGAGACGCTGACGAACCTCCAGGGCTCGGTGACGATGCTGATCATCGCCCACCGCCTCTCCACCCTGAAGACGTGCGATCGGATCATGGTCTTCGGCGGCGGGCACCTGCAGTCGTTCGGCGAGCGCGGCGAGCTGGAGGAGGGCAACGAGTTCTACCGGGAGGCCATCTCCCTCTCGAAGCTGCGGTCATGATCATCCGACGCGACGCCCGCCGCACCGGCGACCGCCAGTTCGAGCGCTTCCGCCCTCGGCCGGGGAGCGACTACATCGCCAGCGGCTTCGCCCTCGCCTGCTTCACCGAACTGGTCGAGCGGCGCCGGCCCGGGTCGATCCTCGAGATCGGCGCCGGCATCGGCGCCATCACCGACACCGTGCTGAACGCCCGCGAGCGAGCCGGCCGCGCCGACGGCACCTACGTCGCCATCGAGGACATCTCCTTCTGCCTCGAGCAGCTCTCGGCGAACCTCGGTGCCCGCGCCGGTCAGGTCACGGTCCTGCCCCGGGCCGCGGCGATGCCGCCCGAGCTCGGCCCGTTCGACCTGGTGATCGTCGACGGCGCGGCCACCACCGACCTGTTCCCCGAGGACCGGCACCGCTTTGGGGAGTCGGCCCAAGACGACGAGGTCCGCGCCTGGCTCCCCCGCATCGCCCACCGGGGCATCGTGGCCGTCGAGAACGTCCGCCTTCCGCAGCGCAGGATCCTCGAGGCCGAGGTCGGCCGGTCCTTCGTGCACGAGCACGTCCGCCCGTTCGACAACACCCCGGGCGTGCACCTCTACCGCTTCGAGCCCACCGACGCCGAGCGGGCGCTGGCCCGAGCGGGCAACGCCGTCCGCCCGCTGTGGTTCGACCACGGCCTCCCGCTCGCCAAGCGCGTCTACGCCAAGGCGCTCCACCGTCCGTTCCCCCGCCGCGCCACGGTCGCCCCCGGCGAAGACGGCTGGGCCTGACCGCCGACCGCCCCGAGGGTCAGGTCAGAACCACTGCTCGAGGCGGTCGAGGGCGATCCAGAAGCCCTCGCCGTCGTTCTTGTGGCCCTGCCAGATCTCGGGGATGAAGCCGACGCCGGGAGCGAGGCGGTCGAGCTGGCCGGCGAGCACGGGCCAGTCGATGTCGCCCTCGCCGACCTGGATGCCCTCGCCGTCGGTCCCCTGGGCGTCGACCAGGTGGAGGTGGCGGACGTAGGGGCCCAGCTCCTCGACGAACTCGGCGAAGCTGGCGCCGCGGTGGTTGCAGGCCAGCTTCGAGTGCGACACGTCGAGGCACAGGCCGATGCCGGCGTCGCGGGCGAACTGGGCGGTGTCGGCCGGGTCGACGAACAGGTTGCAGTGCAGCTGGCCGCCCAGGTACCAGGGGAACGGCGGCAGCGTCTGGGCCACGACCTCGACGCCGGACAGGTCGAGGCGCTGGAGCCCGGCGATGACGCGGTCGTAGCGGGCGGCGCGCTCGGTGACGGCCAGCGGGTGGTCGGCGGTGAAGCCGCCGAGGCTGACGATCACGATCGGCAGGTCGGTCTTCGTGAACGACGGGGAGAGGGCGCGGGCCAGCTCGAGCGTGCGGGCCAGCTCGTCGAGCGAGCGGTTCCACCACGCGTCGTCGTCGGCAGCCAGGTTGAGGATGTGGTCGCCGCGGAACAGGTCGGGGGCGTGGACGGCGTAGCCGCTGTCGATCACCTCGGGGATGAACGCCGCCGGATCCAGTTCGAGGTCCTGGTACGAGAAGTGGAACTCGACGAAGTCCGGGCGGGCCTTGGCGATGATGGCCTGCAGGTCGTGGTAGCGGACCGGCAGGCCCCACGGCCGCCGGAACCGGTACGGCCGGGGCTCGACGCGGCCGTCGTCGAGGTCCGACGGGTAGAAGAAGTCCCCGGCCGCGACGGCCCGGGTGCTGGCCCGGCCGATCAGCTCGTCGCGGCGGTTGGGCTGGAGGCCGCGGCCCGGGCTCTTCACGCTGAGGTCGCCGGCGCTGATGATCTCGCCGACGGCGATGTCCCGGGTGGCGACGACGCTCTTGGCGAGGGTGACCCGGTTCATGGCCTCGCCCTGGCTGATGGTGCGCGTGGCGTCGGTGCCCATGGCCTCCTCGACCTGGCGGATCTCGGCCACCAGGCGGGCCAGCTCGCCGGGC
>Ga0182747_1001858_pt1 | contig 15603 bp, 24 predicted proteins | sample eDN3rd30CBELigBY_FD_128526 | JGI IMG/M metagenome (GOLD analysis project Ga0182747, IMG submission 128526) | Enriched backyard soil microbial communities from Emeryville, California, USA - eDNA 3rd pass 30_C BE-Lig BY (version 2) (version 2) | ecosystem: Environmental > Terrestrial > Soil >...
GATAGCAGCAGGTTGGTGAATGTCAGGCCGACGAGAAGCGTCGCCAGCGGTCCGATATACGGACGGAGAAAGGAGAATGCGCCGACCGCCAGCACTGCCAGAACGAGCGCGATCGGTCGGGATGTCAACGCCGGCACCGGAAAGACCCGCGCCAAGGCCCCCATGCACCAGATGGAAAAGAGCCAGACGATGCTGAAATTGGCGAACCCGAGAAAGGTGAGAACGCCGATGCCGCAAAGGAACAGGGCAAGTCGCCTGCGCAGAGGGATGGTCCCCATCAAGGGCGCAAACAAAAGTGGAAAGAGAAGGTAGTACCAGAATTCGTTCGCAAGGCTCCATAGCGCCAGATTGCTACCGAAGGTCGGCACGACGGTCGTTTGAAGGAAGAAGACATTGCCGAGCAACGTCGCGGCCGCATAGGAGTCCGGCGTCTCGAACCCGGCATGATTGTTCATGCCGAACGTGCTGATGCGCCAATAGTCGAGCACCCCGGTCACCAGCAGCGCCGGAACGAGCACGATATAGAGCCGCGTCACCCGCGAAAGCGCGTATCTCCTCAGGTCCATCCGCCCCGATTTCGCGATTTCGACGAGGACAGAGCCGCCGACAAGATAGCCGCTCAACACAAAGAACCAGAATACCGCCTGCGTGCCGCAATTCGCCACTGAATAGACAAGCCCGGCCGCACCATCTGTCCCATTGTTGCCGAGCGTGTAGACCCGCGCATGGAAGACGACGACGAGCGCGGCGGCAATGGCGCGAAAACAATCGAGCAGGACGGCATCATGCGGCGATATGGGGGCGCGGCCCAAGGCTCCGATCGTCCTGGCCGCGAGACTACGGAACAAGCGACTGAGCTGTAGCGGCGCTTGTCTTTTCCACCGATGCGGAAGGACGACTTTTTCCATTGCATCGTTCCGAAGAAGAGACAATCCAGATTGCCGGAAAATATTGCCGACAAGACAGATATACATTCGAATGATGCAAGGACTTTTAGGCACTCAGCAAATAGGACAAGCCGAAGACCCGCGAAGCCAGCTCCAGCGGAGCCAAGTCCCAAGCCGCGACAGCAGTCACGGCAAGGCTGAGGCAGTGCAACGGGCGTGAGCCGCTGAGACAACGCGGCTGCACTGCAGTCTCGGGAGAAAAATGGTAGCGGGAGCCCGTTGCGGGCGGAAACCCCCTTAGTAAAGCCGCCGTTTTGCTTGAGGCTTACGGCCTAGGCGAGCGGGCTCGGCCTACCGCCTTTTGTCGTGCACCCGGTTGCCGCCCCGCCTTCGGGTCCGAGCGGCCCGCGTCCGAGCTACTGACGTGATGCGCCGTGGACGGTTACAGAGTAGGACGGCGGCTCTCACCTGTCCGGCAGTCCGGCGTTGGGACTGCCGGGCTGAAGATCACGGCGGCATGTGATTAGCGCATGAGATCGTGGCGCCTGTCGCAAGACTAGTGTCGGCTTGGCTTTTCCCGTCTGACGGGAATAACGTGAACCCAAGCCGACCGATCAAGCGGGGGAAGAGGATGAGCGCGGTCTATCATATGGTGCACTATCGACGGTTCACTGCCGATGCCAAGGCGCTGAAGGGCAGGACTCTCGAGGCGCTCTGCCGCGAGGCACTGAACACTCAAACGGCCGGTGCTGCGCTTTGGGCGCGGCCGGAGGATCGCGTCTTTGATACGGCAGATGCGGATCGTCGCAAGATCTTCCTCAACAAGGTTGCCGATCTCTCTGACGCGGTCTTTGGCGAGATGTGCCTTGCTCAGGATCGGGATCTCCAAGCCCTCCTGAGCATGCAGCCTTCCGTGGTAAAACTGTCAAACCTTACGACTGCAACGGTCTACGATCTTGGCGAGCGGGAAGCGCCGACAGGCTCGCAGTTTATCCGCGGCCTCGCCTATTGGCTTGCGATCGGCGATCACGTCTTCTTTGTCAAAACGCACTCGATGACCCCCGAACTTGTGAGGCTCTATATCGACTGGTTGCTCAAGACGCGGGGGGCCGTCGTCGATCCGGAAACAACGATCATCTTCAACGCAGAGATCGACAAGGCAAAGGCGGCGGGCGACATCGGCGAGATCCGCAGTCTCCGGGTCTCGGGAAAGGCCGCGCCGCAGATGGTCGTGTCAGTACCCGCCGAGGAGCGCGAGGTCTCTACCAGTCGGCGGATCGCGGACAAGTTCGTGCAGATGCAAAAGGCAGTCCCTGTTGTCGAGGCTTTGTTCGGCAAGGCCAAGACGGAATCGCTCGTCGAGAGCCTTGGCCCCAAAGAATACTTGGCGGTGGATGCCTCAGTAAAAGTGCGGGGTTCCCGGACCGCTGAATCGCGCGCCAAGATGCAGGGCCTTGCCAACGACCTCGCCGACGCCTCCGACGCTAAGGTCCAGATTGAGGGCGCGGACGGCCGCATCGTCGACGGTGACGCGATCCTTCGAACGCGAATGCCGTTCCACCAGCCTCATGAGGGGAGCAATCTTCTGGAGTTCGACAACGTCGCGGATCAGCTGCAGGAGGTGTATTCTCGCTTCGTCAAGGACGGAAAGATCGAGGCCTGATGGCTCGTGCTGTCGCTCTGATTGCAACGGTCGCAGCGGGCGGGCTCTTCGCCTGGGTGGTTCCGCTTGTCCGGCTCTACGACGTCCTTCCGCCTTTGGTCACAGCGCTGTCGATCATGATCGCGGCAGTCTTCGTTCGACTCAACCGAGGCATGCCGGCGCTCGAGTGGAAGAGCGTCGATCCGGCCGAACGCAGAAACCTGACCGCCGCCGTCGTTCAAGTAGCAGTCGAATATGCGTGGATCGTTGCTGTCAGCGGAACCGCAGTCGCCGCTCTGCTCACACTGTCGATCGTCGGCAAGGCCGATGCAGCGCATTGGCCTGAGGTGTACCAGACGATGACATCGGGCCTGATCGGCGCTGTCGTCGGCCTCACCTGCAGCAGAATGGCCTATGTGGTCTGGCGAGACATCGACATCGTCCGACTTCAAAAACGACTGATCGATGGCATTGCAGAGCGAGATGCAACCGGAGCGCAGGCGGCAATGGCAGAGGACAAGGTCACCAGCATTCGCGCGGCCGGGCTGAGGCCTGTTGAAGTCAAGGCTCCGAAGGCCTGGGGCGACTGAGGCGACGTGATTTCGATATGCGTCTCTCCGCCTGGCACGCCTGCCGCAAGATGGCGCTTACTGTTCGCTCGGTGCTGGTTGTGATATCGGTCGCAAACAACTGCTCAGGAAGAGGTGCGCGTTGATCGAGAAAACCGAATACTCCGAGGATGAGAAGCAGGCCGCATGGGAGGAAGCTGAGCCCATCCCAGGTGAAGATCCGGCGGTGCTTCGCGTGGATTCAGTAAACAACGGCAGTGCTGTGATCTATCGCGACAAGTTCGGGTCGCCTCGCGATGGTCTCCGGCAGCCTGGACATTGGCTCATTGACGACCAGGGACGGGCGCGGCATGCCAGATACAAGTTCTCTGACGCCATAAGCGCGGATCGCGCTAGAGCTGATGATGCGCAGAAGCGAAGTGCGGCACTCCAGCTAGAAACGAACGAAGTGAAGGCGTCGGAGGCGGGTTTAAAGAACGCGGACATTTTAAATCGGCTGGACGCGCTAGAGAAAGCCGTGGCAGAGCTGCAGAAGCCCGGAACAAGATAATCCAGACTGCAGGGCCAGTATTTTCTGCCGCTCAGTCTCGATCTTGCTGTCTCTGGTCATAATTTCCTCAACCACATATAGCCCCGCCGTCGTTCTTGGCGATGGGCCGGCAATAGAAGTCGCCACGGAGTTGCCCTGCATCACAAGTGGGATGCCAACATCTCGAGCGCCTTCGCCACTATCTGAGCACCAAGTGCCAGTGCGGTGCAAAGCGCAGCGAAGGAGTTCCACTTCGACTGGACAGACAAGGCCTTTGCATAGTCGGTGACCTTGTCCAGCTCTTCCAATCCAGGGCCAATGGACGGCACCTTGACTCGCCACGAGACCACCCACAGTGCCGAGGCGCCAATTGAGAATGCCAAGGCGACGATATCGGCGATCGATTTCGCAGTAATCATTAGCCCCGATCTTTCCTCAACCTCACCCGGCCCCGCCGCAGCCTCACTCCTACCCCGCCGCCGTTCTCGCCGATGAACTCGACGCCGACTAGCTTCCTCGACTCGATCTATCGCCGCTTGTCATGCACGCGGTTTCCGCCGTCGTACCAGCCGCGATCGCCGAACTGGTCCGCCTCGCCGCGCATCATGCATTTGAGCTCATAGCCGAGATCGACACAACGCCTGCAGAGCGGCTCGCAGGGCGTCCGCTTGGCATTGGTCCGCATGCAGATGACGCGGGCGAGCGCCTCGCGCTTCGGATTAGCGACATAGGCGCGGAGCGCCTCGAGGATCACAAAGCTCGTCTCCCACGTGAGCCGAGCACCTCGGCCGGCGGCGACACGCTTCTCCAGCCGACCGATGATGGCCCACGGTGTCAGGGGTGTCCGATCATCGGGCATGATCAATAAGCACGGAACCTACGGCCCGGCCACGGACATAGCCGTAGGACGTTGCCGCGGCGCGGGCATCGTTGACCAGCAACAGCGTCTCGATGACCGCGCGAGGATCGCCGCCATGGGCCGCGACCAGGTCGTCGACCCGCCGCCGCAGGGCGCTCTCTTCCTCGTCATGTCCTGCCGCCGCTGCGCCCATCGCCGCCTCTATCCGGAATTTGTTCCCATTTTGTTCACGGTCGCAGGGGAGTCAAGGCTGGCGCCGGAATCGCTGTGGAGCGTTCGGCCGCGGCATGGCATCCTGCCGGCCATGTGCAACCTCTACTCGATCATGTCGAACCCGGATGCGATCCGCGCTTTCACGCGGGCGCTTGTCGACACGACCGGCAATTTCGAGCCGCTGCCGGGCGTCTATCCGGACTACCTAGCACCGATCGTCAGAAACACACCCGCCGGCCGCGAGCTTGCCCGCGTTCGCTGGGGGATGCCGACGCCGACAAGCATCCTGCACAAAGCCGCCGACGCCCGCGCCAACAAGCTAGAGGCCAGAGGCAAGCTAGTCGCCCGCGACGCGCTGCGCCGAGCGGAGCCGGACGCTGGCGTGACGAACGTCCGCAACGCCAAGTCGCCACATTGGCGGCGCTGGCTCGGCGTCGAGAGCCGCTGCATCGTGCCGTTCACGAGCTTTTCCGAGTTGGGAAGCCTCAATCAAGGCGCCGGTCTGGTTCGCGCTTGACGACACTAGGCCGCTCGCCTTCTTCGCTGGGATCTGGACGCCGAGCTGGACCAGCGTTCGCAAGGCGCGCACCGGCCTAGAGACGGCCGAGCTGTTCGCGTTCCTCACCTGCGAGCCGAACGCGATCGTCGCTCCAATCCATCCGAAAGCGATGCCGGTCATCCTGACGACGGAATACGAGGTTGAGATGTGGCTGACCGCTGAGACGGAGATGGCACTCTCGCTTCAGCAGCCCCTTGCTGACGACGCGCTGACGATCGTAGCGCGCGGAGCCAAGCAAGACGGCGGCTAGTCCGGCGAAGCTGCTACGCTCCTCCTGGCGTCGAGCATCTTGCCAATATCAGCTTGCACGGAGGAGACATCGAACGGCACCCCAGCCTGCACGACCTCTCGCAGAAGCTCCACGTTGCGGAGAGCGGCTACGAACACGGCCTTCTCGTTTACGTCGACCGGACCCGGGCTCCTAAGGGTGCCTGCCAACTCATTCGCTCGTTTCTTTCTTGATGTATACCGGGCAGAATCCAGCAACATCTGCGCTGTAATTGGCGCGAGAAAGTCGAAGCTCCCGCTTCGTGGTGAAGAGATCGCCGTCGTATATTGCGGGCCAAGCCGCCTAGCAATCATTTCTGCGTAGGATCGTCGAAGCTCTGAACTAAAATCAGCCAGTTCCTGAACGATCAATTTGACGTTCAACAGATGCACTCTTGACGTCCGAAACAGTGCTCTAAATGCTTCCTCTCTAATTTTCTTATCGAACCGTGTATCAAGGCTCGTCTTCTCCAGGAACCGAATAGAGACTTCCTCTGAGGAAAACAGATCACCTAGTATCTTGAGCGCGGTCTTTACAATTCCAGGATTGAACCGGTTGTCGAGCGCCGCATAGATCAAGAAATCCCGATGCTCTTCGCGTCTCTCAAAAGCCCGACCAATAAAGAACAAGACATTAGATCTTACAACCGCATCGGCGGAGTCAGAAAAAAGAAATGTCGCCAAGTCAATCGTATCTTCTTGATTAGGCGCGTTTCGCCTAAGATTTCTTGACAACCATAGTATCGAGTTCATCCAGTAGTCGTTTCTAAGAACTTTGTATCTACGGAGAAAATCTGGATCCACAGACAGGCGCATCAGCTTCCGTACCAAATGAGGGAAGATGGAGAGACGCAAGTCAGCTTCGTCAAATCTTGTCGTTTGATCAATTATGACATTGGATCCAAAGCTTCCTCGAAGATCGGCGCCACTGAAGTCAAATCCACTAAGATCGCAGTTGGAGAAATCGACATCAGTCAATGATGAGTATCGAAAATCTCGCGCCGGGTCCAAACCGAGGGCCTCGATCTCATCGACAAATGAGCCATTTGACACCGCCGCAAGTGCGGCTATCCGAGCAAAATCGTCACCATTAAGGCGAGACGCAATATTCTCCTCAATCCGCATCTTCGATACTCGACTCGCTGAGCACAATATCGCCTGATCTCTCAGCTCTCAGAGGATCTATAGTCTTTGCTATTAATATAGAAAGTAGCTGCTTCTTTCTGCTCGTGAACTTATCAACTAAGCCCCCTTTACCAGGAGTAATATTCACAGCCCGCTGCTTAGCTAAAACGATAGTTCGTATTGAAGTACGATTCACGCCCTCGTCTCGTTTCAGCTCGCAGATAACAGTGTCAGACAGATAGCTTCCATCAAGCTTCGCGCCGTTGCGCTCCGATATATGCCATGTATTGCCACCGCGCGCCTTGACGGCAATATGCTGATCAATGGTCTCCGTGGTTCTTTGAGACAACTGCTGCCACCCTTTATCGACTCGACCGCTTGCGGATGCGCTAGCAGCGCCCGTTGCTGCGCTAGAGGCAGCGATGCGGCCCCCAGCGGCGATCTGCGCTTTGGTGCTTTCTTCCTCTGTCACAGTTGTGCGGACAATCTCATCGGCTCGGGTCGGCTCGCCATGACGCGTTCCCATTTTGATATCGAGCCCCTCGAGCTGCAGCACGAGACGTGCTTCACTGATCGATACGGAGAAGAATACGCCGCTGTCCATGTCGTCGATTTCTGCGGTTCCCGCGCGCAGATCGACGTGGAGTCGATCCGAGCCCTCCGGATCATTGCCAGCCCTGCGATCAATAATCAGCTCGACAAGGTCGACGACACTGTTGTTTCGATCAGCAGGCAATCGTTCCCCCTCAGTGATGCCCGGTTGTAAAGTCTATGGCGTCTCGTCTAGCCGGTCCAGTCGAGGTTTGGGGTCGTCGTACCGATACTTAGTGGAAGATTCTGGCCAATCGAAACCCGGCAAATTTGCCGGTTTTCCATCTGGCTGCCCAACCTTCTGTCAATTGGCATAAGGTTCGCTCCACCTCTGTCGCTGCTTCAGGAAAAGGCCGAAATTTCGGCCTTTTCGGAGCGGGAGGCGGATGACGCCGGCCGACGCTGCCGGCATTGGTCGGCAAGATGCAAATTTGCATCTTGAAATGAACCTGCGGCAACCTTCCGCCAATTGGCGGAAGGTTGCCGCAGCTCCGGGCCGTCGCCGAAATTGCGGAAATTTCCGCACCTGTTCGGAGCGGATCCGCGTGGGCTCAATGCGGGCTGAGCGGAGAGCAGGCCTTGCTGGCCCTGTCACGTAGATCCGGATAATGCAGGAATTCCTGCATTTTCCCCACCGGCCGGCCGGACTGCGGGACCACCTTCCGCAAATTTGCGGAAGGTTCGGGGCCAGATCGCCTCAATGGAAAATGCCTGAATTTAGGCATTTAGCCTTGTCGCACGGCTTCCTCGTCCGCCGGTGATCAAGCGGCAAATTTGCCGCTTGCCTCCTGAGGGTCGTGACCTTCTGCAAATTTGCGGAAGGTTCGCCGGCGCCGGCCGCCTTAGTCCCGCAGATTTGCGGGTATTTGCGCTGCTGTCGACGCGCAAGGCGTTGAGGATGGACCTTCCGCTGATGCTTGACGGGCCGCGCAATCCGCCTTAGGCAATAGAGCAGGACGAATGAGTGGATCCCGCAGGTGCCCGAAAGGGTCTGAGCCGCGGCACTCGACCCGGAAGGCGGATGATACCGTCCTTCGCGTATGGCGAAGCATGGCCCGGATGCAGAGATGCAGTCCGGGCGTTTTTGTCTTCAGGGTAGAGGTTTCTTCCTGGCAACCGGGCGGCCCGCAACTTCGGGCAAATTTGCCCTATGTGTCGGTGCTCACCGATCGACGGGCGCGCTCGCGGACTGCTCACCGATCGAGCGGCCGCCGATGTTTGACTCGGCGGATGTTCAGCCGTAGCTGTAATGACAGGACGAGACGCGGAAAAGTGTTGAGGGGTTGAGCCGATAGGCCACCTGTTCCACACGCGGCCCCAGAAGACAGCAAGAGCTGTTCTTCGTGGTGGCGAAGCATGGCCCGGATGCAGAGATGCAGCCCGGGCATTTTTTTATCTAGGGTAGGACCGACTTCCCCAGATTGTCAGTCGCCAGAACCTGGCGTGTCGGCTGCAGGCCGCTTTTTAAGGCGGACACCTGGTCCACTTCCGTTTTCTGGAATGAACTCCACGCCGGCCTCTTCGAGGACGCGCCGGATCGCTGCGGCATTGGCCGCTGTGGTTGGCACCGCTCCATCAACCGCCTCAGCTCGGCGGACGGTCATCACACCGACTTTGGCCGCATCAGCCAGATCGCCAGCCGTCCATCGTACCAATGCTCTCGCCGCTCTTATCTGCGCCCCGGTGATGCTCATTCGTCCTCATGGTACATAATTGACCATCAAAATGATCTGTGGTACACAATCGACCACTTGAGGCGATCTATACCATGGAGAAGCGCTGATGCACACGCATTTTAGCGAACGGCCGAGCTTTGTCCGGTCGTTCGAATTGGTTGAGACAGGAACGCTGCGCCGCCGAATGCAGGCGGCGGTCGATGCGCTGATCGAGGCGCTCGACGCCTTGGACGGCGACGCGGATCTCGAGCCGGCGAACGATGACGAGCCGTCGCTCGGCTGGCCAGGCGTCGGCCACGGCGCTGCTGGCCGGCTCGACGGGCCGGCCTATGACAGCGGCGATGACGATCGCGAGTTCGACGATGCCGACGACGAAGACGGCGGCGACGCGGAAAGCGACATCGCGGAACTCGGCGTCGCCGATCTCGACGCGTTGGCGGATCCATCGCTCGGCTTCGGCTGCCGTGACCTCGGCTTCAACGGCTCTGGCCGCGCCATCGCTGTCGCGTCACTGCAGCATCGGGGGATTGTGCGATGATGAACCGCCCCAAGCGCTCGAACGGCTTGATGAGGACGAAAGGGATGGGTGCACTGTACCCACCCCCTTTCGACGGCTCTGGCCGCGCCATTGCTGTCGCGTCACTGCAGCATCGGGGGAATGCGCGATGATGAACCGCCGTCAAATCGTCGCTGGGGCGGTCGTTGTGCCCTTTGCGCTGCCGGCCGCGATGACCGCCGCCGCGCTGTCCCCGGCACCTTCTGCCGATCCGGCAGTAACGGACCCGGACCTATGGGTCCGCCTCTGCGCCGAACGGCGGATGCTGTGCGAACACGCCGGAAACAGCTTTGTCGGTGGCGAGCTGCCGGACGAGATCGCGGACTTCTGTTGGGGGCGCGTCAATGAGATCGACGCGGAAATCGCATCCTCACAACCGACGACCGCGCGGGGCCTTCGGGCGGCTATGACCGAATATCTGCGGGAGCTAGATGGCTGCGCGATCAGCGATCAACATCTTCTGAAATCCCTGTTCCGCGCCACTGTCGCTTTCGTCGATGACGTGTCGGCATAAGCCCATCGCGGCAGAAAGCTGCAGCGCCGACGTTCTGCGTCCGACAGGATTTCGAACTCCGACAGGTCATGAAAGCACTCGATCGCTGCGAGGCTGTCTGCATCTCTGATGATGTCCGCCAGCGCCTAGTGACAAGTTACCCGCGCCGGATTCCCGCCCGAGCAAGCGAAATCTTGTGTCGTTGCGGTCCTCGCAACAGATTTAACAGTTATCCACCGCGCCAAGACAAGGCTGTTGATAGTACGCGCCGGCATAGGACGGACGCGGCGGAATCCATTTGTGCTTTTCGGCGAATAGAACGAGGTGTCGAAAAGATCGGAATACCGATTAACGAATCGTTATCCACAATTCGCTTCAGACAACGGAGATGATGATGCCGAAGGCACTCAGCGAAGAGCGGCCGCTCAAGTTTCAATTCGTCCTGCCGACTGCCGATATGGACGAAATCGATGATCTGCGCTGGCGCTTGCGTATTTCCTCGCGCTCGGAAGTTGTCCGCCGGTTGATCCGCGCCGGCATCGACGCGTTGAACCAGCAAAGCGCTGGCCCGGCCGCGCAGTAGCGCGCGCTGCAGCGTTGGAAACTCGTCCCATGCGGTACGGCGACAGGCAATATCGCTGGTTCGATGCCCTCGCGCGGTCGCGAGCCGTGCGGCCCGCCGACTTGCGGGTCGCCTGGATCATCGCGACCGCTGCGGATCCGGCCACCTTGGCTGCGGATCTTTCATTGCGCGAAATCGGGCTCGCCCTCGGCATTCCACGGGCAACCATCGGCCGCGCTGTTTCGCGGTTGGTCGGGCTGGGCGGCCTCGCGGTGGAGCTGCGCGCCGGCCGCGATTTCCGCAATCGGTATCAGCTCGAGCAACCGCCCTCGGAGTTCAAGCATGCCTCCAGCTGATCCCGTCGCTTGGTTCGGTCACGTCGCCCGCATTTATGAGGACAGCAGCGTCCGAGTTGGCTGGCTCCTGGCCGAACCGCTCCTTCAGCAGCCACCGGGCCGCGCCGGGTCCTACCGCTGGATGGCCGGAGAACTGGGCATTTCGGCGAGGACCGTCTCCCGCATCGTCCAGCGGTTTGAGGTCGCCGGCCTTCTCAGGATCCGCTCCGGCATCGGCCGGGGCAACGCGCAGCGCTATTGGCTGCAGTTTCCCAAACCCAATGGAACGTCGGAGGCCCGAGATGGCTGAAATACCGTTCGCCGATCGGCTTGAGTGGTTTGACGCGATCGTCAGCGGGTCTTTTCGCGGCTCCGACATCCGGGTCGCGTGGGCGATCGTCCAATTGCTGGATGAACGAACAAACGCGGCGATTTTCACACAAGGCGCCGTCGCCCGTCGGATGGGGCTCAGCAAGGAAACCGCCGAGGACGCCGTCCGCATCCTGCGCAGAACGGGCTATATCGCCACTGATATCTGCGTCGGCCCGGGGCAGGCAAACGCCCACCGCTTGGCCTGGCCTCATCCGACAGGCGCGATGCCGCGAGGCGAGCAGTGAACAGCGCGCTCGCCTCTGCCGTACGTGACCGGCGCCTGCCTGCAGAAGGTCGAGGCGTGCTCGCTTTCCTGTGGCTTGGCCGGAGCGAAGCAACGGTGAACCCCGCCAGTCTGTCCGCCGAGTTTTCGACTGGTCGCGATCGAATGGCGCGCATCATCAATGAGCTCGTCGCAGCCGGCTATCTCGAGCGTCGGTGCATTCGGTCTGCTGGTGCGTTCGCAGGCGTCGACTATCGCCTTGTTGACGGGCTCTGCGCGCCGCTCGCGGCCAAGGGCGCCCGTGGTGGCTAGCGTCGTTCCTTATTATGAACGCCGGTTCGCTTGGTTCGGGCTCGTGTCACAGCGACCCGACCTCCACGGCGCTCCCGCGTCCGTCGCTTGGAGCATCGTCGACCATCTGAATGCCGAGACTGGCGAAGCATGGCCGAGCATCGCAGCCATGGCAGAGGCCAACCACGTCGACGAGAGATCAATCCGCCGGGGCATCGCAAAGCTCGTCACGGCAGGCCTTGTTGTCGTTACCTATGGTTGTGGCCGCGGCGAGACGAGCCGCTATCGACTGATGATTCCCGATACCGCAGAGGCGGCAAGCGCGACCGCCGCGGAGCCGGAAAAGGGGGACAAATCTGTCCGGAAAAGGAGGACAAATTTGTCCGTGGAACCTTCTTAAGGAACCTACCTAGAACCTCCTTAGCGCCAACGCCCGAAATCCGAGACGCTGCACGAGATGATCAGTCTCTCTCAAACGCCACTGCTCAACCCGAACCGACACAACCCGAGCGATCGCTTGCAGGGCTCTGGAGCAAAGAAGTCAGGCCGAGCGGCAAGAGCCGTGCGAACTACCAGCAACGGCATGGTGACGATGGCGAGATGGAGCGACGACTTGCCGAGCGGCTCGGCCGCGGTGACGTCGCAGCCGGGTTCGGAATTGTCTTCGGCCTCGCTGACGAGCATGTCCACCGGCTGCGCGACGCGGTCCGCTACGGCAGGCTGAGCGCGGCCATGATCGAGGATGCAAGGCTCGCGGCGCGGATGGCTGGGCCGGTCCCCGGCGGTGACCAGATCATCCAGCGCGACGCGTCGATGCGGTTCACGCCGCCGAGCGCCGCGAACGCGATGAGTTCCGACGATCCATCCGACTTGATCGAACAACGAACGGAGCAGCTCCATGCGCAGACATGATCCACGGTCTGGGCCGATCCCCGGCGGCATCCTCAACAGGATCGCCATGAGGCCATCGACCGATTGCGAGGGCGTGGCCACGATCCAGTTCGGCGGGCTGGACGGCATCGAGGTCAAGTTCGTCGGCACCATTCGCGACTTCGCCAAGCTCGGCCAGGACATCACAGCGGAAGCGCTGCGGCTCGCGGCCTATCAGACCGGATCGGCGCCAGCGAACGACGATTACGTCCGGCGTCGAAAGCCATGATGCACCCCACCCCCCCCACCCCTTTGGGTCCTCCGACCATGGGTGGGGGTCATGGGGGTACGCGCGACCCCGAACCATCTGCGAGCTCAGGATCGCAAAACCCTGAATCAAACAGGAATCAGGAATCACTTCGCGATGGCATCGATTGAGCTTTTGGGACCGCTGGTCCCTAAACGCGGGAGGCCGAGTTGCCCCGCGTGATTGTCGACTTAAGTGACGAAGATCTGGCGGCGGTTCAGCGGTTGATTCCCGCGTTCGGTGACGCACTGGTCATGATGGTCGCCGACCCCGAGCCGCAGGCGTCACGGGCGCCGTCTAGCATGGAAGAAGAGACGGACACGGGCACTGCGTCGCGCGCCCTTGGCGTTCCGCGGTGCACACTCGTTCGCTGGTTCGAAGAGAACCCGACGCTGGGAAACAAGATCGGCGGACGCTGGCGCGTCTATCCCCGCCGCGTCCGCGCCAGCGCTGAATTCAAGCGCTACCGCGAAGCCCGGCACTGACCTAGCATGCGCGTTTCGTGCGCGTTTCATGACATATACGGTGCACGTTTCGATCGTCAGTGTCTTGGCAACAGGAGACACGACGATGCAGCTTTTCCCCTCCAAATCGAAGTCGCCGACCCGAGCCCTCGAGGCCGACCTCGCTGATCTCGTCCGCCGGCGTGACAAGCTTAAGGGCCGTCTGGATCGGGCAGTGCTCGACGCCGAGCGCGCCGCCAGCGAGCGCCGCCGCCTGGTGCTCGAGGTCGATGAACCGGACACTGCAGCTGTGTTGAAGGCAGAGGCAGCCTGTCGCGCCGCTGATGAAGCGCGCGCGACGATCGAGGACGCGCTTCGTCATGCCGCCGTGAAGATCGCCGGCATCGAACAGAATATCGCCGAGCTGACGGACCGCGCCGAGCGCGCGGCCGCGGCTGAGGATCTGGAGCGTCGAGCGCTCTTTGTTGACGTCAGCGTCGGCGATTTTCGTGACGCTGTCGCGGTCGTCGCCGAACGCTATGCGGGCCTGATCGCCGCGATGCGGGAGAGCGGTCCGATCATCGGCACGCACGGCATGGCCATTGCGCCGCAACTCGCCGCCCTGGCGGTCCTCGATGCCGCTATCCGCAACTTCGAACCGCAGCTCATTCCGCGCATGCCTATGGAGGGCGAGCCGGCGGCGCCGACCAATGCGCTGGCGGTGGCACAGTCGATCGTGTCGGCGCCCCTGCGTGCGCTCGCCGCCGACATTCGCGCCGGAAAAGCAGCTGCAGCCTCGGCTGAGAAGCCGAAGCCGCGCCGCGCTCCTATCCTCTTCGAGAATGTCCGCATTGTCGCCTATCAGCCGCTTGCCTATGTCTCGGCTGAGGGCTCTGTGGCCACGACGTTTGCCGGGGATCTCGAGGTTCCTGGGCCGGTTGCAGAGGCGGTTTTCAGCCTGGGGCTCGGCGAGCCGGCCGGCACGGCCAGCGCCAGAATCTGGCTCGGCCAGCACCAACATCAGCTCGGCAATGATTACGGCTTCACCGGTCAATACGCCGACACTGGCGTGAACCTGTGGCAGCTCGCGAACGGCGACGCCTAACCTTTCCGACTTTCACGAACAACAGGATAGCAGATCATGCCTGCATGGAATGGTGAGGGATTTCGCGACGTTCGCGACCGACGCATCGAAGGCATGGCGCGCGGCATCATGGCCCGCGCCGGCCTTCCCGGCGGCGAGCGCAATGAATTCACGGGGTTGACGCTCGCGGAAATGGCGAGGTCGTGTATCCCGGGCGGCGGCCCCAGCGACCGCCTCGAGATGATCGGCGCCGCGTTCACAATCCGCGCGCCTCGGGCGGACTTCACTCGACGTCCGATTTCGGATCGATTCTCGCGACCGTCGCGCAGCGCGGCTTGTCGACGGGCTACGCGGAGGCCGAGGAGACCTTCGATCTCTGGACCGGCACCGGCTATGCGGGAGATTTTCGCCCGATCAACCGCGTCGATCTCGGCCTCTTTCCGAACCTCGATAAGGTCGGCGAAGGCGGCGAATACAGCTACGCCACGGTGGGCGACAGCGGCGTCGCAGTGCAGGTCGCGACCTATGGCAAGATGTTCGCCATCTCGCGGCAGGCGATCGTCAATGATGACCTCGACCAGTTCACGAAGATCCCGCGGCTGATGGGCCGCGCCGCAAAGCGCACGATCGGCGGCCTCGTCTACGGCATCATCAATGCCAATCCGAATATGCAGGACACGATCCCGCTGTTCCACGCCAGCCACGGCAATCTCGCCGGCACCGGCGCGGTGATGTCGGAAACGTCGCTCGGCGCCGCCCGTGCCGCGATGGCGCGCCAGACGGATGCCGCCGGCATCGCGACCGGCATCGGCGTAGTGCCGAAATTCCTGCTCGTGCCGCCGGAGCTGCTCGATCTCGCCTTCAAGCTGACCACGGCCGAGACGACGCCCGGCGACGCCGGCCGGCCGCCGAACGCGGTGCGCAACATCGCGACGCCGATCTCCGATGGGCGCCTCACGGGTAGCGCCTGGTATCTCGCGGCCGATCCGGCGCAGACGGACACGATCGAGGTCACCTACCTGAACGGCAACAAGGAACCCGTGCTCGAGCAGCGCCAGGGCTGGAGCGTCGATGGCGCAGAATTCAAGATCCGCATCGATGCCGGTGTGAAGGCGCTGCACTGGCGCGGCCTCTACAAGAACCCGGGCGC